>Ga0256842_1003059_pt1 | contig 11424 bp, 8 predicted proteins | sample 4559240metaG_FD_185973 | JGI IMG/M metagenome (GOLD analysis project Ga0256842, IMG submission 185973) | Hydrothermal vent microbial communities from Guaymas Basin, Mexico - 4559-240 | ecosystem: Environmental > Aquatic > Marine > Hydrothermal vents | place: Mexico: Guaymas Basin | collected...
AACCTCGAATTCCGCCCAAAGGGGCTTCCGTTTTTCGGGGGCCACGTGGAAAGAGTCATACGGACGATCAATACCCAGGTTCACGCTTTGAGCGGCACGACTTTCTCCAATCCGAAGGAAAGGGGGGAGTACAAATCCGAGGGCAAAGCGGTATTCACGCTCAAAGAGCTCGAAAGATACATCGCGGACTGGATCGTGAACGTCTATCACAAATCGCCCCACAAGGGGCTTGACGGCATGACGCCGGAGGAGAAGTTCGAGGAGGGGTTGAAAGGAAAGAACGGGCTTCCGGTTCCGCTCAGAATCCTCGGCGGACGCGAGGAGAAAAAGTTCGCCCGCATAGCCTTGCTCCCTTTCGAGGAGAGAAAGATCACGAAACAAGGGGTGGCGCTCTTCAAGCTCCGTTTTTACGACGAATCGCTCACGCCGCTTATCAAACCCGGCAAAAGCGAAAAGCACATATTCAGATACGATCCGAAGGATCTCAACCAAATCTACTTTTTCCATCCCGACCTAAAAGAGTTCATCGAGATACCGAGCGTCAAGAGGCTCTACCCTCCTCCTACGAAATGGGAACTGGAGGCCGTGACCCAAGAGATGAAAAGAGGAATGAGAAGGAGAGAGGTCCACAACGAGGCGGTTTACGAGGCGATATCGAGGCTTCGGAAAATGGAGGAGGAGGCTTCGGCGAAAACGAAACAGGCGAGAAGAAAAAGCGAAAGCAGAAGGACGGTTTCCCTCCTCGCCAAAAAGGGGGAACCGGAAAAACCGAAGAGGCCTTCGAAAACGAAACCCAAAATCAAGAAGTTCGAGATCGACTTCGAAGACAACTGAAAGGACGGAACATGACGCAAAAAGAGTATCTTTCGGAGCTTCCCAAGAAGACGAGAGAGGCGCTGGATCTGAACGACGAGGAGCGCATCGCCTTCATCAAGAAACAGAAATTCATCAAACACCCGAAGGCCCTCAAGCTGTTCAAAAAGCTCGAAGCGCTTATGAACGAGCCGAAAAGAGACCGGATGCGATCCATGCTGCTGGTTGGCGACTCCAACAACGGAAAATCGGCGATGGTGAAGAAATTTTACGAGATGAACGTCTACAGAGATGAAGAGAAAATGCTTTTTTTCGAGCATGTCATGCTTGTCCAGGCGCCCAACAAAGCCGACCTGCACGATCTCTACAACAAGATGTTCCAGTTTTTCGTCGTTCCCTACCGAAAAGACGAACCCGTCAGCGAAAGAGAAAAAAAGATCAGGCACTACTGCGACGTCAATCAAGTAAGGATGATCATCATCGACGAGATACAGGGGGCTCTTATCGGGAGCATCGCCAAGCAGATGGAGTTCATGAACGGCGTCAAGAATCTCTCCAACATCCTGAAAATCCCCATCGTGCTTGTCGGAACGCCCAAAGGGGTCGGTCTCGTCAGCTCGGACCATCAGCTCAAAAGCCGCTTCGTGCCCACGAAAATCAGAAAATGGGAAGATGATGAGGACTACCTTTCTTTGCTTTACGCCATAGAGATGACGCTTCCTCTCAAAAAGCCGTCCATGATTTATGAAAACGAACGGCTTGCGCGGGAGATCCTGGAGCTGAGCGACGGGCTTATAGGCGACATCGTGACGATTTGCGAGCTTCTGGCGATCGAAGCGGTGGAAAGCGGCAAGGAAAAGATAGAAAGAAAGATGTTGGGGGAGATCGACTACGTTCCGGCGCACGACAGGGAAGGCGTGATCTTTGCCGACGAAATCTAAATTCCGTCCCGAAAAAGGCCTTCTCTTCAAGGTCGTTTACAGGGACAAAGAGTTCAAGGAAAAAATGGCCAGGACGGTCATCAAAAACCGGGTCAAACCCTATCCCGGGGAACTCTTTACCTCGTGGCTGGCGAGAAACGCGACGATCAACTATTTGCAGACTCCGACCTTCGTCAACTGCTACTTTCCCGAGTATAAAAACAGGCTCCTCAACAGAGATACGGATGTTTTTGTCGATAGAGAAATCGCGGGAAATTTCGCGAAGCGTATGCTGCTGGACGAAAAAGAGGTTTTTGACACCTCCCTGCAAAGCTACAGCGGTTATCTGAATGAAAGCGTAGAACCCAAAACGAGAAACCACCTTTTGACTCCCATCAAGGTAAGGGGTGGCTATCCCCGCATTAAGGGGCTTAGATATTGTCCCGAATGTCTGAAAGAGCAGGAGTGTTTCAGGAAAGAGTGGAGACTGAGTTTCTATGCCGTATGCCCGAAACATAGGAATTTTCTCATGGACGAATGCCCCGGTTGCGGGGAACCTGTGTTTCTAATCAAAAGAAAGCTCGATATCGAGTTTTTCAACTGCTGGAACTGTGGATTCGTATTCAAAAAGGCGGAATGTAGAAAACTGGACAGAAGATCGATGGCAGATCTCTATCTTGAAAACGTGATGGAAATAATGAAAAATGGATATTTCAGAAAAGATGGAGGATGTTATTACTCGATCTCCTACTTCATCGCATTGAAGCAAGTGGCGAAACTGATTTACTCCAGGGGATTCAGGAAATCGTCCACGCTGGAGAGGGAATGCGGAGTGAATGGGGTTGAGATCCGTCCAGTCTCGGAAGCGAGAGGAGGGGTTATGGAGGAGACTATGACGGTCCGGGAGGCCGCCGCGGTTTTCACGGCCGCGTTCGAAGTCCTTGAAACCCCAGCCGCCATGGAACGGTTCGTGCGGGAGAACCGCGTCAGGGTGTCGGACCTACGCAGGGATCTTTCGTACCTGCCGTATTGGTATGAGAAAGCCATAGAGAAGTTTTCTGGGAAGATTTACTCGCCTTCGCATGAGGAGATTGAGAACGCGGCGAAGTGGATGATGAGCCGGGGCATGGAGGTTTCGTATTCTTCACTTTCGCGCATAACAGGGACTGTTCTTGATGTGAGGAAGAGGCCAAAGCTGAAAAAACTCGTACGTAAAACGTAAGTAGCAAAAGGATATAATATGTCAAAAATTTATAAAAAGATAAACCCTATGGAACCGAGCAAAATGAATCTATGTAAAACTATTGGTTTTGCACCCGCTGTACAAGACAAGAATAAAAATGATATTAGGGTCCGTCCTTTGCTTAAGTGGGCAGGTGGAAAAACTCAAATGCTTGACATTTTATTACCGTTAATTCCAAAATATTATGGAAAATATATTGAGCCCTTTTTTGGTGGTGGAGCCCTTTTTTTTGCGCATAAGCCTTCATCCGCAGTAATTGCAGACTCAAATCCAGAAATTATAAATGTTTATAAAACTATAGCTGAGTATTCTAGGGAAGTCATTGAGTGCTTGAAAGAATATCATAATGACTCAGAATTTTTTTATGAAATGCGCGCAAAAAATTTTCTATCACTATCACGAGTTGAAGCCGCAGCGCGTACAATTTATTTAAATCGCACATGTTTCAATGGCTTATATCGAGTAAATCGTAAAGGTGAGTTCAATGTGCCATTTGGTAATTATAAAAACCCTACAATATGCGATGAAAATAACATTAATAAAGCTTCCAAGCTTTTGAAAAATGCAGAAATTATTTGCACCGATTATAAAGAAGTTCTTCATAAATATCCACGTCCAGGTGATTTTATCTTTCTGGACCCACCATATTTACCTATCTCCAAATATAGTGATTTTAAACGCTATACCAAAGAACAATTTTATGAAGAGGATCATAAGGAACTTGCAGAAGAAGTGCATAGACTTTACGATATTGGGTGCAATGTAATTTTGACAAACTCTAACCATCCACTTGTACATGAACTATATGCAAAATATAAAATAGAAATTTATCAGACACGACGCAACATAAACAGCAAGGGCAATAACCGAACCGGCGAAGATGTAGTGGTAATCGCAAATCAAAAGAAAAAAACAATAACACAAGTTAGCTCACCTTTGCCCGTTTCGAAACAAACGACACGCTATCCTTCTACGCGATATATGGGTTCAAAATCGAAAATCCTTCCTTATATAAAAGAAGCGGTTGGCAAATTTGAATGCAAAACTGTTCTTGATCTTTTTTCAGGTTCTGGAGTTGTAAGCTATATGCTTAAGTCAGAAGGCAAAGAAGTATGGTCCAATGATTATATGGCTCTTGGGGCTACATTTTCGAAAGCCATGATAGAAAATAATCATGTAAAATTGGATTTAAAAAAGGCTGAAAAGCTTTTGGAAGAGCCTAGGCAAAATGATCATTTTGTCAAAAAAATTTTCAAAGATCTATATTTCAGCGATGAAGAAAACGCTTTAATCGACAGAATCCGATGCAATATAAAGACCTTGAAAAATCCTTATGAAAAAGCAATTGCCAAATCAGCACTGATTAGGGCATGTTTCAAAAAAAGGCCTCGTGGAATTTTTACATATGTTGGTCAGCGATACAATGATGGACGTAAAGATTTAAGAATATCTTTTCAAGAACATTTTTTGAATGCGGTCCAAGAAATCAATAATGCAATATTTGACAATGGCATGAAAAATAAAAGTTATCGTCAGGATGCGATGAAATTCAGGAAAAAGCCTGATTTAGTTTACATGGATCCACCTTACTATAGCCCATTGTCAGACAATGAATATGTTCGAAGATACCATTTTGTAGAAGGAATAGCTTGCGATTGGCAGGATGTAGAAATTCAATGGCATACAAAAACAAAGAAGATAAAGAATTATCCTACACCCTTTTCAAGTCGAGTTGGTGCATATGATGCCTTTGACAAGTTGTTTTCTCGTTTTAGTAGCTCCATAATAGTGGTGTCCTATTCATCAAATTCTTTTCCGACATTGGAGGAGATGACATCGCTTCTAGCAAAATATAAACAACATGTTGAAGTTGTCTCTATTGACTATCGCTATTCGATTGGAAATCAGGGGCACAAAATGGCAAACAACAAGAACAAAGCCCAAGAATATTTGTTTATAGGATATTGATTTGATTTTATGGAACTTTGGAAACACCACTGTAAGATCGCCATTTCGTTTAAGAGATGGCTTGATTCTCATTCGGGAAAAGCAACTTGAAGGTGCTTTAAGAGGTGAAGAGCAGGAAATTAAATTCAATCGAGTTCTTGCAGAGGCCGGGATAATCGAATTAAGAGGTGATGAATCATATAGCATTGGTAGAAAATGGCGATCGGCATTAACACAACATGGATTTCTTTATCCCAAACCAAGAAAAAAAGCTGAAGAAGAACTTTTTCTGAGAGAACTTGGTAAGCCAGACACAATTACACCAAATGGTTCTAGATTTATACGTGCTCAAACGATATCTGGTTGGCAGGAGTGTTTCCTTCGTTCCATGGCAGCGTATATAATACCATCATACTTAGAACCAAAAGAGGGACTAATGTCTCATTTTTCGCCTCTTCGATTTGTTTTGCAAGTTATGATGAAGCTTGAGGAAAAGACAGGCTATAGTAAGTTACATTTTTTGGAAATGGCGGCCATAATTCAATGCAGCACTCCTCAAAACGGGATTGAAAATGTTGTCCGGCAGATTATTTCTCTTAGAGAAAGTAGAAGCAAAGAAACAAAGAAAAAAGCATTTGATCAGCAAATATATAAGGAGCTGGCAGAACAACACAATAAAGCTCCAGGAACATTTCGAGATTACGCAGATGTCAATATCCGATATTTAAAAGCAACAGGACTTTTCCATGCAAAAGGAAAAGGAATTACCTTATCTGATGAAAAACGAATTTTGATAGAAAGTCTCTCCAAAGAAGAAACTTTATATATCGACGATATAAGCTACTTGAAAACTCTTACGGAAGGGGCAAAACTTCCATTTGATAACCATTCTGGTGCGATCATGGTTTTAGAGCATCTGATCAAAAGGCTGGAAGAAAAAGGCGAATATCTAGATTTATCAGAAGAAAATCTTGATGCACCTTCTGATATTGCCATTGTGAGGTACAAGATTGAAGATAGGCTTATGCAGCTCAATGAACTTGAATACGCAAAGCAACAAGCTTCACAAATAGATGAAATACTTGAATATCTAAATCTTTTCTCTTCAAAGAAAGACAAAAAAGAGCTTGATGATGGAACCGTTATTGAAATACCTAAATCAGAAAAACCCGCGTATCTGGAATGGATTATATGGAGAGCCTTTCTTGCGATCAATTCTTTAATAAATATGCCATGGGATGCACGGCGATTTAAAGTTGATCAGGATTTTTATCCAGTAAGCACTGCGCCAGGTGGTGGTCCAGACATGATTTTTGAATTTGACGATATGGTTTTGGTGGTAGAAGTGACACTAACTACATCGTCAAGGCAGGAAGCAGCAGAAGGTGAGTCTGTCAGAAGGCATGTTGCAAAATACGCAGAAAAATTTGATGGTACGGGAAAACGTGCTTATGGCTTGTTTATTGCAATTGATATAGATACGAATACTGCAAATACATTCCGTCTTGGTGAATGGTATTTGAAAGACGACAAAAAAATAGGATTGCATATTATTCCTATCAGACTTGATGATTTTCAACGTTTACTTTCGGCATATTCAACTGAGTTATCGAAATTAAAAAACGATCTTAAAATTATATTTCTTGAATGCAGAGTAGAAATAAACAATGATGCTCCTATTTGGAAGCAGTCAATATCATCTATTATAAAAACATGGGTTGAAAATGTTTGAAATTCGATTGAATCATTTTATCGACATTGTTTGTTGTTCAATGAATTTTTTTCAAAATGTTTTATGACTAAATTTTTTTTGTTTTGCCTTGTTCCAACTGTGATTTTTGCAGATATTGGCAGTCTTAAAAAGGTCGTTGACGGTGACACATTGTATTTCTATTCTCATGGCCAAACCGTCAAGTGCCGCATAGCTTGGATCGACACCCCCGAGTCCTATCGCAACGCAAGGGCAAAGCGAAAAGCGAGAGAGTGCCCTGGCGTCACGCTCGGCCGGATGGAAGAAGCGGGAAAAGAAGCGACTAGGCACGTAAAGCAGATACTTTCGTTTGGGAAAACTTATCACTTCGACGTCATGGGCCATGATCGTTATGGGCGCGCCATTTGTATAGTGAAACTTCCCGACGGTGGTATATTTAACGAGAGAATGGTCATCGACGGTTATGCCGTGCCCTACTGGAAATATATCCCAGCCGCCCTAAAACGGCGATTTTGGAAGTTTTCAGATGAGGCGAAACAAAAGCAGACCGGTCTATGGAAAGACTACAGGCCAGTCATGGATTGCCTGTCCCGGCGGCGGTAGGTTTTTTATTCCCGGCGGTGAACAGACTATTCAAAGATACGATACACCCATCTGTAAATACCTTCAAAGTAAAAACAGCTGATGGCAACCGAAGCGAGTAAAATAAGAGCGAGTACGGCATAAGTGCGTCTTTGAACACTGTTGAAGAGCTTTCTGATTTTCTGAGTTTGTGACTCGATCGGCAGGCCTTTGGACTCTTCCGCAAGTATGTCGATTTGTGCTTTGATATTGTCAAGAATGGAACGATAGCCCCATACGAAGTATCCGAGCACTGCAAAAAAAGCCAGAAAAGCAAGATAGAAAAGAATGGTGTTTTGTTCATCCATCTCTTTTGAATATTTTTGCGCAAGTGCAAATAAGACAGCCATCGGAACAAAAAGCGCTTTGGTGTGTAGGTCGGACAGCAGTGTTTTAAGAGCGGTCAGGCTTTCTCTATAGCGGCTTTCGAAATCTCTTTTAATTTTTTCCGTATCGAGAGAGTCGATGTAGGCCCGTTTGACGAGACGGTATTCGTCGTAGATCTTGTCAATGGCAATGGTTATATCGCCGATATCCGGCTTGTTTGATGGGTTCGATTCGTTTTTGAACAGATCGAAGATCGCCTTTTTCAAAAACTCTTCCCGGATGGCGGCATCTTCGGTGCGAGAGATTTCATCTTTCAGAATATCCACGATCTCCTGAATTTCGTCGCATTTTTTTCGAAGAGTTTCGAGTGCTGATTGTTCGACCGTTTTTTGGACATGAAGGCTTTTCTTGTAGAAAATTACCAGGTTATTTTTGTCCTCATGGCCGCTTAGCATACGGATCAGTTCAGCGATATCGACAAAAATCGCGTGGCACCGGAAAAATTCGGATTTTGATATATCGTCATCCGGATAGGAGAATGAAAGGGAGTGGACGAAGAATCTTCCTTCGAGAGGATTTGGGCCGTAGCGATCGAGAAATTCGGACTCGTCGAGATAGAAACGGCAATGTGTGATTCTTTGAAAATTGCCAGGTATGACGGCGAAACGAATGTTGTTTCCGTTTTGCACGATGCCGTAGGAATCATCTATCTCGAGATCCTGGTCAAGCGCCTTGGAAATTCTGCTTTTAAGAAACGAGGTATATTCACGACGATTTTCTATTTCGAATATCGGCCGCTCGTTTTTACCGTATTCAACAAAAGTGGCGTGTTTAAGCAGCTCGATAAGATCCATAATTACGTCTCTTCACCTTTCTCTTCAAGTAGGCTTGCCATAAGATCTTCCGGGGCGTTTTGGATAGTGACGGTACCGTTCTGGCGGTCGATTTCGATGTTGTTCAGATAACGATCCCTGTCGAAAGAGAGGAAAAAATCTCTGCCCTTATATCTGAATGTTACCAGATTTTTCAGTGTTTTACTGTCGATAGATTCGATTTTTGTGTCAAATTCATAATCGTTGTCCGGAGACTGGACAAACTCTTTGAAACGATCGGGATGCTCTTCGTCCAGCAGGGTGGATACGGTATCGATCGTAACCGGTTCGTTGTCTCTTGCCAGTCGATAAAGGTGATCGTAAACCCTTTGCAGAAGAGTTTCTTTTTCATGCTCCTCCATCGAATGGAGAAATTCGTCGGATGCGATATGGGCTTTGATGGCTTGAACGAGCCCTCTGGTAGCATCCTGCGGGCGCATTCTGTCCTCACCGGCTCCAAGGAATCGGACAAAATAGTCCGATACCTCCCTGAGCCCTTTGAGAAAGGAGATGTAACGCCACTCGGAACGTCCGCTTTTGTCTTCATCATAGCGAGTAAGATTGACAAATCCTGCCATGGCCAGTTTGTTGATGTCGAGTACGTCGACAGGTTCGATCTGTAGATCGCTCTCGTCGAAACTGTATTGTGTCGTTTCGTTCAGCAGCGCGATAAAGACAAACCGGTCGCGCATCCGGATATCCGCAAGCACCAGCACGCCTCCAGATGACATAGGGCGAGACTCCATATGGCTTTTCAGGATTTCAGTGGCATGTTTGCTGAACTCCAAAAAGTCGTCGGCCGTCTCATCGCTGCCCATATAGGTCAAAAGAAGCTGCTCGAATGGTGTAATCGTATCACCTGTCGCATCGAATCGGGCGCGTTCGATGGCGCTCTTTTTGTAGTAATTTTCTGTCAGACGCCTGGAAAACTCAGCGGAGACGTCGTCGTCATAAGCTCTTTCTCCAAATGAAACGGTAACGTCTCTGCCTCCACGGGCTGTGTCGATTGCGTGGAAAACCAGGTGCTTCAGCGTGAATGATTCCGGCATGTTCAATTCCTTCGGTGTAAGTTTTGATTGTCGTCACTATCGGGAAGTTCTGAGTCTTCTGTTTTTTACCCGAGCGATGGTAGGCGATTGCTTAGAACTACAGGAAAAAAAGGACAGATTCAATTTTAACAGTATATCGGGTTTTTATTCGTTCAAAAACAACGACCGTGTTTGATCTTTGATTTGGATCGACATGACACACTACGTTTCTCCAGCGCCTTTGCAGTTATCTGGTGATCGGATTTTTTCGATCAGTCTTTCGACCCATTTCTCCAGATCCTCTCCCACATGTTTTTGTGGTATATGGAAGCAAACTCCTCTCTTGTATTGATCTTCTCCAAATGTATTGTAGCTTTTGGCGGTTTTCCCGTTTTTGATCTCAATTATCGTTCTGGCGATTCGATCATGATCCAAACTCCGCAAGGAGCTGAACAGAAGCGTCTGTGCGTCGAAGTTTTTCAGCTCCAGTACGAAGAAGTTTCTTTTGCCCCACCAAAAAAGGAATTCGATATATTTTCCCTTATCGATCAGTTTGGTTCTTCCCTCAAGTCCGAGCTTTGTCTCTAGCAGCTTCATGGCTTTCTTGAAGTCGAAATCCAATTTGTAGATATGGCCTTTTGCATATCTCGAATTGGGATTTTTGGCATTGTCCAGGCTTATCCCTTCGCTTTTTTCGAATGAATCTTTCACCGCGACTGAATAAAGCGTTTCTCCGCGGCAGACAGCCTTTCCTTTCTTGACGAGAAGTTCGTCGATGCTCTCCGGCATCTTTTTCAACAGACCGACATTTGCCGACTCGTATCCCGGGTTGTATGCAGAAGTGTGCGAAACAGAACCCGTGTCGGCCTTTCCCTTCGCAAAACTCTTCAGCACCATGCTTCCGGCTCGTTTTTTGCTTTCATAGAAGGCGGTGATTTCGTCTTTGCCCAAAAGCTTTTTGAAATCGACATCCACGATCTCGAATGCCAAAAAGGTACGATCGTCGATTTCGACACCCCGAAAGAGAACATCGATCGCTTTCGCCCCATTTTTGGCGAGGGGAAATGCGAATCGCGGATTGAGCCACGCAAAATCGTTTTTAAGCTTTCCGGGATTTTCATCGAAAAATTTGACGAGATCCTTGATAAAGAAAGAGTAGGCGTTGTAGAAATATGTTCCGGCCAGTCTGTCACAATGATAGAGATATCCAAGTATCGCATTCGTTCTTGTAAACTTGATGTGCGTTCCCGAAAAACATACGGCGCCGCTCTCACAGTCTGTCAGTCCTTCCTGAACGATAAGAGAGATGTCCTGGGCGAAAAACGCTCTTTTGAGATAGGAATTGGGATAGTAAAAGAAGTTTCCGATCGCATATGCCGGAACGAGTATGCGGTATCCGTCCTTTTCGAAAATACGGAAATAGTCGTAAGGGGACAAGTCCATATATTCGGAAACTTTTTCTTTCAGGTCGCTTTCAATTTCGGCTGTTTTCATAGTTTTCGAGTTTTTGATATCGATCTCGAAGGTTTTGAGTTCACCCATCGGGACAAGCTCGTTCTTATGCAGAATCGAATAGGGGGAGAATATGGAGAGTGTCTCGATATGAATGTTCGAGGCAATCCGCTTTCTATCGTATTTTGGATCGTAAAAATGGATATCCGTCAGGACCTTTCCTTTCAGGTCTCCTTTGAGATAGATTTTGAAAGGGGAGTGTCCCTTGATGACGAGAGGACGGTTTTTCTGCATGTCAGCGATTTTATTGTTCTTCTCCGATAAAAGCTTGACGACGTCGTTAGCCATGGAAAGGCCTTTGGAAAAGACGAGATTGGAGAAAAAGAAAGTTAGATTGAAGGCTTAAGCAGTCAAAATATTTGTGAAAAAAATCAAAATAACTTTGGAAAAATCCAATTATATTTGAAAACTTACAATGCGATACGGATAT
>Ga0256842_1003060_pt1 | contig 11422 bp, 11 predicted proteins | sample 4559240metaG_FD_185973 | JGI IMG/M metagenome (GOLD analysis project Ga0256842, IMG submission 185973) | Hydrothermal vent microbial communities from Guaymas Basin, Mexico - 4559-240 | ecosystem: Environmental > Aquatic > Marine > Hydrothermal vents | place: Mexico: Guaymas Basin | collected...
CGATATAAGGATACTCTCCCTCAAGTTTTAAAGCTATCTCATTTTCTCTTAACCAGCCAAGTTCAATCGGGATATTGCCGCTCCATGCGACATTGGGAAGTACTCCGAAGGCTCCGTTTAGATTGAGGCTTCTAAGTTTGGCCTTTCCGAGAGAAAGAGCATAAAGCTTCAGATAAACACTCTCTACGGACTTAGGAGCATCATCATCAAACAAAAAAAGTATCTTATAATTATCCGTATCAACATCATCTTGCTCAAAAAGAGACAAAAGATACTGCACTACTTGGATATTTTTATGTTTTTCTCCTTCAGCCTCATCAACATAAGGATCGAACAGTTTTAAAGATTTTTTTAAAAATTTTTTGCTAACTTCAAAAAGTTGTTCACTCTGAGAAAAATCAACCTCTTCACCACAATCTCTCAAAGCCTCTATAAATACAGCAGCAGAGCCGAAGTTCTCTTGCCAATTAACCAAAGGATATGTTGCTTGAAGTATCCTATCTCTGTTTAACTGTCCTCTATCGACTCTTGCTATACCAAAACCTATAGGATCTTTATATCCCTTTTCATTTCTAACAGACTTAACAAATGCTGCAAATTTATCTCTATTTTTTATTTTTTTTATAGACATAATCATCCTTTATTTTTTGAGAGATTATATCTAAAATATATTTGTATTTTTATAAACCGGGGATTCTTGGTATCTTTTTAAGTTTTGAATTTTTACAATACCATCCCCAACCCTTTTTAAGATAGTGACCCACTATCGGCATAGGAAATATGATAGCTTTGGTATCATCCCTATATACAAAAGCGGCTCCATCTCCGCTATCCATAACACAAAGAATATTTAAATGGCAAGAGTAACCTTTTCTGCTGATTTTTTTCTTTTCTATTGAGTTGATATTGTATGCCACATTTTTCGCCATTACTTCTGCAATATGCCCCTGTTTAGCTCTCCAGTCAGCTCCTTGCAAAGCAGCACAATCACCTATGGCAAACACCTTATATTCATCAGGTGAATCATAATAATCGTGCTTAACTTCGCAATAATTGTTTATATTGATAAGTCCTGCTTGGTTCAAAGGTAGATCTGAATTTTGAAAAACATCGTGTCCGTCACCGGCAGGTATAAACATGGTAAAATCACTCTTAAGCAAAGAGTCGTCTTCAAACAAAACACCATCTTTTTTAAATTCTTTTATCTTTTTTCCCGTATATGAATTGATATTTAATTTTCCAAAGTATATATCCATCATTTTTACAGCATTAGGTCCCATTCTGATACCCGGCTGAGGCATAGGAGCAAAAAAGTTTAGAATAAATTTATCTCTGATACCGAGTTTTTTCAATTTATTATGGACATTAAAAAGAAGTTCATAAGCAGGTCCTCCCCTGACATTACTGGCATCTTTGGGATTGCCGCCAAAACCCATAGATATAGTTCCACCGCCATTTTTTATCAATTCATCTATTTTTTCTTTGATTTTTAACGATTCTTCGGGTTTTCCGCAAATTGAGAGAGTGTTTTCAAGTCCTTTATGCTTCATCTTTCCACTGCCAAGAGCAACAACAAGATACTCATATCTAAACTCATGCTCTTTGCAGTAAACCTTTTTCTCTAATGATTTTATAGATGTTACTTCATCTATAACAAGCTCAAAGTTATGGATATTTGCCAATTTTCGAAGTGAAACACTAACATCTTCAAACTTTTTTTCACCTGTTGGTATCCATATGGAGATGGGATATATATAAAAATAGTCTCTATTGCTTACAAGAGTTACATTAAAATTATACTTTTTTAGATATATGGCAGCTTCTACACCTGCAAAACCACCTCCTAAGATCAAAACTTTTCTCATTATCATTCCTTGTTATATATAAAATAAAAAGGAATTATACAATAATGATATTAATTATCAATTAACAGTAGTACTAAACCTCTTTCTTAAGTTCATCTAAAGCCTTTTGCATAGCTTCTAAGATCAATATTGACATTTTATTATCATCTCTCTCCGGTATATCCCATCCACTAGCTTCCATATTTGCTTCATATATCAATTTCAACTCTTTTTTTATCTCATTTTTTAATGCTTCTATTTCTTTATGTTCCATATCCATCTTATACCTCCCAAATTAAATTTTTATAACCATTTTTTCTTTTTAAGCCATGCAAATATACTGACAGCAATAACAATATTTAAAACTATGGCAAACAGATATCCGTACTTCCATTCGAGTTCAGGCATATACTTAAAATTCATACCATAATTACCAACTATAAAAGTCAAAGGTAAAAATATGATAGTAATCGCCGTAAGTCTCTGCATAGCCGCATTCATCCTGTTTGACATGATACCCATATGAAAGTTCAAAAGATAACCCGTCCTATCAAGCAAAGTCCTATTTTCTTTTACAAGAAACAAGATATGCTCTTTAAGATCGGAAAATTCATACTTCAACTTTTTTTTCTTAGTAGTAGAAACTGAATTAAAAAATTTATTTACAACCTCATTTTCTTGGATAAATACTTTTACAAGTCTATTTAAAGTCCTTCTTGCATAGTATATCTTCTCTTGTATAACTTTTTCATCTATCTCTTCATTCATTATCTGATCTTCAAGCTCTTCAAGACTGACATCTATGATATCTGACATAAATATAGAGTTATCCATGATGATATCAAATATGGTATATATTTCAAATATCATATCCGATTTATTAAGCTTCATTCTTCTTTCAAATTTCTTAGATATTTCAAGTACTGCTTCATCTTCATCGCAAGCAATTATAAGTTTATTTTTTATCTTTATGATAGCTATATTTGCAGTCTTAAAGTCAAGATAATCCTCTCCTGAAAAACTTAAATGTTTAAGTATAGTTACATTTCCATTAGGTATGATATCAAAAACAGGAGTTTGATCTTCACTCATAATATCTTCGATAATCTGCTCCGGAAATCCATTGGCAAAGAGCCAAGATTTGAGCTTTTGATTGGCAACATGTGTAAAAAAAACTTGATGTATCGGTTGATTCAAATCCAATACATCAACTTTTTCTTCTACTAGGTAACTATCTTTTACTTTAAATAACTTCATGAATACTCCTAGTATCAACTCAAAAAGTTATTTTACTAATTTTTTACTTAAATGATGATTTTTCTCTGCAAAGCATCAACTTTTCACAACTAACGATTGACTTCGCCGACAGGTTTACCTGTTCGGTGATAGGTTTTGTTAAGTGTTCTTTTCTAAAATATGTAAATATTCAAATGTATTATTTGCCTTATGATTTCTATTTTTAGTTTTGTCTGCTTTGAATCTTTTGTATTCTTGTGTAACTAAATCATACTTACCATATTTTTTCATAATAGTTTTTACTTCATCTTTACCCATAAGCCCTTCATTATTATAGCTTAAAAATATATATTTAAAATTTGCATTTTTTATAAGTTCTTCAAAACTACTTTTTACTTCATTTTTTTTACAGTAAGATGAACGATTATATTCAGGAAGTCCTGTTTTGCCTTTTGGAATAAAAGGTTTATATAGTGCTATTGTATTTAGTAAATGATAGTTTGCACTATATTGCCGTTGGTTATATGGCGGGTCAAGATAAAGCATATCACCACTAATTTCCTTTATTAGTTTATTGCTATCTTCGTTAAAAACTTGATGAGAATTATCATTTGTTACAAACTCTGCACTTTCTAGGATTAACTCTTTTTGTGCCGATTTTTTGATATGTTTTAAAAATGCTCCATAAACTGAAGCAGTATTTGCAACCTTATCAGCACTCTCAATCAAACTTGCTAATAAAAAATAATACAAATCATCATCTATCTGTTTATCTTCATACCATTTTTGAATCCGAGTTCTTATGGTGTCTATCTTTTTACCGTTTTCATCGCTGAAATATTGTCTGCCACTTCCACTGCCTTTGCAGTAATTTTGATATATAAAGCCATCATTAATTAAAGGCAGATTATTAAGCTCTTTGATATATTTTTCTTTATCTTTTATCTCTTTGTGATTTGCTATATAGTTTCTGTTTAATACATAACTATAATATTCCAAATCATTTGCTATAACTTTTTGGACATCTTTTTTAAAAGTTCTTCCTATTATACCAGTTCCAGCAAATATATCACAAAAAATTTTGTCGCTTAAATTATCACCAACTACTGCGGTGATTTCCTCTTTTATCCAAAAAGAAAGTTTAAACTTACTTCCTATGTAATTCATTTGTTTCCTCTGGATATAATTTTTTAAATACAGTATCAACTGCTTCTTTAGCAGCCATTTGGCTAACTTTTATTACTACAGTTTTTCTGTAAGCAACAGGGTCATATTAATAACATCCTACACAACCAACTTCTTTGGTATAATTTTCATCTCCATAATAAAACTCAAATGGATTACCTTTTAAATTTTTCGCATTCCATCTCTTATTTGTTTCTTTACATCTTTTACAAATTTGTCTTTTAACATCATTTGCAGCTTTTGACAAAGGTTGAAAATCTTCCAGTTTTTGAGTTTTTATATCCGAAACTCTTTCATTTTCTTTTCTACCATCTTTATGATCTATTTCAATTTTTGTATTTTCTGAATTACCATTAATGCCAAGCATAACACAATTTTGATTTTTATAGTGATCTTTTATATCTTGTCTAATGTTGTGATTAAAAGATTTATTTGTATTAAATCCATTTAATCTTATTCTATCTATTGAATTTCCTGATGTAACACTTTTATCAAATTCTATAATATATTCTTTTGCTAAACTTGAGCTTCTTCTACACCAACTACCACCATTTCCAAGTTGAAGTTCTTTGTAATCACCTTTAAATTCACTTATATCAACCCATCTGCTTATTCCATTTTCATTAGGTTTTGCAATTTCTAAAAACAAATCTTTTTTGTTATCATTAAAACTCCTTCTTAAACACAAAAATATACTCATGTTTAAAAATATAATAATCACTTTTTAAAGCTCTATATCTCCATATACCACCACTTCCAAGTTTGCCACGATTACCTTCTATATTTTTAATAATTGTGCCTTTTAATTTTACCTTAAAATTTCGTTTAATCATATCCATACAATAAAATCCAAGTGGAATTACTTCACTATTTTTATATACATCACCAATAACTACCGCAAAATATCTATCTTTGTCAAGATATTTTAGGCTGTTTTTACATACTACTTTAAATTTTTTAACAAATTCTTGCATATTGTCAATTTGGCTTAAATCATCTTTATCATCTGTAAATTTTACTATATCCATATATGGTGGGTGCATTAAGATAAATTGAACACTTTTTTGATTAAACTTTTTTAGTGAAGATTGTGTAGCATTATCTACTGCTTGTTTGTCTAGTGAATTACAAAAATTTATACTATAATCTTTATATATTAAATTATCGCTCATTTGAGTATTTACATACTCTATCATTTCAGGATTTATATCAAAACCTATATACTTTCTATCCAACTTTTCACACTCAAAAAGTGTTGTGCCACTACCCATAAATGGCTCTAAAATTATTTCATTTTTTTTGGTATATCTTCTAATAAGCTGATTTGGAATTTGTGGAATAAAATTACCATGATAAATATTTTTATGTTTCCCACTTTTATCTCGCCCACTTATCAACCATAAACTATCCGTATTTATGTCAGATTCTTTCCAATTTTGTAAGTCTAAATCATTATATTTCATACCTAATATTATAGCAACTAAATACTATATTTAAGATAAAGTAAATTTTATTTTAAATATATCACTTAAATGGTGCTCAATACAACCGTTGTTCGTTCCCGCATAGCGGGGACGAACAACGACTGTCGTGAGCGATAATTTTCCCGCTAGGGTAAATTATTGGTCTCCTCGTACTTGTTATATCTTTTATGCACTCTATTTTTTAAGCAAATCTTCTAAAGTTACTTTTTGACTCTTTTGCTCTTCTTGATTTTTACTATAGATTGATAGAAAATCTTTTAAAACATCTATTGTACCTATAGTATCTTTAACGGTATTATCAATAATTTGTTGTATTTTACTCATAACTTCATTATGATTCTTTTTTGAAAAATCTCTTTCACCATGAAGTATATTTCCATTATCACCCATCTTAATGCTTGTTGTAAACTCTAAGCTTATTATCGCTTTTATTTGACCTTTTTCTTCATCACTTTTTCCTTCAAGTGATTTTGCAAGAGCTTTGTTGGCTTCATCACTCAAAAATTCCAATGGTCTATTTGCACTCAAATGAGAAAATTCTTTTTGTTCGCTTTGGGAAAGGCTGTAACGCTTATTCCATAGAGTTTCATAACGAGATTCATGTTGTGGTATAGCTTTTTCTAAATCCGCTTTTGTAGTATCTGCTTTTTGTTGGATTTCTTTTACATAAAACTGTTCTAAGTTTTTTGATTTTGTATCTTCTGTAAATTGGTTTTTTTCTGGTGTCGTTTCTTTGGTGTAGAGGGATAGAAACTCTTTTACTATTGGCAAAAATCCTAATCTATCATCTCCTCCCTTCATATTATTATCATAATAATTTTGCATTGTATTTTTTATAGAGTTATGATCTGTGGAAATATTTGATACATAATGCAATTGATTACTATGTTCTAAAGATGGGATATAATGAAAAGCCATATTTAAGCTTAACTTCATACTAATTTTATCCTGTTCAGAACGACCTTCTAATAATTTATTAAGTATTTCATTCCCTTTATCATCTAAAAAATCAAGAGGCTTACTAGGGTCAAAATCTGGAACACCAAAACTATTTTTAGTTTTATTTTGAGTAGGTGTCATAGATGGTTTGGTATTTAATGCAATCTTCATTGTTAAACCTTTGCATAAGAATTAGGATTTACTTGTATAAGTACAAGCAAAATCCATACCTAGATAATATTACTTTATGGATATAACACTTGACTTGAACTACAAGTGAACCGTTTGTTTATCTACCATTGGTATATCAGGGATATATGTTATATCATTAATATTTGATTCTTCAACCATAGGTTCACTTGTTAGTTCCAAAGATTTGTTGTATGAATCTTTACCAAGATATGATAGCAACTCATATATATTCAATCTCTTTAATATATCTACCTTAATAGGTCTTTTGGAATCAAAGAAAATCATAGATTCAAGATATTCTTTAGCAATATTAGAATTTAAAGCATTACAAATATTTTTAGCTTCTTTTTGAGTCTTACATGAAATAAAATAACAAGTATCATCTAACATAATTGGCTTTTTATCATATGTTCCTAAAAGAGTAAAGTGTATGTTTTTATATAGTCCTGATATGGCTATTTTCCAAGAAGAAAAACTATAATCACCAATTCCAAAAATTGCAAATTGTGATTGTTTTTTATAGATAATACTTTTCCTATTATTTAATTTTTGAGAATATTTTAATAAATATTTCCATGTTTTAGGAGCTTTATTTTTAATTTTATTTGTATCTTCCCCTGTATATTTTTGAGTAACAATAACATATTTTCTTGGATTAACATTATTCTTACTTATATCTGAAGATTTTAATAATGGATATATAAAAGTTTCTTCAATATCAACTTTTTCATTAAATCCATTATAGTAATTATCTCCTACCTTTATTAATTCCATAATTTTTGAGGCATCATGTTTTAGTCCTGACCTCCACTGATAAAAATTATCTTTTTTATTTAAAAATTCATATTTTAAATATTTAGCTATATCTGCATATATTTCATTTTGATAAAACCCCAAAGTTGAAATTTGATTATTAAAATTCAAATCATCATAAACCTTTGCATATTTTTCATGAAATTTTTTATTATTTAATTTTGCGACAAAAAGGCAAGCATCAACTGACACATTAAAATATTTTTTTGAATCAATATTATGCAATGAAATATCATGTAAATTGAAATCTTTAGACCAAATATATTTTAACACTTTTCTTGCTGTTATTGTTTTACATAGTAAAGCTATCGTTGCATTTGAATTAACATTAAGACTTTCAATTAATTTAATTAATATCCATTCTGCTATATCAAAATTTGCTTTCCCTAATTTTGCTTCTAATCCTGATAAGTTCTGAAAATTAGACTTAGTAGGTATATTCTTGCTATTAAATAAACTTAAATCTGAATTATTTACCCAAGGGGGGTTTCCAATTATAAGAACTTCTTTATTTTGATACATTTTAAAAAAATATTCCCAATCAAAAGTAAAAAAATTTGTATTTTGAATATCTATGTTTTTATATTTTTTTAACTCTTTTCTAATCTCTTTAACATATTCTTGATTTATCTCTAAACCAAAATATTTTATATCTTTATAAATGGATAAATTTGATTTTATAAAATTTCCTAAGCCACATGTTGGTTCTACAACTATTGATGGTTTATGTATAATAGTTGAGATAAATCTACTAACTTTATCTGTTAAAATAAGTGGTGTTTGAAAATCTCCAAATTCTTTTTTTTTCATTAAAATACTTTATTAATACCTGTAATATTACCAGCTTCTTGAATAACTCTTTTATATTGTAATCGCCATTGTAAAGCATTTGAAATTGTTAAATATCCAATATTTAATGGTTGTTGTAAAATTTGTTCAGCTATTTGATAAGCTGTTATCTCATCAATAGGTAAAAATCTATCAGCAAAAAAAGCAATAATATCATCAATATTACCATTATTTTGTATAATTTGATTTAAACCTGTAGTCATTTGATAATCTGCTGTTCGATTTGCTTCAATAAAAATTGTATGTTTAATATCTAATGTTCCTGTTCTTGTTAAATCATCATCAGTTTTATCATATACAAATACTAAAATTGAATAACCTAAACCAAATATTTTTTGACTTGCAGACTTAAATGGACAAGATGATTGAGGTTGTTTTATGCTTGTTACTTTCATATCAACCATAAGCTCAGGAAAGTCTATACCTTTAGCTGATGAACCTTCCATATAAGTATATTTTGTATGCAGGTATTTTTGAAACTTATGTTCTAAATAAGTCCCTATTGCTTTTCCATCAGTAGTACCATAAATAGATGGTTCTTTGTGCAAAGATTCTTGCTGTGAAAATATATTTGCTTCAGATTGTAATGATGAAATATCTAAAATTGGTTTGTTCATTGTGTCCCTTTATTTATTATATGTATATTCTATCTAAATTTTGTTTTTCATACAACTATTTATTGTATCTCAATTTTATCCAATATCAAATAAAATAAATATAAACCGATCTACAACTATCTATTTTTTACTATTTGTTTGTGATATTTGACTTTATTTAAGTAAATTAATGTTATTTTTTGTGATAATATAACATATAAAGGATTGACTTTACTGTTTTTTATCGAGTGTTATCGTTAAAACTCCATTTAAATATTTTGTCTTTAAGCTATCCTCGTTCGCATCATTGGGCAAAGTTATCTCTCTTTCAAAATTTCCTATATATCTCTCTTTTTGAATATAGTTAGAACTCTTTTTGTCTTTAATGGTTTCAGTTTTTGCAGAAACTTTTAATATATGATTTTTTACTGTTACTTTTATATTGCTTTTTTTAGAACCCGGCATATCTACGGTAATGATATATTTGTTTCCGATATCTTTCATATCCATAGCGGGAGAGACAGAAAAACCCTGAAAAAATTTATCAAAATTCGGATCGTTTTGAAACTCGGCATTAAAATTACCGAATATCTTATTCATCTCCTCTTGCATTCTTTGAAACTCTTTAAACGGATTTGTGGCAATATTCGGATTTATCTGTTTTAAGATATATCTATTTGTGTTTGTATTTTTTTGAACGATAGGCTGATAGTATGAACTTTTGTTTATAATCTGCTTGTTCATTTGATATAGATAATACCCCTCAACCCCAACGGCAACCAAAAGTATGGTAAATAGAATGATTAGAATTTTATCTTTCATTGTTTATCTCCTTTTTTTTCTTGAAATTATAAATAAAGGAGGTAAATCAACAGTAAATAATCATATACACATAATCGTATCAATTAACAAATAATTAACATTTTGAGTGTATAATCACATAAAATTTTTTAAAAGGATGTGCAATGAGAAAACTTTTATTGGCCTGTCTTGTTCTTGGAGCTATGCTTACAAGTTCTGTAATGGCAAAAAGTAAACATATGATGTACCAAGCGGTACCAATGAATAAAGTTCAAATACTTCAAAGCGGAAAAGAGAAAGCTTACTGTTCTAACTGTGGCATGACTCTTAGAATGTTCTACAAAACAAATCATGCTGCTATGGTAAACGGAAAAGAAAAGCAGTATTGCTCTATGCACTGTCTTGCTGAGGATGCCGTAAAAGGTTTAAATCCTACAAATATCAAAGTTGTTGACAACTCAACTTTGAAATTCATTCCTGTTAGCAAAGCTTACTATGTTGTCGGAAGTAAAAAACCGGCCACTATGAGTAAAGTTAGTAAGTATGCTTTCGGAACAAAAGCTGCTGCTGAAAAATTTGCTAAAAAATATGGTGGAAAAATTATGAAATTTGATAAAATTTTTGCTATAGCTAAAAAAGTTTACAAAAAAGAGGCTATGATGATAAGCGAAAAGCAGCATATGATGGCAAAAAAAGGTAAAATGATATTTGCTAAAAAATGTAAAGCAGGAAAATTACCTACATTTAAGTCAGTCGCTGATGCTAAAGCTTATGTAGTTCAAAATAAAATCTGTGGAAAAATTATGGGAAAACCTTTACAAGCTATAGGTCTTTATCTATATCTTGATAAAAAATAATCTTTCAAATCAATTAGAAGAGGGATTTCCCTCTTCCAAAACTCTATCCATATAAATATTTCGTATTGCTTTAACCTAAAATTTATTATACAGAACAAGCACTTTTGCCGGCATTTTCAGTTCCAGGAACTCCTATAGTAGGTTGAATGGCTTCATTGTCAACTCCGCCCTCTTCGTTTATCCTTTCTATCATTTCCCAAAGTTTCTTGGCAGCTTCTTCATATCTTTTTGCTGTTACTGTATCAGGAAATTCTGAAGTTATAGGTTTACCAGCATCCCCACCTTCTCTAATGGCAGGTTCTATCGGTATTTCACCAAGTACAATCGTATCAAACTTTTTGGCAAGAGGCTCTGTTGTACCTTTGCCAAATATATCATACTCTTTGCCATTTTCAGGACAGATAAATCCACTCATATTTTCAACGATTCCGGCTATCGGTATATTTAATTTTTTAAACATATCCAAGCTTCTTTCAGTGTCGTCAAGTGCAACTCTTTGAGGAGTAGTAACACAAACACCAGCTGTTACAGGTACACTTTGTGCCAATGTAAGCTGTGCATCTCCGGTTCCCGGTGGCATATCTATAACAAGAACATCCAAATCTCCCCATAAAATATCTTGGAGA
>Ga0256842_1003061_pt1 | contig 11419 bp, 12 predicted proteins | sample 4559240metaG_FD_185973 | JGI IMG/M metagenome (GOLD analysis project Ga0256842, IMG submission 185973) | Hydrothermal vent microbial communities from Guaymas Basin, Mexico - 4559-240 | ecosystem: Environmental > Aquatic > Marine > Hydrothermal vents | place: Mexico: Guaymas Basin | collected...
GCCCGAGAGGTCCTGTAGTTACTTCAATTCCCGGAGTATGACCGAATTCCGGATGCCCCGGAGTTTTGCTTCCAAGCTGTCTGAAGTTTTTCAAATCATCTAATGTAATATCATATCCCCAAAGATAAAGCATCGAATAAATAAGAGGCGTCGCATGCCCGCCTGAAAACACAACCCTGTCCCTGTTTATAAAAGAAGGATTGTGAGGCGTAATATTTACAACCTCGCTAAAAACCGTCATAATATCCGCTAGTCCCAAAGCCGCACCCGGATGTCCGGAGTTTGCCTTTTGCACCATGTCCGCCGCTAAAAATCTTATGGTATCCGCCATTTTTTTTCTTAAATTCATTATTTCTCCTTATGTCTGTATAAATATTTTTTGAGTAACGGTTCTAATTCTTTTTTCAGTTTCTCATCAAATCCGCTTATTTCATTTTCTATCTTTTGGGCCAGAGCATCGGCTTCTTTTAATGCTCCTTCAAGTCCCAAAAGTGTTACAAATGTGTTTTTGTTTTCATCAACACCGGTGGTTTTACCCGCTTCCTCACTGCTCATAGTTACATCCAATATATCATCCTGCACCTGAAACAAAAGTCCCAAATCAAGTCCGAAATTATATAGTTTTTCCTGAAGATTTATATCAAGATTTACAATAATCGCACCCATTTTTAAACTGGCTGCTATAAGTTTTGCGGTTTTATTGAGATGCAAAAACTTAAGCTCATCCAAATTCAGCTTTTTATTTTCAAAATAACAGTCAACCGCCTGTCCTAGCACCATTCCGTTAGCACCTGCGTTTTTGCTTAAAGTTTTAATAAGTTCAACCTTAACGTCACTGCTAAAAGGTGCCTTACTTAACACTTCAAATGCGTATGTATTTAATGCGTCGCCGGCTAAAAGTGCGGTAACTTCATCGTATGTTACGTGCAAAGTAGGATGCCCTCTTCTTAAAGAAGCATTGTCCATTGCGGGCAAATCATCATGAATTAATGAATAAGTGTGAATAAGCTCAATTGCGTAAGCTGCATATTTTGCATTTTCTATTAAAAGCGGCTCATACGCTTTTACAACAGAAAGCAAAAGCTTCGGCCTGAATCTTTTACCCCCCGCAAGAAGCATTTCATTTAAAGCTTTTTCATAATACGGATGAAAACTCGGTGCTTTTATTAAATTTTCTTTTATAAATTCTTCCATTTCCTACCTTAATGGTATTGTAGCTGTTATGCCTTGCTGTTGTAATGAAATTGTAACATTTTTGTAAATTGAGAGTGCTTTTTTAAGCTCTTCAAAAGTTTTAATTTTCATGCCGTTTACTTTTATTATCTTAGCACCCGGTTTAATAAAATATATCTGCTGAAGTTTTTCGGGAAGTTTTGTAATTATAAGCTGATCGTTTACCGATATTCCGAAATGTTCAAGAGGAGTGTAAAGGTATTTTTTCTTTCTGATTGGAAGTTTTATATTTTTTCCATTTATATTCAAAACTACTTTTTTACCTTTTATGCCTTCTAAAACCGTTTTTGTAAAAATTTCGGGAGTCGCTTTTTTATTGTTTATTTTTACAATTTTTTCACCGGTTTTTATATATTTGACATAAAAAGGATCAAAACTTACAATTTTCATATTTTCATCCACTTCTATTCCGACATCACCCCAGTATCCATATTTTATAAAATGATTTACCATATCGCCTTTTATAAATCCGTCACCTCTTCCTATACCTACAGCCCTGCAGAACATATCGGTAACCACACTGTTTTTAACACTTTTAACACTTAACAAAGCCGGAGAGAAAAACAATGCGTCTTTTGCATAATTTCCGACATATATTTCATTACTTTTAATACTGGCGGCCCACCATCCGAGTTTAGGGTTTTTGAAAAATTTTACAACTTTTTTATTAGCGGATTTAACAACGCACATTCCGGTAAAAGGGTCATAATCAATGCAGTTTTTTTTAATAAAGGTTATACTTTTTGTTTTAGTTACGGGAATATAATTTTTTATAAAAGAATATTTTTTAAGACAAGGTCTGAAATCGGGATAATTTGATGCCAAAAGAAAAAGAGGGATTAAAAAAATTAACTTTTTCATTGTCCTAAATTCATTCCTCCAAACATATTCAGAGCCTGTGATTTTTTATCTTCCACGGCCATTTTTATAGCGTCGTTAACGGCACTCATTAAAAGAATCTGAAGAGATTCTTTATCCTCAAGAAGCGAATCGTCTATTTTAATGTCTATCACCTCAAATTTTCCATTTACGGTCACTTCCACCATTCCCCCTCCGCTTGTTGCGGTATATGTTTTATTGTCGGCTTCTTGCATTTGCTCCTGAATTTTTTGAAGCATTTCGTTTAAATCTACATTTCCGAACATTACCCCTCCTGCAAATAAGTTGTTTTCTCAATTATATCGTTATTATCATCAACAATCAACACCGCAGGTTTAAAATTTTCAGCTTCCTCAAGTGTCATATTGGCATAAGCTATTATTATTATTTTATCACCCGGATGAACTTTTCTTGCCGCGGCTCCGTTTAGACATATGTCACGATTACCTCTTTTACCTTTTATAACATAAGTAGAAAACCTCTCACCGTTATTTATGTTTACAATATCCACCTTTTGTCCTACAAAAAGGTTTGCTTCTTCCATTAACTCTTCGTCAATAGTAATCGAACCTACATAATTAAGATTCGCATCAGTAACCGTGGCTCTGTGAATTTTAGAATAAAGCATTTCTATTGTCATTTTAAATCCTTATGCCCAGAATTCCTCCGGAATTAAATATTCTTTTACCGGATTTCCTTCTATGATATGTTCTTTTAGAATTCTCTCAATTTTTTCTTTGTCAAGATCCACATACATATACTGTCCCGGTTCCACCATCATAACCGGTCCGAAGTTACATCTGTTAAGGCAGCCTGTCGGCACTATCCAGTTAACCATAGGGTCAATTCCCATTTCCATCATTTTTTGCTGAGTAAACTGAAAAAGATCTTCTTTTCCCTCTCTAACACAGCTTGGCTTCGGAAAACTCGGCGGTCTTTTTACCTGACACATATAAATTACGTTTTTCGGTTTTGGCATTTGCATGCTTTACTCCTTAAATTTTTTGCGACTTATATCATATTTTTTTTGTTTTGTAAATTATTTTGCTCCTATTTTCAATAAAACAACTTTGACGGTTTTAACCAAAATTACAAAATCAAGCCATAAAGACCAGTTTTTAATATACCATACTTCCAGCCTGTTTCTTTCTGCAAACGTCAGATTATTTCTTCCGCTCACTTGCCAAAGACCCGTAATACCGGGCTTAACCTTGAGTATAAAATCTTTATATTTTCCTAGTTTATTAAGTTCTTCAGGCATATACGGTCTAGGACCCACTATACTCATTTCGCCTTTTAACACATTTAAAATCTGGGGCAGCTCGTCAAGTGACGTAGTGCGTAAGAATTTTCCTATTTTGGTAATTCTCGGGTCGTTTTTATATTTATGGTATTTGTCGTAATATTCAATTTCAAACGGATTTTCTTTTAAATACTCTTCTAAAATTTTACCAGAATCTTCATACATGGTCCTGTATTTGTAAACATAAAACGCTCTGCCGTTTTTACCAATTCTTTTCTGTTTAAAAAACACACTGCCTTTTGAATCGTTTTTTATTAAAAAACATATTATAAAATGTATTATCAAAAAAAGAGGCAATAAACTAAACGCTATAAAATAATCGGTCATATTTTTGATAAACACGTTGGTTTTATTAAGCAGCTTGTTTTCAACAACTATTGAATTAAGCCTGATATTCGTGTATTCCATAATAGTCGAATTGGCAAAATTTATATCCGTTACATACGGTATTAAAAACAGTTTTTTATTAAATGCAAATTTATCAATCAGCCTTTTTATTTCATCAATTCCGATATTCTGTGACGTAATAAAAACATATTCATAATTTTTGTCATTATAATCCATTCCCAGATACCAATTTTCCCTTAATTCTTTACAAAGTAGGTTTTTTTGTTTTTTACTGCCGATGACAAGGACTTTTTGTTTAAAAGCACCTGTCATTTTGAACAATAAATATTTTACAAGACGTTTATAAAAAAGAAACAAAAACGCCGTAAGAAAAAAATAAAGGGTTATAAAAAGTCTTGAATAATGCATATTTGTTTTCATTAACGTCAAAATCGACAAAACTATCAAATAAGAAAAAAACAGCCCTTTTAAAATTTTAAAACTTTCCTGCCAAAAATCATACCTGTATTTGTAAACACCCTCAAAACATAAACTTAAAATTACTATAATAAAAGAAAAAGCGAATTCTTTTATATGAATCGGATGAAAAGGCGGGGAAATATTTTCCCTTATCTTTAACGCAATAAAAAAAACGGCAATTAAAAACAACATATCCGCAAATATAAGCAGTAATTTATAAACAAAATTTTTCATAAAGAAATTATACTACCGTTTTTACAAATTCCATAAAATTTTCTTTAAAACGGGCGTATTTTAAAGCGGTTTTTCTGATTGTATATACGTCAAAATCCATTTTTTCAAATTTTTTTACTGCATTAATTAAAGATTCCTTCTCCTGCTTTTCAAAATGAACCCCGTTTACCCCATCAATTACACTCTCGGCAGTCCCCCCTTTGTTTAAGGCGATAACCGGAGTGCCGCAGGCCGTCGCTTCTACAGGCACTATTCCAAAATCTTCAACCGCCGCATAAACAAAAGCCTTTGCCTTTTGCATATATTTTACCAATATTTCATCTGGCTGATATCCAAGAATCTCTATATTTTGCTTTGCAATTCTTTTTATTTCGCCAAGTTCTTCACCCGCGCCTATTACCACAAGTTTTTTATCCGGCATTTCATTAAACGCCTCAACAATAAGCTTAGTTTTTTTATAAGGCACCAGTCTTGAAGCAGTTAGATAAAAATCCTCTTTTTTGGTGTGAAGAGAAAATTTATTAATATCAACAGGAGGGTATATCACTTTTGCGTTTTTTTTGTAAATTCTTTTTATTCTCTCTTTTACAAAGTTTGAATTGGCTATAAAATAATCCACCCTATCAAGTGTGGCAATGTCCCATTTTCTTATATACTTTAAGGTCTTCTCAACAATAAATTTCTTAGGCCATCTCAAATTTGACACATATTCATCATATAAATCCCATGCATACCTTATGGGAGTGTGACAGTAACATATATGTATTTGATTTTTGTTCTTTTTTGCGCCTTTTGCAAAAGCCCACGAACTGCTTATAATCAAATCATACCCCGACAAATCGAAACTCTCTATGGCTTTTGGAAAAAGGGACAGATAATTTCTGAAATATTTTCTTGAAAATGGAAGCTTTTGGATAAAGGAGGTTTTAGCGTATTTGCCGTTTAAAATTTTGTTTCTCTCTTTTTCATTTAAAAAATCTACAAGACTAAACACATCGGCTTTAGGAAAAATGTCAATTATCTCTTTTAAAACTTTCTCAGCTCCAGCGTTTGTTACAAGCCAGTCGTGAATTACGGCCGTTTTTAAATTATTTATATCCACCTGCACTCTTTTTTGCCTATTTTTTCAACTCAAATACGCTAATGTTTCATTAATAAAATTATAGTATAATTCCTATCCAATTTATAATTTAAGGATAAAAAGTGCAAAGAATCGCAATCAACAGACAAAAGAATTCGAGCAGAGATATTATTAAAGAAACACTCAAAGAATTCAGATCCATATTCATACAAGTAGGGATTTTCAGTTTTTTTATTAATATTTTAATGCTCTCCGCACCGCTATATATGCTTGCGGTTTACGATATCGTAATGCCGGCAAAAAGTATAGATACGTTAATATTAATCACTGCAATTATCGTAGTGTTTTTTATATCTATGGGACTGCTTGAATTTGTCAGGAATAAAATAATGATTATCATAAGCAACAAACTGGATACAAAACTCAACCAAAAGGTTTACAACGCAGCTTACGAAATGGCTTTGAAATATCCCGGAAAAGTCACAAACGAGCCTATAAATGATTTAAACACCATCAAAAATTTTCTCTCCGGCGCAGGATTAATGGCCTTTTTCGATGCACCGTGGTTTCCTATATATATTGCAATTATGTTCGCATTTGACAGCGTTTACGGAATTTACGGTATTGTAGCAACGGTTATTATAATCGCTTTTACCGTTGTAAATGACAAAGTAACAAAAGAAGGGCTTCAGGAATCGATAAAAACCAACAGAAAAATGCAGACAAAATTCGCAAACCAGGTCAGAAACGCCGAAGTTGTCGAAGCGATGGGAATGAGAAAACCTCTTTTTAAAAGATGGATGAAAGACTATATACATTATATACATACCCATACGGAGTCCACTACCAAATCCGCTTTTTATACCAACCTGAGTAAAACATTCAGAATGATGTCCTCTTCGCTAATGTACGGTGTAGGTGCGGTATTAGCAATCACCGGGCATATCAGCCCGGGTATGATTATTGCGGGAGCGGTATTACTCGGAAGAGCGCTTCAACCTATCACTATGCTGGTATCTACATGGAAAAGCTTTACAGCGGCAAAAACATCATATGCAAAACTAAACGAACTTTTAAACGAATTTCCTGAAAACGAAGAAAAAATAAAACTTCCCGAACCAAAAGGGAATTTAAGTTTAATTAATGTAGTAACCGTTCCTCCTTTAAGTCAAGAGGCGGTATTGAAAAATTTGACTATACATATCAAATCCGGTGAAATGGTGGGTGTTATAGGACCCAGCGGAGCCGGAAAATCAAGCTTCGCAAAAACCGCGCTTGGAGTATGGAAACCGGCTGCCGGAGAAGTCAGGCTTGATGGGGCGATAATCACACAATACAACAGGGACGAGCTTGGAAAACACATAGGTTACCTGCCGCAGGATATAGAACTTTTCGAGGGGACAATTGCCGAAAACATCGCAAGATTTGAAGAGTTTGAAGATTCTGAGGTAATTGAAGCCGCAAAACTTGCGGGCGTTCATGAAATGATTTTAAAATTCAAAGACGGATACAATACAAAAATCGGTCCCGGAGGCGCTACGCTCTCCGGCGGTCAAAGACAAAGAATCGGACTAGCAAGGGCTGTTTTCAGACTGCCTAAACTGATAATTTTAGACGAACCGAACTCAAACCTTGACGATGCCGGAGAAATAGCTCTTGTAAAAGCGCTGCTCCAGTTAAAACAAAACGGCTCAACCGTAATTTTTATCACCCATAAACTCAATTTATTAAACCTTGCCGATAAAATAGCTCTTTTAAGAGACGGAATGCTTGCGATGTACGGCACAAAAGAGGAAGTTCTCACTAAATTAAACAAAAGGCAAAATAATGCATGATTTAGAAAAAAAACTCTCCCACAAACACCCTTTGCTCTTTGGAATAGCAATAATTGTCTTGGTTTTCGGAATACTCGGGGGATGGGCGTCATTTGCAAAAATGGACCTTGCCGTTAAAGCCCCGGGAGAAGTTATTGTAAAAACATATCCTAAAAGCATTAAATACACCCAAGGGGGAATAATAGATAAATTGTACGTAAAAGAAGGCGATTTTGTAGAAAAAAACCAGCCTCTGCTAAAACTTGATACAAAAAAATTTGAATCTCAGTTAAACAACAACATCAAACAATACCATCATATGCTGGCTTCAAAAGCCAGAATCGAAGCTGAAATCAATCACAAAAAAACAATTGATTTTCCCGAAGAAATACCTCAAAACATAAAAAACGAAGAAATAAATATTTTCAAAAACAGACTTACAAACTTAAACAACCAGATAAACGACATAAAATATCAAATAACACAACAGCAACAGTCCATTAAATCTTTAGAGGAAATGCTAAAATCCAAACAATACCTTTTAAATTCTTACAATAAAGAACTTCAAAAATGGGAAAACCTTTTTAAACAACAGCTTGTCGACGAATCCAAAATCTTAGACCTCCAAAGAAAAATAAACCAGACCAAAGCCGACATTGAAAACATTAAAAACCAAATCGCACAAAAAAAGACTCTCATTGAAGAATTAAAAAACAAACTAAAACTGATAAAATCGGATTATAAAAAAGAGCTTTTTTCAAGATTAAAAGACATAAACACAAAACTTCCTTCCATAAAATCACAAATAAGCGTATTAAAAGACGAAATTAACAAATCTTATTTAAAAGCTCCTAGCAGCGGATATGTTCAAAATCTAAAAGTACACACTCCTGGAGAAATAATATCGCCATACAGGGAGATAATGCAGATTATTCCTAAAAACAACGAATTAATAATCGAAGCGAAAATTTCCCCTATGGATATAGACAAAGTAAAAGCTGGAGAAAAAGCCGAAATTATGTTCGCTTCATACGTAGACCCTTCAGCCCTTCCTGTAAAAGGCGTGGTTACATACGTTTCAGCTGACATTATCAAAGATGAAAAAAATCCTAATATGCAGTATTACAAAGCATTGATAAAAATCACTCCCGAAGGTATGGAGGCAATAAAGAAAAACGGGTTTGAGATTAAACCCGGTATGCCCGTCAGTGTATATATAAAAGCCGGTAAAAGAACATTCATCTCTTACCTGCTATATCCGATGAAACAGCTTCTAAAAGGGGCGTTTCATGCAAATTAAGCTCCCTTCTCTTTTAATGCTTGGTTTAAGCACCCTTTTTTCGCAGACCTTAGTTGAATTGAATACCATAGGTTTGAAAAAAAGCTATAAATTAAAAAGTTTCGATTACCAGGTACAATCACAGCACTACAACACCAAACAGGCAAAAGATCAGTTTTTTCCTACATTAAATATAAATTTACAATACGGAAAAGATAAATACGAATATCATTATCCAAGTAGAAAAATAAAATACAACAATAACATTACCGCTTATTCAATTAATCTCTCACAGCCAATTTACGAACCGCAGATTTTATCCATGATAAAAGACAACGAACTGAAACTAAACTACACTAAAATACAAAAAGCCCAGTATAAACAAGCGCTGCTAAAAGAAATATCAACCGCATATATAGATGCTATAACATACAAAAAAATGCTAAATATATATATACTCAGGGAAAATAATTACTACAACATTAAAGAGACTATTTCCAAAAAGCTTCAGGTAAGACTTGCGACAATTCCGGATTATTACCAGTCAAACGCAAATTACATAGCGGCAAAAAACGACACAATCCATACAAAACTGTATTTAAACAACCTGATAAAAAAACTGCTATATTTAACACACACGGAAGTTAAAATACCACGCAAAAAAATTACAGACAAAATTGACGAAATTTTAGCCGCAAAAACTTTCGATGAAAGCAATATTAACAACAATCCGACACTCAAACTGTACAAAACAAACGTAAAAATAGCAAAAAACCAGATTTCTTATAAAAAAGACCAGACCATGCCGACAGTCGGCTTGTCAGCATCTTATAGCGACACACACTCAAGCGATTCAATTACAAAAAGAAATGAAAGCAGAATAACGCTAAATGTCAACATACCCTTATTCAACAAACCTAAAAACGATGCGATAGACGCTGCAAAAGAGCTATATCAAAGTGCGAAATTCGATTATTTAGACCAGTTAAACAACATTAAAATCTCACTTCAGGAAACCATTTCAAACATTAAACAGTATATTCAGATAATAAAAAAAGACAAAGAAGTGATTACAAGCAGGAAAAAATTTTTAGACAAGCAAAAAATTGGCTATAATAACAAACTGATTTCTTTAACCGATTTGTATGATGCACAAAATGATTATTTTAATGCATTGTTGCAGTTTGAAAAAGACAAAGGCGAGCTTTTAAAAAATTACATCGCCTATCTTAATTTAAAAGGCGGCTTAACATTAAAGAGCATAAAACAAATCCAAATTCTAATAAAGGACGACAATGGCAACAATTAAAGTAGACGACAAAGAATATAACATTGAAGATTTAAATGATGTGGCAAAAACACAGATTATGAACCTTCAGCATGTTGAGAGAAAAATAAACGAACTAAGAAGCGAAATCGCAATGCTTAACGCGGCAAAAGAATACTATACGCTTGTATTAAAAAGCAACCTTCCAAAAGATGAAACTGAATCAGCTGTAAGTGACGATACAGTAAAATTCAGCTAATATGGAAGATATCTTACAAATCAAACAGTTTACGCCTGTCTATGACGAAAAAGAAGACAGGCTAAGACTCATCTTCAATATAAACTATCCTACAAGATATGATGTCTGGATAACCAGAAAATTTTTAATAGACATACTTGACAACTTTTCGGATTATATCAAACCTCAGGAAATAAAAGAATCTCAAAACAGTAATACCGAAGAAAATCAAAACGCCCAAAACAATATATATCCGCCTACCAATGATGAAATACGCCTTCTAGAAACCATAAACGCAAACTTCAATCAAAACGGCGTAATTTTAACATTTAAAGATTCAAAAACCACACTTCAGGCAGCCCTCACATACGAAGAACTCAAATCTTTACTTGAAACAATCACTGCAAGGGTCAAACATCACTGGGGTCTGTATTTTTGATGGAGTTTAATTCAAATATATTACGTATAAATCAGATAATACAAATTTTAAATTGCTTATTTTTTGATAAAATTATAAAAAAAAAGGAAAAAAATCTTGAGACTAACCCACTTAAAACAGCTAGAAGCAGAAAGTATATATATTTTAAGGGAAGTTGCCGCTAACTTTTCCAATCCTGTAATGATGTATAGTATTGGCAAAGATAGTTCAGTAATGCTACATTTGGCCATGAAAGCTTTTTATCCCGCTAAACCACCCTTTCCCTTACTCCATATAGATACATTATGGAAATTTAAAGAAATGATTGATTTTAGAGATAAAAGAGTCAAAGATCTTGGACTTGATTTATTAGTATATACTAATCCCGAAGGTATTGAAATGAATATCAATCCTTTCATTCATGGAAGTAAAATTCATACTGATATTATGAAAACTCAAGCTTTAAAAAAAGCTTTAACTAAGTATAAATTTGACGCGGTAATAGGAGGTGCAAGAAGAGACGAAGAAAAAAGCAGAGCAAAAGAAAGGATTTTTTCTTTCCGTGACAAAAACCATAGATGGGATCCTAAAAATCAAAGACCTGAACTTTGGAATTTGTATAATACCCATATCCACAAAGGTGAAAGTGTCAGGGTATTTCCTCTCAGCAACTGGACAGAGCTCGATATATGGCAATACATTTATCTTGAGAATATCCCGATTGTACCGCTATATTTTGCAAAAGAAAGACCTGTGACAGAATACGAAGGTGCGAAAATCATGGTCGATGATGAAAGAACACCTGAAGAATTAAGAAAAAAAGCAAAAATGGAAAAAGTAAGATTTAGAACATTAGGATGTTATCC
>Ga0256842_1003062_pt1 | contig 11419 bp, 8 predicted proteins | sample 4559240metaG_FD_185973 | JGI IMG/M metagenome (GOLD analysis project Ga0256842, IMG submission 185973) | Hydrothermal vent microbial communities from Guaymas Basin, Mexico - 4559-240 | ecosystem: Environmental > Aquatic > Marine > Hydrothermal vents | place: Mexico: Guaymas Basin | collected...
ATACAAAAATTTTTAAATAATTTTGATATTACTAAAAAAAGAAAATTAAAAAATATACCAGCATTTATATTTTTTGGTACATTATTGGGTGATCATATACCATATATTATACAAAAGACTAAAGCAAAAAATTATATGATAACAGAACCAGATATTGAGATTTTTAATTTATCATTATTTTTTGTAGATTATAAAGATATCTGTACAAAGAATAATATTATTTTAAATATAGCTCAATCAAAAAGTACACTAATACAAAAATATTATAAATTAATATCTGATAATAAGTTAGATAATTATATAGTAAAATATTACTCTACATCTTATCATGAAAAAGATTTAATGTCATCTTTTTTACTTGCTATGGATCAAGCAAATAGTTTAAAATTTGATTATTATCAATATTTGGAATATATAGAAAAATCTATTAAAAATATTAAAAAATATAATTTACTAACCCCTAAAGATATTTATAGCAATATTTTAGATAAACCTATATTTATATTAAGTCCTGGACCATCTTTAAGAAAAAATATATTATGGATTAAAAATAATAGATCAAAAATATTAGTAGTTTCATATAGTGCTACACTAAAAATACTCTTTGAATATAATATTATTCCAGATATTATTATAATTATAGATGCTAATTATATTATTAATAGTCAATTTCCTAATAATAAAAAATATTTAGAAAAGATATATAAAAATTCTATTGCTATTTTGGCAACAGATGTCAATAGAAATATATTTAAAAAATTTAAAAAGAAAAATATGTTTTTATATGAGTCAAATGTAAAATTAGAATATAATGGTTTAGTAGAATCTCCAGCTTTTACTGTAGGGGATACTACTTTACATATATTATTATCACTTAAATTTAAAAATATTTATCTCTTAGGTACAGATTTAGCATTTGATAAAATAACTGGTGATGCTTATGATAATGTTTTAGTTCGTAATATGCAAAAAGTAAATAATATAAAAAAAATTCAATTAAATATAGATGATAATAATAATATCAAAATTAAATCAAATTTTGATTCAAATATTGTACAAACATCAAGTCTTTTTTATAATATATTAGATAATTATAATAAAATTATACAGTATCATAAAAGAAATTATCATTTTAATATTTATAATTGTTCAAATGGTGCATATATAGAAAATACAATACCTTTAAAAATAGATGAAATAACTTTATCTAACAATTCTACAGATAATAAAAAAGATCTATATGATTTTTTAAATCAACAATCTCAAATTGGCTTTTCTACTATTACAAAAAAATATATAAATCAAGAGGTAAAATATATAAAAAATTTAATTAAAATTATTAAAAAATTTAAAACAAAAGAGATTAAAACTATTAATCAATTTTATAAATTTACAAATGAGCTTTATGATAATCTTCTTTCTCATAATTTTTATTCACAAATAACTACTGTACTTTTAATATCATATATGCAAACAATCAATATATATATTAATTTTTATTTTAATACTAGAAAAATAGATCAAAAAGATCTAAATAAGATTAACAGTAGATGGTCTAAACAATTTATAAATATATTAAAATTATATCTGTCTAATATAAAGCAGATTTAATTGAGATTATTTAATTTATGTGATAATGCTATTTGTTTTTTCCTTTTTAGAAGATATTGCTCTTTTTCTTTTTGTTTTAGTTCCCGTTGTTTTTTATTGTTTTGAGCTGGAACTACATAATTTGTATATAGTAAAATAGCTATAGAGATCATCCCAATAGTTATTAAAGAATAAAAATTATTCACTACTGTACTTTGTCTTCTTTCTTTTGTATATTTTTTTTGTATAAGTTCATTTATATATTCTATTCTATCCATAGAGGCTATTATATCATATTTTAATTTGCTATTCTCTTATCAATAAAACTTATTATTCTTATAATTTTCATAATTTTTTATTTAGAAGCTATTAAGTATTTTTTGTATATACTTTAAGGATAAAAATATATATACAGGGGTAGATAAAGTATGAAAAAAACATTGCTATTATTAGGAACTCCTTTGTTATTATTTGCACATAATATTGATTTTTTTACTTCATTAGAAAAAACATTGCAAAATAATAAAGGTTTAAAAGCAAAGAAACTAGAGATAGATAAGGCAAAGTTATCTTTACAAGAGGCAAAAAGTTATGACTATGGTAGTTTAGTTTTTGCCCAAAATATCTCAAGAACAAACAATGCAGGATATGTATTTGGTATGAAATTAGCTTCAAGAGAAGCAAATTTTGGTGATTTTGGTTTTAGTGATTTTATGGGGGCTATTGGTGGAGCTGCACAAGCGGCTAATGGAGATTTTGGTACATTTTCACAAATGTTAGCTCAAAGTGGAGATGGTATATTAGCTATGCAACCAGATGATCTAAACAATCCAGATGCTAGAACAAACTTTGAGACAAAAGCTACATATAAAGTGCCTATTTTTACAGGATTTAAACTTCAAAATGCTAAAAAAATGGCAAAATTACAAATATTAGCAAATCAAGCAAAATATACTTATAATGAAAAATCTTTAGGCTTAGAGGTACTTAAAGCTTATAATGGAGCAGTTGCTGCAAAAGAGTTTATAAAAGCAACCCAAACTGCAAAAAAAGCTACAAACTCTTTTGTAGAGTTTGCAACAGAATTGTATGATGAAGGTCTTGTAACAGATATAGATGTAAAGCAAGCAAAAGTATATGATATGGGTGTAGATGCTAAGATGTTAGAGGCTAAAAATAGTTATCAGTTAGCTTTAGCATATCTTAGATTTTTAACTGCAGATAATGAGATATCTGATGTAGAATCATTTCAAAATATATTTGTAGATATATCATCATTAGATAGTTTAAAATATGATGCATATAGAAAAAGAGATGATTTTGCATGGATGAAATACAATACAGATACTATGAAAACAAAAATAGATTTTGATAGTAGTGATTACTACCCTACTATTGGAGCACAGTTAGAATATGGATTTAATGATAATAAGTTAAATAATCTTTCAAGTGATAAAGACTATTATATGGGTGCTATAGGTCTTAGCTACAATCTTTTTGATGGTAATTTACGAAGTGTAAAAAAACAAAAAGCAAAAGTAGAATATGCAAAAACTAAACATTATTTTGATTATATGAAATCTGGAATTAAACTTGAAGTTGAAAAAAATTATTTAACTCTTGTAACAAAACAAAAAGTTCTTAAACAAAAACAAAAAGCTTTAAGTTTATCAGATGAGGTGTTAGTAAAATCTCAAGAGATGTACAAGAATCATCTTATGAATATGAGTACACTTCTTATGCAACAAGCAAACCGTCAAAAAGCAAATGCAGAGGTTATCTTAGCTAAATATGAAGAGACTTTGGCATCAGCTAGCCTAAAAATAGCTTTAGGTGATAGCTTAAAAAATACAAAATAAAGGATAATAATATGATAAAAAAACTTATACTTGCAAGTTTAGTTTTGGCTAATCTTGCTATGGCAAAAACATTAGAATTAAGCTCTACTGTTATATCTGATAATGAAAAATTTATCACAAGTAGATTTATGGGTTTTATAAAAACTGTAAAAGTAAATGAGGGTGATGTAGTAAAAAAAGGGCAACTTCTTTATGCTATAGATTCAACAGAAATAGATAGTAAAAAACAACAAGCACTTTTAGGTGTACAGATGTATGAAAACCAATATCAAACTATGAAACGAAACTATGAAAGATATAAAAGACTTTTAGAAAAAGGTTTAGTATCTAAGTTTGAAGTAGAACAATTAGAACTAGGAACTAAAAATCTAAAAGATATGGTAACTATTAGTAAATCAAGAGTAAAAGAGGTAGATAACCAATACAGATATCTTACAATCAAAGCTCCAAATGATGGTGTAATTATAAGAAAAAATATAAAAGCAGGGGAGATGGCAATACCTGGTATGCCTGCACTTGTATTATCAGATTTAAGTAGTTTAAGAATAAAAACAGAAGTTAGTGAAACAGATTTAAAACATATTTTTATAGGACAAAAAGCAACAGTAGAGATACCGTCACTTGATCTAAAAACTAATGCAAAAATAGTAGCAATAATTCCAAGTTCAAATCCTATGACACATACTTTTAATATAAAATTATCATTTAAACATAAAAATAATGTATATCCAGGTATGTATACAAAAGTATATATCGATACGAAATAAAGGTTAAAATATGGATGAAAAAGATTTATCACATGTAAAAGTAACCGATAGTGCTGGAAAGTTAGCTAAAGGTTTTTTATATAGTCCACTTACTGCTGTTTTAGCAGTAGCATTATTGCTTATAGGGTATCTATCTTTAGAAATTATGCCAAGAGAAGAGGACCCTCAAATAGCTATTAGTGGTGGAAGTATCATAGTTCCTGCTCCTGGATTGTCTCCAAAAGAGGTAGAAAAAATTATTATAGAGCCTCTTGAACAAAGATTAAGAGAGATCAAAGGTGTAGAGCATATATACTCTATGAGTGCTCCAAATGTTGGTATTGTAAATGTTATGTATTATATTGGTCAAAATAGAGAGATATCAAATCTAAAGCTTTATGATAAAGTGATGCAAAATATGGATCAAATGCCAAAAGAGGTTATGCAACCACTTATAAAACCACTTGATATAGATATAGATATACCTATTATGGGAATAGCATTTTATCAAAACAATAATAATATAAGTTATATTAAATTTCTTCAAACTATAGAAAACCTAAAAAAAGAGATAAGCACAATCAATAGTGTATCAAAAACAACTCTAAAAGGTGATCTTAAAAAACAATATAATATTGAAGTAGATTTAGGAAAACTAAAAGGGTATCATCTATCTTTAGGACAAATTGTTCAAGGTATAAAAGCTATAAGTTTAAAAGTACCAGATGTAAAAGCAAAAACTCCAGATAATCATCTTGTAGTATTTGGTTTAAAAAATGCTATTGAAACTATAGATGATGTAAAAAATATAATTGTAGCTTCATATATGAATAGCCCTATATATATAAAAGATATAGCAACCGTTTCAGATGGTATAGAGATACAAAACAAAAAGACAGCTCAAATTATACTAAAAGATGATGGTATTAAAAAACACAAACAAATAACATTAACTGTAGCAAAATTATCAGGAACAAATGCAGTCTTTGTAGCAGATGATGTAAAAAAACTTTTAGAGTCTTATAAAGATGAGTTAAATAATCAAGGAATTTATTATAAAATAACTAGAGATTATGGAGTAAGAGCCAATGATGCTGTAAATGAACTTGTACATCATCTTGTAATTACTATTGCTATTATTGCAGTTATGTTGGTATTTTTCTTAGGTTGGAGAGAATCTGCTATTGTAACTTTTACAGTTCCTGCGATCTTAGCTGTGACACTTTTTGTGGCATATATGACAGATCAAACAATAAATAGAATTACTCTGTTTGCATTTTTACTCTCACTTGGACTTCTTGTAGATGCAGCTATTATTGTAATAGAAAATATACATAGACATTTTCATTCACATGAGAGTGAACATATACCAAAAGATGAATTACTAATAATTGCTACAGATGAGATAGGAGCTCCTACAAATATAGCAACATTAGCTATTATACTTACTATGGTACCTATGGCATTTGTAGGTGGTATGATGGGTGAGTTTATGAAACCTATTCCATATAATGTACCTGTAGCTCTTATAGCTTCACTATTTATTGCATATATTTTTACACCATATTTAAGTAATAAACTATTAAAAAGAGGTAGTGATGGTGCGCATCATCATAAAAACGATGGGGAGACAAACTAATGGGTCATAATCATAACGGAACTTTATTTGAAAGATTTGTATACAATATTTTAGATAGTAAATTTAAAAAAACTTTGGTGATACTGTTAGTTTTAGCTTCATTAGGTGGCTCTATTATGATGCTTCCATCTAAGCTAGTATTAGCAAAAATGTTACCTGGAAAAAGTACAAATACTTATAGTATTTATGTAGATACACCAGCTGGAAGTTCAATAGAACAAACAAAACAAGTAGCACAATGTGTAACAGATATTTTACAAGAGGAAAAACATATTACAGATATAGAAACTTTTTTAGGTACAGGTTCACCTTTGGACTATGCTGGTCTTGTAAAAGGTAGTGGTATGAAAATGGGTGAGCAATATGCTGAAATAGTGGTAAATCTTACAGATAAGCATCATCGAGAGGATAAATCTTTTAAGATAGTACAAAGATTAAGACCTATAATTCAATCAAAATGTAAATCTATTATAAAAGGTACAAATATCAAGATGATAGAGATGCCAGCTGGTCCTCCAACACTTGCAGATATTGTTGTAGAAGTATATGGAAAAAACAATACTAAAGTTGTAGAACTTAGTAAAAAAGTTGCAGATATCTTAAAAGGAACTGATGGTTTAGTAGATGTAGATGTGATGAGTGATGAGATATACAAAAAATATAAAGTTATCCCTCTTACAGATAAAATAAGCAGATCAGGGCTTAGTGTAGAACAGATAAATAAAATTTTATATCTTGCATTTGAGGGTATGAAAATAGCTGTAAAAGATACTATAGTATTAAATGATCAAGTTGGACTTTTTTTAGTACTTAGTGATAAATCACAAACTTTACCAGTAAATTCACTAGAAGCTTTACAAAACAAACTAAGCACACTAAGTCTTATGAATAAAAAAGGGATGATGATACCACTTACTGAAGTAGTTACAATAGAAGAAGCATATTCAAATCCTACTATTTTTCATAAAGATTTAAAAACTATGGTAAATATAACAGCAACAACAGATATGGTATCTCAAGTTTATCCACTACTTGATGCAAGAGAAAAAATGATAGAGTATTTTAGTGCAAACGGATATGATGTAACAAAAGTAGCTGGTATAAGTACATATATGTTTGATCTAAACTTAAAAGATAAAAAAACAGGAGAAACATATCTATTAAGATGGGATGGAGAGATGAAAGTAACATTAGATACTTTTAGAGATCTAGGAGCTGCTTTTATAGCTGCACTTATTTTGATTTTCTTACTTTTAGTTGTATATTATAAATCATTTGCAATAAGTGGTATTATTTTAGGTGGTAGTTTTCTTTCAATTATAGGTGTTATTGTAGGACATTGGGTTGCTAATATGGTTACAACTGAGACATTCTTTTTAACATCAACAAGTTTAATTGGATTTATCGCACTTATGGGAATAAGCTCAAGAAATTCACTTTTACTTATAGATTTTGCAAAATCATTAATAAATGATAAAGCCATAGAAAAAAGAAGAGCTATAGCAATATCAAGTGCAACAAGAGCAAAACCTATTATGTTAACTGCCATTGCTATTATACTTGGATCGGCACTATTAGCTAGTGATCCTGTATTTGGAGGTCTAGGAGTTGCTCTTATTTCAGGAACAGTTGCAGCAGTGATTGTATCACTTATATTTATACCTGTTTTAATGGATAATTCAAAAGCAATATAAGTAGTTTTAAAAGTAGTATAATCTACAATTATTTTTATTATAAAAACCCCTTTAGTATAACTATATTAAAGGGGTTTTCTTATTTTAAGTATAAGTAAAATTAATATTATTTTAAGCTTAGTATAATTATATTTCTATTAGAATATGATTAAATAAATTTAAGGAGAACATATGGCTAGATTAGTTGTATTAGGTGGTGGAGTTGCAGGTCATACAGCAGCAACATTCGCTGCAAAATGGTTAGGGTCTGCACATGAAGTAGTAGTAGTAACTCCAAATAGTAAATGGAACTGGATTCCATCAAATATTTGGGTTGGTGTTGGTCAAATGAGTAAAGAGGATGTTACTTTTGATTTGGCTCCTGTATATGAAAAAGGTGGGATTACATATAAGCAAGCAAAAGCTATATCTATACATCCTGAAGGTAAAGAGGACAGCGATAAGCCATATGTTACAATAGAACATACAAATAAAGCACAATTAGGTGAAAGTGAAGAGTTAGAGTATGATTATCTTATCAATGCTACTGGACCAAAACTTAATTTTGATGCAACTCCAGGTTTAGGAGATGGAAATGGTCAATTAGGTGAACATACAGTATCTGTTTGTACAGCAGATCATGCAATTCATGCAAATCATGAGCTTCAAGAGCTTATTAAAGAGATGAAAACACTTCCAGAAGGTGAAAAGAAAAATGTACTTATAGGTACAGGACACGGTATGTGTACTTGTCAAGGTGCTGCTTTTGAGTATATTTTCAATATCGAACATACTTTAAGAGAAGAGGGTGTAAGAGATAAAGCAAATATGATTTGGATATCAAATGAACAGTTTATAGGTGACTTTGGTATGGGTGCTATGCATCTAGATCGTGGTGGTTATAGAACTCACTCTAAAATATTCACAGAATCTATCTTTGCAGAAAGAGGATTATCTTGGATAACAGGAGCACATGTAAATAAGATAGAAAAAGGTAAAGCAACATATGAAAATTTAGACGGTACTATAGAGACTCAAGAGTTTGATTTTGCTATGCTTATACCTCCATTTGCAGGAGTTGGCTTGAAAGCTTATGGAAAAGATGGTAGTGATATAACTGATGTTCTTTTTGCTGCAAATGGTATGATGAAAGTTGATGCAGATTATACTCCTAGACCTTTTGAGCAATGGAGTGCAAATGATTGGCCATCTACTTTACAAAACCCAACATATGAAAATATATTTGCTGCTGGTATTGCTTTTGCACCACCACATCCAATATCACAACCAAAAAAATCTCCAAATGGGACAATGATAACACCTACTCCTCCTAGAACTGGAATGCCAAGTGCTATGATGGGAAAAGCTGTTGCAAACTCTATTTGTGATATGATGACAGGAAAATCTACAAAACCAACTCATACAGCAAAAATGTCAGAGATGGGAGCAGCATGTGTTGCTAGTACAGGAAAAGGGCTATTTAGTGGAACAGCAGCTGCTATGACTGTATATCCAGTAGTTCCTGATTATGATAAGTTTCCTGATACAGGTAGAGATCAAACTTTAACAACAGGTGAGATAGGACTATCTGGTCACTGGGTTAAGCATCTATTGCATTTTGCATTTATTTGGAAAGCGAAGCTTAAACCATTTTGGACAATAATTCCAGAATAATAATATATCTTTTACACTAATTTATAGTTAAATTATGATTTAGAGTAAAATTTACATTATTATTGAAAAATTAGCAAAAAATAAAAAAAAGGATAAAAAATGTTAGAAAAACAAGCGAATAGAAAACCATACGAACAAGCATATTTTCCACCAGTTCCAAATAAATTTACAATATTTATGCGAACATGTGTATTATGGCAATTAGTAAGATTTGTTTCATTTAACTTAATGATTACAAAATTACTTATAAAATCTCATCATTAAATTTAAGTTAAAGCAAATTACAAAAGGCTTACTATAATCTAGTAAGCCTTACTTCTTTATTATCATAATTTATATCTCTAAATTTCAATAAAAAACTAAATTGTTTGATATGACTTAATATACCTTTAATACTATTTAAATTATTTATGCTACAATACGACTTTTATATAGGATATAGTTTATTAGGAGAGTTATAGTTTATGAGTAGGTTATTAATAGATATAGGAAGTACATATTTTAAAGTCGCAACATCAAAAAAGATAGAGCATTATTTTAGAAATTTTGATATAAGTATATATGAAGATTTAACTTCAAAATCAAAATCACTTTTAAATAATTACAATAAAGATGATATCTATATATGCAGCTCTGCAAATGGTGGTCTAAGTACATTGATTATTGGACTTACAGAGTCTTTTAGCTTAAAATATGCTTCAAATATAGCCTATAACTCAGGGATAAATATAATCCAAACAATCTTATATAACAATATAGAAAATGAGTCAAAACCTACAGATAATATAGATGTAGTAATAATTGTAGGTGGGATAGACTCAAACAAAAATATTTTTGATAAAAAGCTTATAGAGTATTTAGATAATATAAATTATCAAAATATAGTTTATGTAGGAAGTAGTAGTGAGGTTGATTTTCTTACATCATATCTGCAAAATATAGTAATATTACCAAATATAATAGATAATAGATTAAAAATGTATGAAGATGATCTAAAAAACTATTTAGTAGATCTATACAATAGTAATATCATAGGTAAAGAGGATATAAAAGAGCTTTATGCTCTAACAAACAATCAGATATATTCAACACCATATGTAGTAAATCAAGCTTTACCATATACAAATGAGATTTTAGATGTTACAGATCCTTTTATTGTAGTAGATATAGGTGGAGCTACAACAGATATACACTATAGTAAAGAGTTGGTTGAAGATAATATCATAACATCAAATGAGTATGATAGGCTTGTATTTAAAAAACTAGGCGTTTACAAAAGTGCAGATAGTCTAGTATTTAGTGCAAAAAACAATGAGTTTGTATATGAACTTTTAGCATTTTTAAATAAAACAGAAGATCTAATGGACAAAAGAGATACTCAAGCTACTATTTTACTTATGCAGTTATCTATATTTTTGGTTTTGTATAAAGTATCACATTATCATAAATCTTATTTAAATATTAAAATGAAGTCTTTAAATAGTATAGTATTTACAGGTGGTATTACAAAAGTATTAAAATATGATCAAATAGAACAAATAGTATCATTTTTTTATAAAAAGATATTAAATTTTGATACAATTCCAAATATAGTAATAGATACCAATTATGTTCTATGGACACTTAAAAGATAAAAAGAAAGTATAAAAATTAAAGGTCTTTTTAGTATTACACTTTCTTTAAACTAGCTTAAATATACAGATTTCTCACTTACTTTGGTTATATTTAAGCAAAACTTAATGATATTTTTGAAAGAATACTATCATAACATTGTGCTGGTAAGGTTATGATGACCTAGCGCATCCAGAGTAACACAATTGTTAAATTTCGAAATTTAAACAAAAAAGGAAACAAATGAAAAAATTAGTAAAATTAAGTCTTGTAGCTGCTGTTGCAGTTGCTGGTTTTAGTACAAGTGCATCTGCGAGTTCAATGGAGAATGCAATTAAAAATACAACTATTGGTGGTTATGTAAGATATAGATTTAACAATTTAGATGTAGATAATGGTGATACTAAAACTACAGAGCAAGTTAAAGTTTTAGCAACTATTAAATCTAAAGTAAATGACAATGTTACTGCTGTAGTTCAAGGTTTAGCTGTAAATAATCAAGAAAATGGAAATGTAGCAAATGGTCCTATGAATGTAACTGCTGCAAACTTTGTATATACAAATGGTGCTGCTACAGTTATTACAGGTTTACAAGTTTTAGCTACACCTTGGACTGATGCTGCAGAT
>Ga0256842_1003063_pt1 | contig 11416 bp, 12 predicted proteins | sample 4559240metaG_FD_185973 | JGI IMG/M metagenome (GOLD analysis project Ga0256842, IMG submission 185973) | Hydrothermal vent microbial communities from Guaymas Basin, Mexico - 4559-240 | ecosystem: Environmental > Aquatic > Marine > Hydrothermal vents | place: Mexico: Guaymas Basin | collected...
CATCTGCACTCTTTATGTGCATCTAATAAATTTCCGCAAGGACAAGGATTCATCGCACCTACAAACAAAAACTTGGCAGGATACTCCACTTTTGAATTTACTCTGGAAATTCTTATTTTTCCATCCTGCATCGGCTCTCTGAGTGATTCTAAAACAGCTTTTGAAAAATGCGGCAGCTCATCAAAGAACAATATTCCGTTGTTGGCAAGCCCTACTTCACCAATTTTAGCCTTGTAGCTTCCACCTCCGAAAATACTTGCCGGTGTAGAACTGTGATGTGGATTTTTCAGTGTTCTATGAGGTTTAAATTCCGGTTCATACCCTTCCAAAACTTCAAGCTTGGCCACATCCAAAATTTCGCTTGCAGTCATCGGAGGAAGAATATAGCGAAGTCTATTTGCTATCATACTTTTACCGCATCCAGGACTACCTTCCAAAATTATATTGTGGAATCCTGCCGCTGCTATTAAAGCCGCTCTTTTTGCAACATCCTGCCCTTTCACATCTATAAAATCTTCCAAATACTCTTTAACATAATAATATTTTTGTGTATCAATATCATAATGCGGATAATTAATCTCACTTTGTTCGATATTTGGCAAGGCAGTTTCTTGATTTTTGAGTATTTCCACTGCTTCTGTTAAACTTTTTACACCATAAAACGAAACATTTGGTATTTTAGAAAGTTTTTGAAGTGATTCAAAAGGTACTATTGCCTGAGATATCAAACCTTGATTAGCAAGCGAAAGTATCAAAGGATAAAGCTGTATATTTTCTTTTACACTTCCATCAAGCCCTAATTCTCCAAATACAAACCAATGACTCAAATCAACATCTCTCTCATTCAAAAGTATAAGCACTGCCATACTTAAATCAAACTGCGAACCTGATTTTGCAAGTTCAGAGGGAGCAAGTAAAAATGTGATTCGTTTGGGAGGAAATGAAAAATCATTGCTTAAGAGTGCAGATTTCACTCGTTCTTTTGATTCCGTAATAGCAGTAGAAGCCATCCCTACTATTGAAAATGACGGTAAGCCTTTTGTCAATGTTGATTCTACATCAACAACTTTCGCATCAACACCTTCATATGTTGCACAACGAACTTTTTTCATAGAACCAACCTTTTTTTTAATTGGTTCAATGATAGCCTATTTCTTTACATGTAAGGAATAAAATGACAATTTGCCATATTATTTCTTATGTTTTCTCTCTTTTTGCATTTTTTTATACTCTTTTTCAAACTTCTTTCGACGAGCATAAGAGAGTTTATCTATAAAAAGGATCCCCTCTAAATGATCCATTTCATGCTGAATTGCTATAGCCAAAAGCCCATCTGCTTCAAGTGTTTTTGTATTACCATATCTGTCTTGATAGTTTATAATAACATTATCATAACGCTTGATATCTTCATAAAATTGAGGGACACTCAAACACCCCTCTTGGTAAGTTGTCTCACCACTTTTATGCGTCATGACCGGATTAATTATTTCAAGCAAATTTTCAGGAGGCTGTTCACCATCTTCATCTGGAATATTTAAAATAAGTGCCCGAATTGGATGTGCAATCTGAATTGCGGCAAGTCCTATACCGTTTGTATTTATCATTAATGGGTTCATCGCATCTAAAAGTTTATGTAATGAAGCATCAAATTTTTTAACTTCTTTAGACTTTTCTCGTAATCTTTTATCCGGATATTCAACTATATTTAATTTCATTTTCTAAAAATATTTCCTGTTTTATGATCTTAACGAAACTGCATAATCAACATTTTTTTGCTCATAAGCTTTTTGTATACCATCCATTGCGCTCACTACAATCTCTTCAACAGAATGTTGAGAATCCATATCTGTTACGCCGATGGAAATTTTCAACTGAATCTCTTTATCTGCCAAAAAGAAGTTAGAGTTTGAAACCAAATCGCATAGTCTTTCACTCGCTTTTTTAGCACTTTCGATATCTGTATGCTTGAGTAACATTGCAAAAACACCGTTTCCGTAATGCGCAACTATATCACTTCGTCTTGATGTTTTTAAAAGAAGTCTGGCGATTGTTCTTGTCATTAGCAAAACCGCTTTATCATTGTTTACGCTTTTTTTAAGCTCACGAGAAAGTTCTATCATAATAAGTGAACTCTTATGATTAAACTCTTTAATAAGCCCAATTTCTTGTTCAATTTTAGTGAGTAAATAGCGTTTGTTGTAAACACCGAATTTATTGTCAAATATAGTCTCATTTTCAACATTTTTAACAATCTTGGCAGTGTCGTCATAGATAGTTTTCATTTGAGAACTTTGTGTTTTCAAAATTGAATTAAGTTTGGAAACATCCCCTTGCAATACATTGATAACATTCACTGCCTCTTTGATTTCTGGTGCACCCTCAAGCTCTTTTTTTCTTTTTCCCAAAATCTTTGTCATCAAAGACATGTTTTTATAAAGATTAGCTGTAACAGTGAGTATGTTTTTTATTGAAGAGAATCCCTGTTTAAGATTTTGTTCTAAAAGGATAGTGCTTTCATCATCATTATTCTCTTCAAGCTCTAAAATTGAGTGAATCTGCTTACGAAGGTTTTCACTCTTATCTTCTAGCAATCTGTCAAAATAAAGTGAAAAGTTGTTTGGAGTAGGTGGTAAATTATCTGCAATTAATGAATTTAATACTTCTTTGGCATAAATTTCAATATCGCTTGAAGAACTGTCAATATCTAAACTTTCAATAGCAGGTGATTTTGTTCCTGATGTTGTGCCAGAACCATCAGAACCTTTTTTTGCTTTCGTTTTCATAACACCTGCCATATCAACTCCTTACTCTTTGTCGTTTTTAACTAAAACTTCATCAATCATACCATAATCTTTTGCCTCAGCAGCACTCATAAAGTTATCACGGTCTGTATCTTTTTCAATAGTTTTTATACTCTGTCCAGTATTTTTAGCCAATATACCGTTCAGCTCTTTTTTCATACGAAGAATCTCTTCTGCCTGAATTGCAATGTCTGTTGCTTGCCCCTGCGCACCGCCAAGAGGCTGATGTATCATAATTCTAGCATGAGGCAATGCATAACGCTTCCCTTTTTCACCACATGAAAGTAAAAAAGCACCCATTGATGCAGCTTGACCTATACAAATCGTTGCAACATTAGGGCGAATATAATTCATAGTATCAAAAATAGCCATTCCTGCAGTTACGACTCCACCTGGAGAGTTAATGTAAAAATAGATATCTTTTTCGGGATCTTCTGCTTCAAGAAACAAAAACTGTGCAACAATAGTCGAAGCCACAGCATCATTTACCTCTCCGCTGAGCATAACGATTCTATCTTTTAAAAGACGAGAATAGATATCATAAGAACGCTCACCACGCCCTGTTTTTTCAACTACATAAGGAATATAACTCATAACTTATGCTTCTGCTTTGTCATTTAAAAGTGTTGTTAAAACTTTATCTTCCACCATTGACATTTGAATTGCAGGAAGATATCCGGCCTCTTTATAATGCTCATACGCTTTTTGAGGATCTTGTCCCGTTTGCATTGCTTCAAAATAGATAGTCTGCATCACTTCCTGCTCTTCAACTTTTGCACCCATTTCTTGCGCTAAAGCATCTATGATAAATGTAGCTTTTACACTTTTCATTGCATCATCACGGAAACTTTCACGAAGTTCTTCTAATTTTTCAGGGTTTTCGCGAAGCTCTTTAATTTCATCTTCACTCATTTGTGATGCTTTTTTATTGACTGCCATATCAATTTCTTGTTCTACAACAAATTCCGGTAAATCAAAATCAATTTTTTCAACCAATATTTCTAAAAGCTTCGGCTTTAACTCTTCATTGTAAAGTTTTGCAAGTTTTTCTTGTTCAAGTGCTTTTCTCACTTCTTCTTTTAACTTTTCAAGCGTTGCATCTTCTTCACCAGGAAGCAGTTTTTTTGCTAACTCGTCATCAATGACAACCTCATCTTTTACTTTAACACCGTTTACTTTTACTTTAAACTCTGCATCTTTACCTGCGAGTGTGTCTGAACCGTAATTTTCAGGAAAAGTTACATTAATAGTAACCTCTTCATCTCTTTTTACACCGATTAACTGGTCTTCAAAACCTGGAATAAACTGTCCAGAACCAAGTTTGAGTTCAAAATTCTCTGCAGCACCGCCTTCAAAAGCTTCTCCACCTATAAAACCTTCAAAATCAATAACGGCAGTATCACCCTCTTTCATTTTACGATTACGTTTGATATCAACTAAAGGTGCCTGATTCTCAGCAATCTCTTTAATTCTTTCTTCAACTTCTTTGTCTGTCACTTCAGGTTTTTTAAAATCAGGAACTAAAGATTTAACATCAGCTAAATCTATTTGAGGGCGCATTGCTACTTTTACAGCTACTTCGATTTTATCATCACTTTTATCAAATTTAGAAATAGTCGGCTCACCAATTAATGATGCATTGTCAATATCCAACTCTTGTAAACCTTTTGCAAGTACTTCACGAAGTGCTTCAGCTTCAGCATCTTCGACAAGTTTCTGACCATACTGTTTTTTAATAATGGCAACAGGTACTTTTCCTTTACGAAAACCTTGAACATTAGCAGTTTTAGAGAGTTGTTTTGCAATTTTTTCTATATTTGCATTCACCTCATCCTTAGAGATTGTAGCTTCAATTTCAGCATTTGCGCCATTGATTTTATTTGATTTGATTTCCATCAATTTCCTTTTGTTTGTATTATATACACTATTATTTTAAGCAATCATACCAAAAATGTACTTTTTTTGCGATTAATTTTTACATAAATTTGGTTTGAAATTTAAAATAAGTATCCATAAAACAGCAAAATCTATCATTACATCGGCAAAATTAAAAACGGCAAAATTAAATCCGCAATGCCAATAGACCATATCAACAACCCCACCATGAATGAATCTGTCGTAAATATTTGAAAAAGCGCCGCCCAAAAGTATACCTCCAGGCAGGGCATAACATATTTTTTTAAGATACAGTATATAAACAAAAACACCACTCACAAGAAGAAGCTGAATGTATTTTAAATACTCATCTAAAAAAGCAAACATTGAAAAAGCAACACCTTTATTATAAACAAGAATAAAATCTATACAGTCTGTATAATAACGAAAACCCTCTACAAACAAAGTTTTGATATTTTGATCGATTATAAACACGCCTGCCAGACTAAAAAGTAAAATGGCAGACAAGCGTAGCATTTTATTATTATTCATTCAAAGCTTTGGTAAAAAAATCTACCATTTCATCCATTTTTTCATTCATAATCTCTCGCTCTTTACACTCTAAAAGAACTCTCAATTTGTTCTCTGTACCTGAGTAGCGAATTAAATGGCGGATGCCCTCATCTTCTAAAACCTTGAGCTTTTCATCGAGTGAAACGATTTCACTCAAAGGCTTTTTTGTTTTTACATGTAAGTTCACTAACTTCTGTGGATACAAAGGGAATGGACGTAAAAGCTCTGATGCCACTTTTTTCTTATCAATGAGCAGCGCAAGCACCTGAAGTGCAGCCACAAGCCCGTCACCCGTTTTTGCATAATCATTTATAATAATATGCCCACTCTGCTCACCACCAAAGTTAATGCCCTGCTTTTTCATAATCTCCAAAACATGTTTATCACCGACATCTGAACGAAAGAGTTTCAATTTATGCTCTGACATATAATCTTCAAGCCCCTGATTGCTCATAACGGTTGTAACAATGCCTCCACCTTTGAGTTTGCTCTGTTCATGCAGATGCACGCCAAGTGCACCCAAAAGCTGGTCACCGTCTACAACTTCACCTTTTTCATCCACAACAACAAGTCTATCTGCATCACCATCAAGTGCAATCCCTAAATCTGCTCTATACTTTACGACACAATTACATAAATCTTTTGTATGCAGAGCACCACAATCTTCATTAATGTTAAAACCGTTTGGTTTGTCATGGAGCACAATCACCTCAGCGCCTAATTCTTCTAAAACGGTTGGGCCGACTTTATAAGCAGCTCCATTTGCCACATCAAGCACTATTCGCATTCCTTGTAGTGTCATATGCACAGGAAAAGAATTTTTCAATTGCACTATGTATCGCCCTATCACATCATCGATACGCTTTGCTTTTCCAATTGCCTTGCCTGTGACCTGAGATTTATCAAGGAGCGCATCATTAAAATATATATTTTCTATCTCTTGTTCTATTTCACTTGAAAACTTATCTCCATGTCCATTAAAAAACTTGATACCATTATCTTCATAAGAGTTATGTGAAGCAGAAATCATAATTCCTGCATCACAGCGCATATTTTCTGTTATGTATGCAATAGCCGGTGTAGGCATAGGCCCCACTTCAATAACATCATACCCTATAGCCGTCAAACCACTCACAATAGCATTTTCAATCATATAACCGCTTCGTCGCGTATCTTTACCTACAAGTATTCTGTTCGTCACAGCGGATGATTTCAAATATATCCCTGCAGCCATAGCCACTTTCATAGCAACAGGAGCACTTAAAAAAGAACCTGCTTCACCTCTTACACCATCTGTTCCAAATAGTTTCATATACTCTATTCCCCCGATTTTCTCACAAAATATTATAATTTCAGGGCTGTAGTTTACATAAAGAGATGAAGGAAGAGACTCAGACCAACGAAAGAATTTGCTCTCTTCTTTTAGCTCTTTATGTAAACGGTAACCAAGACTTTGTGCATTTTACCACCCTTTAACTTAATTTTAATTATTTTTAAGGTAATATTTCGCACTTAAATTCCAAAAAGGACTCATTAAATGGCAAATCACAAGTCATCAATTAAGAGAATTCGCCAGACACTCGTTCGTACTGAACGTAATCGTTTCTATAGAACTCGTCTTAAAAACATCGTAAAAGCAGTTAGTTCAGCAGTTGAAGCTGGAAACAAAGAAGAAGCACAGGCAGCATTTAAAGTTGCTAACCAACAAATCCACAAATTTGTAAGCAAAGGTATCTTAAAAAAAGAAACTGCAGCTAGAAAAGTAAGCCGTCTACACAAAACTGTAAACGCAATATAAGGTAAGCTACAAATGCTAGCAGATAAACTTACACCGTTTATCAACCGCTATAACGAACTTAGCGAATTGCTAAGTTCCCCTGACATAACCTCTGACATCAAGCGAATGACAGAACTTTCCAAAGAACAATCTTCACTTTTACCAATCGTTGAAAAAACAAAAGAGTACAAAGCACTCATAGAAGAAATCAGTGATTCAAAAGAGATGCTTAGTGACCCTGAAATGGGCGATATGGCAAAAGAAGAGCTTAAAGAACTGGAACCGCAGATACCGCTTATAGAAGAAGAAATAAAAATGCTTCTACTGCCGAAAGATCCTAACGATGACAGAAATATCATTGTGGAACTTCGTGCAGGTGCCGGTGGTGACGAAGCAGCAATCTTTGTCGGAGATTTATTTGATGCTTATACACGCTATGCTGATTTAAAAGGATGGAAAATAGAACTCATGAGCAGTTCTCCATCTGATGCAGGCGGATACAAAGAGGTTGTAGCACTCATAAAAGGTGAACAGGTTTACAGCAGGTTGAAATACGAAGGCGGGACACACCGTGTTCAGCGTGTACCACAAACAGAAAGTCAGGGACGTGTACATACTTCTGCTATTACAGTAGCGGTTATGCCTGAAGTTGACGATGTTGAAATTGAGATTAGTGAAAATGATTTAAAGATTGATGTTATGCGTTCATCAGGTTGTGGTGGACAGTCTGTCAACACTACCGACTCGGCTGTTCGTATTACTCACCTGCCATCAGGACTCGTTGTAACCAATCAAGATCAAAAATCACAGCATAAAAACAGAGAAAAAGCAATGAAGGTTTTAAAAGCAAGACTCTATGACCTTCAAATGCAAGAAGCTCAGGCCGAAGATGCTGCACAGCGTGCCGCACAAGTAGGTACCGGTGACAGAAGTGGAAGAATTAGAACCTATAATTATCCGCAAAACCGTATCAGTGATCATAGAATCAACTTAACGCTTTACCGCTTAAATGAAATTATGAGCGGCGGTCTGCTCGATGAAATCATCGAGCCGTTGATAGCTGACCATCAAGCCAAAATTGTAGAAGCAGCAGGACTGTAAAGAATTCTCTAGCCTAAGTTCCGAATAGCTTTATAAGCTTACATGCAAAGCTAATAATGGTCATCGAAACCCAGACTTTAGTCTGGGCTATGTGACTTGAAAGCTTAAAAGGCAAGGTTACAGAAAAAAATTTAGTTTTTTTCTAAGTTACGCTTTAGCGTTTAAAACCTTGCTTTCGAAGAACACAAAAAGCTTTACATGTAACCTGACAACCTAAATTTCCCACTCCGTTTCAAAAGTTTTTTTCACTCTTCCTTTAAAAGTAATCGTTTTATCATTTACACCAAGATATAAAGTATCACCGCTTGTCGGATAGACTTCTATATTGTTTTTCACTTTTTCTTCCTTATAGGCTCTGTAAAAACAAGCAGCCATTCCCGTACCACAGGCTAATGTCTCATCCTCTACTCCACGCTCATAGGTACGAACTCTTAAATTACCCTCTTCAACATACATAACATTCACATTTGCATTATAAACATAACGAAGTTCACGCGCTTCTTCTGTATCAAACTCTTTTATATTATCGGTATATCGTACTAAATGTGGTACTCCTGTATTTATCAGCCACCATGAATGTCCACCAAATTCTATCTCGGTTTCAATAATTTGCGGAGGTGTCAATTCACTCTCAACCATACCGCTTTTAGGAGTATTCTCACTTACGTGTGCCCCGATAACACCGGCACCCGTCATAAACTGCATATGTGCAGGAGCAAGCTTATGATTGTATGCATAATGTGCACAGGCACGGCTTCCGTTACCGCACATATCGGCATGGCTGCCGTCAGAATTATAAAATTCCCATTCAAAATCATATTCATCATGCGGTACAACCACTATAAGTCCGTCTGCACCTATGCCCTCCTGACGATGGCACAATGTTTTAGCTAATTCATAACGTTCTTCTTTTTTATTATCATGAAATATTACAAAATCATTTCCATTTGCACTGTATTTTGCTACTTTCATTTTTTGTATATCTCCTTGATTTTTTGCACGAACTGCTCTACTTCATTTTGCAGATGTTTTAGGTTCTTTGAGTTATCTATTATCCAGGTCGCTTTATCTTTTTTTTCATCAATCGGCATTTGAGAGGCAATCCGCTTAAGCGATTCTTCTTTTGAGTAGCCATTACGCTTCATAAACCGTTCTAATTGAATATCAACAGGAGTATAAACGACAACACTCTCTTTAATATTGTAGTTTGTATTTTCAAAAAAGAGTGGAATATCTATAAGATAAGGAAATTTAAAACTGTCCTGTTTTTCACTACGTTTCTCAATCTCAGCTTTTATTTTTGGATGCAAAAAGCTTTCTAAGATTTTTTTTGCCTCGGGATGTGAAAAAATATAACTGCCAAGTTTGGCACGGTCAACTCTTGTGCCATCAATATACTCTTGTCCAAATGTTTGCTCAACCCAGTCAACAGATGCATCAAGAATTTCATGTGAAATCGTATCTGCATCAATCACCCGCATTCCGTTGAGCGCCAAAAGTGAAGCTACTGTACTTTTTCCAGTAGCAATACCGCCTGTCAGCGCAATAGCATACTCATAAGCCATTAGTTTTTAATAATACCCAGATACTCTTTTCTTATATAGTTCCCCGTTGCAAAAGCAGCAGGATGCACATCACAGTTATAATACTCCAAGCCGTCAAGCAGATCTGTTCTTTGTAGTATGATATCAGCTGTCGGGTGATATGCTTTTGATGCCAAAAGTGCTGTTTCACCGTTGCCTAGATTATATGGCATTATAATTTTTGCATATTTGCCTAAAATTTGCATAATTCTTTTATTTTCTGAAACATCATCCAAAGAAGGATGCGTTGTTACCAAAAGTCCGTCATCTTTAAGAACACGGTTGAAATGTGCCAAAACGGCAGCATCAGTTTCAAGTTCTGAGATGATTACATCATATTTGTCATCTGCAGCCTCGCGAAGCAGATTAATATCTGCTGATAGCACATCACAGCTGATATCGTCATTTTTATATTTTTGTATCTCTGACACAAAGCCCGCTGAGTTTGAACTGATGATGAGAACATTGCTAGGTTCTTTATGTGTACACAATCCTACATGTACCATCATCTCGTTATATATAAAATTTTTCATTCTTAAAATTCCTGTTGTGGGCTATACCCTTTATTAATTAAAAGCGATTTTAGCATATTTGGATTAATTTTACTTAATATCGCTATAATTACATAATATTTATAAAAACTTAAAGGTATAAAATGGATTATAACAAAATTAGAAAGTTTTGTAGAGTGTTTCGCATTACACTTGGTCTTGCACTCATCATTGCAGGCTTTATAACAGGCATAGTTTGGTTCTATCTGGGACTCATTCCTCTCATTGCAGGCTTAACTAACTTCTGTCCACTTTGTATAATTTCAAAAAAATGTGATTTACCACAAAATTCGGAGTCAAAATAATGAGTCAAATTTCTTATAAAGATGCGGGCGTAGATATAGATGCGGGAAATAGTTTTGTTGAGAACATAAAACCACTTGTAAAAGCGACGAAAGTCCCCGGAGTATTAGGCGGTATCGGTTCTTTTGCCGGTGCGTTTGAATTACCAAAAGGCTTTAAAGAACCTGTCATGCTTGCTGCAACTGACGGTGTCGGTACAAAGCTCAAGCTTGCTATTGACAGCGGTATTCATAATACTGTCGGTATTGATTTGGTTGCAATGTGCGTCAACGATTTAATTTGTAATTTTGGAACACCGAGTTTCTTTTTGGATTATTATGCGACAGGAAAACTCGACGTCAATGTAGCTACAAATGTAGTTGCGGGAATCGCAGAGGGGTGTAAACAAAGCGAATGTGCGTTAATCGGCGGAGAAACAGCAGAAATGCCCGGTATGTATAGCGAAGATGATTATGATTTAGCGGGTTTTGCCGTAGGCGTAGCTGAAAAATCACAAATGGACAGAGTAAGTTTGGTTCGTGCCGGACATAAACTTATAGCTCTGCCGAGTTCTGGTCTGCATTCAAACGGTTTTTCTCTTGCAAGAAAAGTTCTTTTTGAAAGAATGGGGTTGAAATTTGAAGATGACTTCAACGGTAAACCTCTTATTGAAACACTTTTGACACCTACAAATATCTATGTAAAAACATTTAAAGCACTGAAAAACGAAATAGTAGCCATGGCGCATATCACAGGCGGTGGAATAGTAGAAAACCTTCCTCGTGTACTGCCTGAAAACTTAATGGCAGAAGTTAAGCAAGATGCCATCAAAGTACTTCCAATATTTGAACTTATGAGTGAACATGTAGCACG
>Ga0256842_1003064_pt1 | contig 11409 bp, 9 predicted proteins | sample 4559240metaG_FD_185973 | JGI IMG/M metagenome (GOLD analysis project Ga0256842, IMG submission 185973) | Hydrothermal vent microbial communities from Guaymas Basin, Mexico - 4559-240 | ecosystem: Environmental > Aquatic > Marine > Hydrothermal vents | place: Mexico: Guaymas Basin | collected...
TATCACAGATATAGATGCAAAGATAGAGTATGCTAACCCTTGGTTTAGTAAACTTACAGGATACTCCCTAGAAGAAGCAACTGGGCACAATCCAAAAATACTTAAAAGTAATCTACATGCGGATAAGTACTATATGAAATTATGGGGGGATATTACAAATAAAAAAGTTTGGAATGGTACTTTTAAAAATATTAAAAAAGATGGCTCAGAGTATTGGGAATCTGCAATTATCGCCCCTGTTAGTAATGATGATGGTGTCTTAACTAACTACATTGCAATCAAGCAAGAGATAACTAAAGAGATTCATCTAAAAGATAAACTTGCCCTAAAAGAAAGAGAAAAAGAGGAAAATTTTGAAAAAACTCTAGAATCTTTTGTTAGAATGGTTGAGGAGAGAGATACTTATACTGGTGGACATTCTGAGAGAGTTGCTAAGTACTCTTTACTAATAGCGAAAGAGATGAATTTTTCTGAAGTAGAGTGTAAGTTAATCTACCGTGCTGCAATCTTACATGATATTGGTAAAATCGCCACCCCTGATAATGTTTTATTAAAACCAGGAAAACTAACAAATCTAGAATACACACTTATCAAAGAACATGTAAATGCTAGTTACGAGATATTAGCAAGAATACCTATGTATAAAGATTTAGCAGATATCATCATTTGTCATCATGAGCACTATGATGGCTCTGGTTATCCAAATGGTTTAAAAGGTGATGAGATGTCACTTTTATCACAGATAATGATTGTAGCTGATGCATTTGATGCGATGACTACAAACAGAATCTATAAGGGTAGAAAAAACTTAGAAGAAGCGATAGATGAACTTAAAGCTTGTTCTGGAACTCAGTTTAATCCAGAGATAATTTTAGAAGCAGTTAAAGCACTTAAAGATGTTGAGCTAGAAAAAACTATAACTCAACTACCAAAATCAGATCTAGAACAAGAGCGTTTCTCTTACTTCTATCGTGATCAAACAACTCTAGCCTATAATGCTGATTATCTTATGTTTATGCTAAACCAAAATCAAGACACAAAAGAGCTCATATGTATAAATATACTATACATGCATAACTTTAATAAGTATAATGCTCAGCATGGTTGGTCTAGTGGTGATAATTTATTAAATGAATTCTCTAAATACTTAGTAGACAACTATCCTGATGCAAACCTATTTAGAATTTATGGAGATGACTTTGTTTTAATTCATAAAGAACATGTAGACATAAACATGACCCAACTTAGTAATATTAAACTTTTAAGTGAAAACAATATAAGCATTACTCAAAGGCATATTGATTTAAGAGAACACAACATAACTGAGGTAAACGAGCTAATTGAAATTAAAGACTAAGCGTATACATCCAAAAGTGGCGCATCTTCAACAGAAGGTGCTAGATTCTGAAGCATATTTGGAGTCTCAACCTGCGTTGGATGGACTGGTTGAGTCTTTCGGCTAGAAGTATTTAGTTGTTGTGAATCACTTGCACTCGAGTTTGCATCCTCTTGTTTTACAGATGGATCCAATCGACCAATCTGTACTTTAGAACTTGAAGGTGATTGAAATAAATATCTATTGATAGTCATAATATCCTCCTTTTAAAACTCTAAGCTATAAGACCTAGCTGAGAAGAGTTTTGATTTTATTTATACGTAGCGTAAGCTTCTACTGCATTGTTTTGTTTTTGAACATCACGAAGTGATTCTAAAATACTTGCAGTATCACCGTTACTACCAACTTCTACTTTACCATCTGTTGCAACAGCAAGATAAATTTCTACTTGAGATTGTTTCGACTGCGCACCAATATAATCTACTGCTACACCTCTTTGTGCGTCTTTTGTATCTTGGTTTTGGGCTGCTAATTCAGTAGCTTTTTCATCTTTAGCATTATTAATATTGTTCTCACCTTGTGGTGTTAGTTCAATCTCTCCACTATTTTCACGAACAAGGTTGCCTTGACTAGCTTCATAAACCTCACCATTTGTATACGTTGGATCTTTTGGTTCTACAGGGGTAGTAACCGGTGTCTCTTTTCTTTGCTGAAAAGAACTTAATGCTTGGTAATTATTTGTTTGGCTTGAAACTTCCATAATCTTATCCTCGCTTTTTCTTTATATGGTAATATTATATCATAATTATAGTATGGACTTGATATAATACGAAATGATTCAACTAACAAATATAACAAAAAACTTTGCCTCACAAGAACTGTTTAAAAACTTAAGTCTAAAACTAAACTCTGGAAATCGTCTTGGTTTAGTTGGAAGAAACGGAAGTGGAAAATCAACACTTTTCAAACTAATCCTTGGGGAGGAAAGTGCTGATAGTGGTGATGTTATCATCCCTAAAAATTATAAAATTGGCGCACTAAAACAGCACTTAGAGTTTTCCCAAAAGACTTTAAGAGAAGAAGCTGTTTTAGCCCTTAGTGAAGAGATGAAGTACGATACTTATAGAGTTGAGAAGATTTTATTTGGTCTTGGTTTTGTACAAGAAGATTTAGATAAAGACCCATTATCTTTTTCTGGTGGATTTCAAATCCGCATAAATCTAGCAAAACTTTTAGTTACTGAGCCAAATTTACTACTTTTAGATGAACCAACCAACTATCTTGATATCATCTCTCTTCGTTGGTTAAAACAGTTTCTTCGCTCTTTTGATGGTGAAGTTATACTCATAACTCACGATAGAGATTTTATGGATGCGGTTACTACTCATACAGCAGGGATAGTTAGAAAAAATGTAAATATAATCCAAGGTGATACACATAAGTTTTATTCTCAACTTGAAGCAAATGATGAACTACATCAAAAACAAAAAGTAGCTCAAGATAAAAAAGTAAAAGAGCTTGAAGAGTTCATAGCTAGAAACAAAGCTAGAGCCTCAACAGCAGCACTTGCTCAGTCAAAAGTAAAACAATTAGAGAAGATGGAACTTATGGATGATTTGAACTTTGACTCAACATTATCATTTGATTTTAACTACAAAGATACTCCTGCAAAAATCATGCTTGAAACTAAGGATTTGAGTTTTGGATATACAGCTGATAAAATCCTATTTGAAAAAATTGGCTTTACGCTTAGCAAAGGTGAGTGTTTAGGAATCATTGGTAAAAATGGAAAAGGAAAATCAACACTTCTTAACACTCTAGCTGGAGAATTAAAACAACTAAGTGGTGAAATAAGTTCACATCCATCAGTTACTTTTGCTCACTTTGGACAAACTAACATATCTAGACTTCATCCTCAAAACTCTGTAATGGATGAGATACACTCAGCAAACACAAAACTTGGAGCTGAAAAAATTCGTGGAATTGCTGGAGCAATGATGTTTAGCGGAGATAGTGCTGATAAAAAAGTATCACTTCTCTCTGGTGGAGAAAAATCTCGTGTAATGCTTGGGCAAATTTTAGCTCGTGAAGTAAACTTACTTTTCCTTGATGAGCCTACAAATCACCTTGATATGGAGAGCATCGCAGCACTAACAAAAGCTATAACAAACTTCAAGGGAAGTGTTATAATCGTTACTCACTCCGAAGAGCTTTTAAGAAGAGTTTGCGATAGACTTATCATCTTTGCAAAAGATGGTGCCGAGTACTTTGATGGTGGTTATGATAGCTTTTTAGAGAAGATTGGTTGGGAGGAAGAGGTTGAAGAAAAAAGTATAAAAACAGCACCAAAAAACAACTCTAAAGAGAACAAAAAACTCAAAGCAGAGTTAGTTAGAGAGCGAAATAAAAAAACTTCATCACTAAAGAAAAAAGTTGATAAACTAGAAAACAATATCATGGAGATAGAAGATGAACTATCAACAAACCATGAAGAGCTTATAGAAGTTTCAAACTCTGGAGATAGTGCTAGACTTATGGAACTATCAAAACTTGTAGCTGACAAAGAAAAAGAGGTAGAAGAAAAGTTTGAACTTTTAGAAGAGGCTCAAACTGAACTAGATTCTATCAATGAAGAGTATGATTTAAAAATAGAAGAACTAGAATCCTAACTCCACGATTCTAACTTCCCAAACATCTCTACGTGTGTGAGATAGAGTCGTAAATCAAACTCAACTTGATGGTAATTTGATTGCATATACTCACATAGTTTGTAAAAAGCTTTGTTATGCTCTTTTTCTTTAAAATGAGCTAGTTCATGAACAACTATCATCTGTAAAAACTCCTCTGGTACATTTTTGAACATCGAAGCTATCCGTATCTCATTTTTAGCTTTAAGTTTTCCACCTTGAACACGCGATATGAAAGTGTGAGTCCCTAGTGCATTATTGATTACATTTATTTTTCCATCATAGATAACCTTGGAGAGTGGTGCTACTTTTTTCATATGGGTATTTTTAAGTTCATTTGTATAAGAAAAAAGTGCCTTATCATTTTTAAAGCTATGGCTATTTTTATATTTTTGTGCTAAATGTGAAGAAAGCTTATCCTGTTTTATAAGCTCTGCCACTTGTGTTTGTATAGTTTTTGGATAGTGATTTAAATATTTTAGTTTCATAACTCATATTTTAACATTTAAACTCTAGTTTGAAACTGAGCATAAGCAAAGTTCATATTTACTATGTGGAGCTTATAATATCCAAACAGAAAATCTCTTACCTTTTATTTTCCCAGTGCTTAGTTTTTTATGAGCCTCATCTATTAGTTTTGATTCTATTGCTACATAAGCTTGTCTATCATAAATATCTATCTTACCAATGCTCGAGCCTTTTAATCCTGCATCACCAGTTAAAGCACCAAGTAAATCCCCTGCACGAACCTTGTCTTTTTTACCACCCTCTATAACAAGAGTTATGTTAGCTGGTTTCATCTCGAAGCCATTTACAACTTTTAAGGAGTTAGCCTCAGCAAAAATCCGAGTGCCATTTTTGTATTCATCTGCATTTTGAATCTCATTTGGCTCATATATACTAAATGCCATCCCCTCCGCACCTGCACGACCTGTACGACCAATACGATGAGTATAAGTTTCTTCATCATGGGGCAGGTCATAGTTTACTACCATTGAGAGTTCTTTTATATCTAAACCACGAGCAGCAACATCAGTAGCCACTAACACTGTACAAGATTTGTTAGCAAACTGAACAAGTACATCATTACGCTCATACTGTTCCAAGTCTCCGTGAATTGCTAATGCGTCAATTTTATGATTTACAAGACTTTTTGCTATCTCATCTGATTCTGCTTTAGTATTACAAAATACTATCACATTTTGGGGCTTGAAGTTTGAAAATATATTTACTAAAGTTTCTCTTTTTTTACCATACTCAACACCATAAAATCTCTCAGTTATTTTATTTTTACTCTCAACTGAAGCAGTTTTTACGCTTATAGCATCTCTCTGGATTCTCTTACTTACATGTAGGATTTCATCTGTATAGGTTGCCGAGAAAAGTAAAGTTTGACGCTCTTTTGGCGCAAATTCTAAGACTTCATTTATCTCTTCGCTAAAACCCATATCTAACATTCTATCCGCTTCATCAAGAACTAACATATCTAAGTTGTCAAAATTTAGTGTTTCTTTTTTAAGATGTTTTAAAATACGCCCAGGAGTTCCAACAATGATGTGCGCACCATGACGAAGTGAGCCTAATTGTGGACCAAAAGCAGTACCACCACAAAGTGTCAATATTTTAACATTGTGAGTTGCACGAGCTAAAGTACGAAGCTCTTTTGCAACTTGGTCAGCTAGCTCACGAGTAGGTGTTAATATTAAAGATTGAACACGGAATTTCTTTACCTGAAGCTTAGTAAGTAAACCTATCCCAAAAGCTGCTGTTTTACCAGAGCCTGTCTTTGCTTGAGCAATTACATCCTTGCCATCAAGTATAAAAGGAAGAGACTCAGCTTGAATAGCAGTCATCTCTTTGTAGCCGATTTCATTTAGGTTGTGAAGCATCTCTTTTGAAAGGGGAAGGTTTGAAAATTTCATAAATATATCTTTTCTAAAATTATAGCTTAAAAATATTTAACCAATGTTATCAAAAAATATTATCAACAAGCAGTACTAAGTTGCTCCAATAGTGTCTTCAAATGCATTTACAGCTTTCATACTTTTTAGAGATAGTATTCTAATCAAACTCTCATCAAGATTATATTTTTGAACAAATCTTTTAATTCCATGAGTATTAAATATTTCCATATCTTTAGTTAATAGATAAAGATCACCAAGAATACCTTTGTGCTGAAGTAAAGCTTCTTTAACCTTCTCATCAACATTTAAATCTTCTAGTATTACTTCCATACGTTCACCAAACACTGTATCTATAAGTGAAAGAACTCCAACAAAATAAGCTTGACCCAACATATTACTTCTCACATCTGGTTTTATTTCTTTAAGTGCACATTCCATTATCTCTGTACGGTTTTTTATCATAAGCATAAGAGGGGATACTTTTTTATTTTTTGATACTGATTTTGAGTAAATCATAAGCATCAACCATTGAGCTAACTGGATGCGACCAACAAGAGTTAAAATTTGGTGAATAGATGCGATTCTACTCTTAGAATGAAAGGCTCCCGAATTTATATAACGAAGTAACTGAACCGTGATTTCATAATTTTTCTCAAATTCTGCCGTTATTTCATCTAGGTTGGTATCTTCCATAAGAAGTGTATAAAGTTTTAAAATATTTGCCTGAGGTGCATCATAAGTAGTGTTCCTAAATATCTGTGGTTCAGCAAAAAAGTAACCTTGAAACAAATCACAACCAAGATCTTTAGCTAAAGCAAACTCTTCTTGAGTTTCTATCTTAGTTGCTACAACTTTTATACCATTATTTTTTAAAGCTTTTATAGTGTTTTTTACAGAGATATCTTCACTGAACTCTTTATCGAAATCAATTTTTACATAAGAGAGTGTATCAAGTACGTTTACATACTCTTGAAGGCTTTGCTCATTAAGTACTACGTCATTTACAGCTAACTCATAACCTTTTTCTTTTAACTGCTCAAATCTCTCTATAACTCTTTCGTTTAGCTCTACTTGTACGATGGAAAATATAAAAAATTCACTTGGAATAGTAAAAATAAGATCATTCATTAAAAACTTTTCATCAACTTTTACAAAAGCCTTTCTATTTCCAAGTATCTCATTTGTACTGAATTTATTTAAAATAGAGTTTAGCACTGCAGCCGAAACGTAAAGGTTACTAACCCCAAGCTTTTGCTGATACCCATCTCTGTAAAGAATCTCATATGCTATAAGATTACTATCCGCATCAAGTATTGGTTGTCTACCTAAATATACATGCTCCATAATCAAATCCTATAACTTAATATTTATCTTATATATTATATTATTTTTGCACCAAAAGTTTTATTAACATTTTATTAACAGCATCATCCTACTATTTCAATATATAAATCAACTAAAGGATATTTATGAACCCTATAGAACAACTAGTTTTGGATGAAAACAACATTGCTTTTCATCCAATGATGGGAAACTCTTATCAGTTAAACACTATTGCAAACGAAATAATAGTAGCTTTGAAACACCATAAAACAAAAGATGAAATCATAGATGAATTATCTAATAAATATGAGATTACTAAAAATGAGCTTTTTATAGATGTTAGTGATTTTATATCTAAACTAAAAGTTTACGGATTAGCATAATGAAAATCGCAATAAGTGGACTTAATAATACTGACAACCCTGCTCCTGGGATACCAGTTATAAAAAGTTTAAAAGACAAAAACACTCTTATTGGTTTTTCATATGATCCAAATGAACCTGGAAACTATATGGGTATGGTTGATAAAACTTATCTTATGCCTTTCCCATCATTAGGTTTCGAAGAATTAAAATCTCGCTTAGAATATATACAAAAAAAAGAGGGTTTAGAAGCTATCATCCCAAATCTTGATGCGGAACTTCCTCTTTATATAAAATACCAAAAAGAGATAGATAAAATGGGCATAAAACTCTGTCTACCATCTTTAAAAAACTTTGAACTTAGAAATAAGAACAAACTAGATACATTATCTGAAAATCTAGGTATGACATATCCAAAGACTTATGAGATTAGTAGCATAAAAGAGCTAGAAGAGTGTACAAAAGAGAGTGAATTTCCACTTATGATAAAGGGAAATTACTACAAAGCTTATATGGCTCATAATTTAGACAGTGCTATTGAATACTTTTATAAGATCTCAAATGAGTGGGGTTTTCCGGTACTTATTCAAGAAGTTGTTCAAGGTGAAGAGTTAAACCTTGTAGGTGTTGGAGATGGAAAAGGTACTTTAGCTGGAGCAGTAGCCATAAAAAAACTAACAACTACTGAGATTGGTAAGATTTGGACAGGTGTAACTATACAAAATGAAAAACTTATGAATATTGCTAAAGAGTTTGTAAAACAAACTCTCTGGCGTGGTCCATTTGAGTTAGAATGTATAGTAAATATGAATAATGTTTATATGATAGAGATTAATCCTCGTTTCCCAGCGTGGGTATATTTTGCAACTGAGATAGGTGTAAATCTTCCTCAGATGGTGGTAGATATTATGCAAGGCAAAGATATAACACCCAAACTAGAGTATCCACAAAATAAAATGTATGTGCGCTATACAGGAGAGTTTGTAACAGATTTTACAGACTTTATGAAACTACTATCAACAAAGGAATTATAAAATGAGCAAATTAAAATATGAAAAACCAACTATAAATAAAATAGATTTTGCAATGGCTTCAAAATATGGAAGCCCAATGAAAAGTCAAAAAGTTAGAACTGAAATAGATGGAGTAAAAATAAGTAAACTTACTCAAGAGTTTGGAAGCCCAATTTTTGTATTTTCACAACGCCAAATTGAAGAAACATACAATAAATTACATTCAGCTTTTTCTTCACGCTATCCTGATGTAGTCTTTGGATGGAGCTATAAAACTAACTACTTAAATGAGATATGTAAAGTTTTTCATAATTTAGGTTCAGTTGCTGAGGTTGTTTCAGAGTTTGAGTATCAAAAAGCTCGCGCACTTGGTGTAGAGGGTAAAGATATAATCTTTAATGGTCCATACAAGCCATATGCAGACTTAAAAATAGCAGTTCAAGAGGGTGCTAAGATACATGTAGACAATCTTTTTGAATTAGATGATTTAGAAAAAATTGCGGATGAACTTGATATTAAAATTCCAGTAGCAATTCGTATAAATATGGATACAGGAATCTATCCTCAATGGAGTAGATTTGGTTTTAACTTTGAAAGTGGTGAGGCTTATGAAGCTGTAAAACGCATGTATGATGGTGGGAAACTATATCTTACTGGCTTACATTCTCATATTGGTACTTTTATGCTTGATGCAAATGCTTACAAACTAGCAACTATAAAAATTATGCAACTAAAAGAGCAAGTAGAGAGAGATTTTAAATCTGAGATTGAGTATATCGATCTTGGTGGTGGATTTGCATCTAAGAGTAACCTAAAAGGTGTCTATCAATCAGCAGATGTAATAGTTCCAACGGCAGATGATTATGCTGAAGCTATTAGTAATGCCATCTATGAGATGAACAAAAGCGAAAAATTACCTCGTCTTTATCTTGAGACTGGTCGAGCTATGATTGATGAAGCTGGATATCTACTAACATCTGTCCATGGGTACAAAAGATTTCCAGATGGGAAAAAAGGTTATATCTTGGATGCTGGAGTAAATCTACTTTATACTTCAACTTGGTACAACTTCAACATAGAGTTAGATAAGCGCTATGATGGAGACAATGAACCATCAATGTTAAATGGTCCACTATGTATGAATATAGATGTAATTGAGGAAAACTTAATGTTACCACCACTTGATCGTGGAAGTATATTGACGATTTCACCAGTTGGTGCTTATAACTATACTCAAGCAATGCAATTTATCCGCTATAAACCAGCTGTTGTTCTTATTGATACTGATGGGGTAGCTAGATGTATAAAAGAAGTTGATGATTTAGAAACAGTTAATTATAAAGAAGTAAAATAAGAATAATTATGAATAAATATAAAAATCTAATTTACAATACACTTAAACCATATAGTGCAATTTTATTTTTAAATAATAAATTTGCTGGTTTATTTTTATTGCTCATTACTTTTATAAATCCATCAATCGCCGTAAGTGGAATAATAGCTGTAATCTTCACTATTATTTTTGCATCTGTGATTGATTTAAAAGAAGCCTATATATCTCAAGGTTTTTATATCTATAACTCACTCTTAGTGGGTATGGGGATTGGTTTTATATTTATGCCAACTATCATAAGTATAGTTCTTATTGGTATAGCATCAGCTTTAACATTTATGCTTTCATTTATGTTAAATAAACTATTTTCTATGTATAAAATTCCTATACTTTCATTGCCATTTTCAATAGTTACAATGTTTTTATATCTAGCGTCTTTAAAATACTCTGGACTTTTATCTTCACTTGTTAATAACGCTACTATTTATGATATATCTTTACCACTAATTATAAGTGGATTTTTGAAAAGTTTTGGAACTATATTTTTCTTACCAAATAATATAGCTGGTCTTTTAATGATAGGTTTAGTCTTATACTTCTCTCGTATTATCGTTATAATGGCACTTAGTGGTTATTATTTTGGTGTTTTTATACATAGTTTTCTTATAGGTTCGTTCGAGCAAGCACTTTATGACCCATATGCATTTAATTATATTTTAGTAGCTATTGCTCTTTGTGGTGTATTTTTACTTCCAACTATCAAAAACTACTTTTTAGCACTTATTGGTGTTGCTATATCTGTTGTTTTAACAGATGCTATTGGAATGCTTTTTCAATATTATTCTATCCCTGTTTTTACAATTCCATTTAATATAACTGTTATTACTTTTATATTTGTACTTTCTACGATTTACTACAAAGAGTTCAATACAAACATAAAAGAAACACCTGAAAAATCACTTTCAAATTATCTAAGCACTATTTTTAGATTTGGAAAGACAAATGTAAAAATATCACTTCCTTTTACAGGTGAGTGGAGTGTTTATCAAGAGTTTGATGATGAGTGGACACATAAGGGCGAATTTAAATATGCTTATGATTTTGTAAAAATAAAAGATAATAAAACATATAAAAATGATGGCCTTTATAAAGAAGATTATTTTGCATTTGGAGAGTCTATTTTAGCTCCAATATCTGGCTATGTAGTAGATTTTAGGCATGATTTACTTGACAATATAATTGGTGAAGTAGATAGGGTAAATAACTGGGGAAATTACATCATAATAAAAAGTGATTTAGGATTTTTCGTAGAGATTAGCCATCTTATGCAATACTCAGTTAATGTAAATATTGGTGAATATGTAAAACTAAATAGCATAATCGCTAAATGTGGTAACAGTGGCTATTCTCCTGAACCACATATACATATACAAGTACAAGAGTTAGGTTTA
>Ga0256842_1003065_pt1 | contig 11409 bp, 9 predicted proteins | sample 4559240metaG_FD_185973 | JGI IMG/M metagenome (GOLD analysis project Ga0256842, IMG submission 185973) | Hydrothermal vent microbial communities from Guaymas Basin, Mexico - 4559-240 | ecosystem: Environmental > Aquatic > Marine > Hydrothermal vents | place: Mexico: Guaymas Basin | collected...
GTTTCTGATTTTTGCGATTGCACAGTAAAGAGCTGATAGCGCGAAAAATAAGGGGTATAGAAGGGCGTAAGCGCCTTCTTTTTTAGCTACTTTTTTCCTTAGCGTTTCTGCGTTCAATCACCTTCTCCTATGGCTGTAAGAATCTTTTCTAATACGTTTTTCTGTTTAAGGTAGTTTTTGTGGATTTTTTCTGCAAGGTTTTTTCTTTCTACTTCGTTTGACAGTAGTTTTTTTAACGTTCCCGATATTTGGGATGCTTCTATTTTAGGTATTTGGAGTGTTTCTACGACGTCTTCAAAGGATTCAACGTGCATTCCTACTATTACAGGTTTTTCCCAGGCTACTGCTTCCACAGGGTTGTGTCCTCCAATTCCTTTTACGAAGCTTCCGCCTATAACTGCTACGTCGCAGTAAGCGTAAAGGGAGGAGAGTTCACCTATGGTGTCTATTACGTAAAATTCTACATTTTCTTCGACTGTTTTTGTTTGACTGCGGAGGGCGGTTTTAGAGGGAGGGGTGGGGATTTTTCTGTTGACGTGCCTTGGGGCTATTATGGTTAGTAGATTTATACCTTTAGATTTGAGATAGTAATGGGTTTGGACGGCTAATTCCTCTTCACCTTCGTGCGTGCTTCCCCAGAGGATGATTTTCCTGTTTCCTTTTACTGTTAGGGGAACTTTAGGTGGGAGTGTGAGGGCAAACTTTAGGTTTCCTACTACTTTTACTTTTTTAAAGCCTAACCCTTTGGCTTTTTCTGCATCGCTTTCGCTTTTTGCCAAAAATACAGCGTTTGAAAGGAGTGGGGATATGAAGGATTTAAACTTCTGTAAGCGTTTGAAAGTTTTTTCAGATATTTTGCCGCTTACGAAGTATACGGGGATGTTAAGGTCTTTTGCCGATTTTAGGAGGGAAAGCCATATTTCTGTTTCAAATATGAGGATTTTTTTGAATTTTCCTTTTTTTAAAAAGGATTTTGTAAGTGGGTAGAAATCGAGCGGAATTATCCTTGATGGAATATCTGGAAAGAGTTTTTGGGCTCTTGAGAGTCCGTAGTCTGTGAAGGTGGTTATGGTTATGTTGTTTTTGAGCTTTTCTATGAGCGGTTTGCAGGTGTTGATTTCACCGATGCTGGCGGCGTGAAGGAGAATTTTACCTGTGGCTTCTGGAGGAATAAAAGAGGAGAGGCGATTTTTTAGGAATATGTTTCCTCTTTTTCTGCTTTTAAGCTTTATTACCGGGAAAAAAGGTATGGATAGCAATATTAGCAGGTTGTAGAGCCAGAACACTACTTTATCCCTATGAGTTTATGGATTTGGGGAATTATACGAATGTTTGTTTTGTTTATGAATTCCCTATCAGATAGAATCATTTTAATGACTTTTTTAACGGTTTCTGAGTAGTTTTCTTTTGGGGTTTCTATGGGCTGGATAACCGGTGTGTGGGAGGGGAGCGGTTTTGCTTTTAGGATTAAGTCTTTTGCAAATTTAAAATCTTCATCTGTTAAGACGCCAATTTTTAGTTCCGAATTTTTGTAAAACTTTAGAAGGTTGAGTGCGTTTTCTACTGGAAATTTTTCCTTCATAGAAGGGGGTTTGGGGGATACCACTAACTTTAGTTTTTCCTGCGGTAAGTCGTTTCTAAATATTGCTCCGCAGGTTTCTACTATTATTTCCTTTATATTTTTCTGCTTTTTGAGTTCTTCTATTAGGACGTTAATCTTTTCTTCTTCTAAGGGTTCGCCTCCTGTTATTATGACTGTTGGAAGATTTTGTTTTTGGGCTTCCTTTATTAGGTGGGATATGGGGATTTTTTTAGGACTGTTCCAAGAGTAAGAAGTATCGCACAATTTACACCTAATAGAGCATTTTCCTGTTCGTATGAAGAAAGCTGGTTTCCCTACGTTTAAGCCTTCTCCCTGTATTGATACGAACGTTTCTGTTAGCGAAATCATCAGTAATCTATTCCTTTCCTCGCTTTAATGTTTTTGTAGTAGGGATGTTTTATTAACTCAAAGTAGGTTACGTAGTCTGCTAACTTTATAAATTCAGCGGGAGCGTGTCTACCTGTGAGGACTAATTCTAATTTTTTAGGTTTGTTCTTTATAAAGTTAACAACATCTTCTATTTTTAAGAGTTTGAGGTGAACGGCAACGTTTACTTCGTCTAAAACCATCAGATTGAATTGGGGGGCTAAGTCTACTGCTAATTTCAGCCCTTTTTCTGCTAACGTTCTGTCTTCTTCTGTAGGGTTAAAGTCATAGTTTTCCCTTCCTGTTTGAATAAACGTTATTTGCGGGAAATTTTTGAGAGCGAATAACTCTCCTGTTGGTTTTCCTTTTATGAACTGAATAAAACAACATTTTAGCCCGTTGCCGGCTGCCCTTACTGTTAAACCTAAAGCAGCAGTTGTTTTTCCCTTGCCGTTACCGGTGTAAACGTGGATGAAACCTTTAAACAAGGTATTTCTCCGCCACTTTTTTTGCTAATTCTTTTGCTTCTTTATCTATCTTTGTAACCTCTTCGATGGAAGAGGGTGGTGGAGCGTTAAATCTGCTCAGGGTTTCTTCTATTATGGCAGGTATGTGGATGAATTTGATTTTTCTGTTTAGGAAGAGTTCTACGGCTATTTCATCTGCTGCGTTGAGGACTATTGGGTAGGGATATCCTGCCTTTAGAGATTCGTAGGCTAATTTAAGGCATGGGAATTTTTTTGTGTTCGGTTCTTCAAATTCTAAGTTTAAACCATATAAGTTAAGGTTTAGTTCTGGGAAAGGAAGAGGAAGCCTTTCGGGATAAGAGAGGGCGTAGGCGATGGGGATTTTCATGTCTGCCGTTCCCATCTGTGCGATGATGGAGTTATCTATAAACTTAACTAACGAATGGACTATGCTTTGAGGATGGATTACCGTTTTAATTTTTTCCGGTGAAAGTTCAAATAACCAGAAAGCTTCTATGACTTCAAGCCCTTTGTTCATTAAAGTTGCTGAGTCTATCGTTACTTTTTTGCCCATGCTCCAGTTGGGGTGATTTAGAGCTTCTTCTACCGTTACTGACTCTAAGTTTTCTCTGTTTCTGAAAGGTCCTCCGGAGGCTGTTAAGATTATTTCTTTAACGTTTTCTTTTCTTTCACCCTGAAGACACTGGAAAATGGCAGAATGTTCGCTGTCAACGGGAATTATCTCTTTTGCCCTTTCTTTTATGAATTTGCCAGCGCAGACTAAGGATTCTTTGTTGGCAAGGGCTATCCTTGCACCTTTACAGGCACACCAGTAGGTTGGCATTATTCCTGCTGAACCGGTTATTGCAGAGACTGCAATGTCAAAATCTATGTCCTCTATGAGTTTTTTTATTCCTTTAAGTCCTTCGTATGTTTTAACGTTTTCTGGTTTTGAAGAGAAATTACTGTAGAGGGCTATTGCTTCTGGAGAAAACTTTTCTGTTTGTTGTAACAGTTTTCTTTCGTTTTTCCCTGCTACAAGTCCTACAACTTTAAACTTTTTGGGAAATTGCTCTATAACTTTTAGTGTGTTTTCTCCTATAGAGCCTGTAGAGCCTAATATAAGAACTCTTTTCATCTTAAATCCGCGCTATCAATTCTTCTACTGAGGTTATCTTTTCCTGTTTCCCTGTTTCTAATTCTTTTAGGGAGTAAAATCCTTCTTCTAACTCTCTATCGCCGATTATTATTGCGTATTTTGCTCTCTCTCTGTCTGCTGCTTTCATTTGGGATTTAAAGCTTCCCTGTCTGTGGTCTATTTGGGTTTTTATGCCTTTCTGGCGCAGGAGCGTTAAGAGTTTTAAGCCTTCTTTGTAGGCTTCCTCACCGCCTGTTACTATAAATAAGCCTTCTCTTTTTTGTTCTTCGTCAGGGATTAAAAGCATAACTCTATCTATGCCCATTGCAAATCCAAGAGCTGGTGTTGGAGGACCTTTTAATTCCTCTATCAGTTTGTCGTAGCGTCCGCCCGCTAAGATGGTGCTTTGTGCGCCTAACTGGGTTGATTTAAATTCAAATACCGTTTTTGTGTAGTAGTCGAGACCGCGCACTAAGTGGGGATTTTCTTTGAAAGGAACGTTCAGCAGAGATAAGTAATTTTTAACTTTCTCAAAATGTTTTTTACATTCTTTGCAGAGGAAATTGGTTATTATAGGTGCGTTTTTGACTATTTTCTGGCAGTTTTCGTTTTTACAGTCTAAAACTCTTAAAGGATTTCTTTTGAACCTTTCTTTGCAGTCCTGACATAATTCCTCTTCGTAGCTTTGGAGGTATTCTATAAGCGCTTTTCTGTATAAGGGGCGACAGCTTTCGCAACCGATGGAGTTTAATTCTAACGTTGCATCTATCTTTAGTTTGTTAAGTATATCCTGTGCTGTTTTTATGAGTTCTGCGTCAGCACCGGGGCTTGATAAACCGAACACTTCGCATCCAGCCTGGAAAAACTGCCTTTTCCTTCCGGCTTGGGGTCTTTCGAATCGGAACATTGGTCCTACGTAGAACCATTTTGTAAAAGGTTCTTTGGCGTATATTCCGTGCTGAACGTATGCCCTTGCTGCTGATGCTGTTCCTTCTGGGCGGAGTGCAATTGTTCTTCCTCCCTTGTCTTCAAATATATACATTTCTTTTTGAACTATATCGGTAGTTTCTCCGACGCTGCGAGAAAAGAGTCTTGCTTCTTCAAAGATAGGAAGTATAACTTCTTTAAATCCCGCAGTTTCAACCGTTTTTTTGAAAGTATCTACTACTCTTTCAAATTTTTCACTTTCCGGCGGTATTAAATCTTCAACACCTCTTATTGTTCTGAATTCCATTGTTCCTCCTAATCTTTAGAAAAGAGCTGTTGGGCAAGCTGAGTTATAGGAAGGTTGGGGTAATCGCCTTTTAAAGCATCTAAGGCGTCTTTGGCTTCCTGGTGGTTTCCTTTTATGAGTCCGATTATCTCTCTGTATTCTAAAGCTTCTGGGTAGGTCCAATCTTTATCTCTTTTAATCGAATCTAACAGGGATTCGGCTTTATTTATTTGTTTTTTGTTTAATGCGTTTGCTGCTAATGAAGTTGTTGCAGGAGAAGATATTAGGAAATTTTCAGAATTCCTACTTTTTTCTAAAAGTAGAGTTTTGTTTTCCAACTTTCCTGCTAAAAATGCTGCAATTTTTGAAGAAGGAGCACTTGGAAATTTGGAGACAGCAATATTGAAGTATTTTATTGCTTCTTTTTTTCTTCCATTTCTTAAGTAAAATAAACCTTTATCTACTATGAGAGTGGCTTGTTTTTCTACGCTTATTTCGTGCCATTTGTATATCCCCCAGCTACTTAAGCTTACCAATAAAATGGCGGTTGTGAGGGCTAACTTTTTCCAGTGTTTTGTTATTAGGTTGTAAAGTTTGTAGATATCAAAAACCAACTGTTCGGCTTGAGGGGTGTCTATTTTTTCCGGAACGTGTATTGGAGGTTCCTCTTTTTTCTTTTTTTGGTATGCTCTGTAAGGTGGTTTTTTCAACGAATACCTCCTATAATATTTTTCTGGATAATGAATTTTAGCAGTTTGTTCTTGAGGGAAGGAGTTTGGATACGCAGCTGGAAGAGGAAATAAAGAAAGAAGTGGTTAGGGTAAAAAATATATGGTTAGTTATTCTTATACTTGTTTTTTTGACAGTGCTTACGGTTGTTTCAGTATTTTCAATAAATTTGGTCTTTAAAAAAGAATTAGAAAGCACTATTTATTACACCGTTGTTGAACAGAATAAAAAGCGTCTAAAAGATTTAGTTGATACGACTATACTGTCTTTCGTTAATAAAGAAAGTTCTTTAAAGGAGGATTTAAAAAATCAAGTAAGAGAAGAGGTTTTAAACGCTTATAGAATAGCTTGGGGAATTTATAAGGAGTGTAAGAAACATAGGTATAGTGATAGAAGAACTAAAAAGTTGATAATCCAGACTTTAAGGAACTATCGTTTTTTTGATGGAAAGGGTTACATTTTTATCGATTCGGTTAAAGGTCCTGTCGTTTTAAATCCTTTCTTTCCTCAGATAGAAGGAAAGAGTTTATGGAATTGGAAAGACGCTCACGGTAAGTTTGTTCATAGAGAGTTTGAGAACATTGTTCTCTATTCGCCCAATCACGAGGGTTTTGTAACTTATTATTGGTATTTGCCCGGTTCTAAAAAGGTTGATGAAAAGATAGCTTTTGTTAAGCTGTTTGAACCTTATAATTGGATTATTGGAGGGGGATTTTATCTTTCTGATTATAGGAACTATGTTAAGGAACTTCTTCTAAAGGAGGGTCGTTTAAGTAGTGTTTTTGTAGTTGATTGTTCTATTCCTGGAAGGGCTGCGTCTTCTAAGTTTTGGAAGGTTATAAATTGTTTTAAGGCGGAAAAATACAAGGAGGGAATTTTTATAACAGATGCTGATAATATTTATTACGTTAAGTATTTTCCCAGGTGGAAATGGTTTGTAGGGAGTTATGTAAGTAAGGATACTTTAGTCCAGGAAGTTTCTGTTTTAAAGGCGGATATTTTCCCCAAGATAAATTCTTTGTTGATTTTCAGTTCTGTTATTGTATTGATTGTTTTTGGAAGTTCTATATTGGGGCTTGGTTACCTTTTTGCTGAGCTTTATAGAGCGTTGAGGAAAATTTCAGAAACGAACATAAAACTTGAAAGTCTTTCAAGGGAAATGTATGTGCGGGCTTATACGGATGATTTGACTGGTTTGCCAAATAGAAAGAAGTTACTTGAAGATGTTATGTCTAAGGAATGTTCTGAAAAAGTATTTTTTGCTTTGGTTAATATAAGGAACTTTAGAGAAATTAATGATTTATTCGGATTAACAGAAGGGGATGGAATATTAAAGAAGTTTGCTGCAACTTTGGAAGCTGTTGTAAAGGAAATAGACTCTTCAATGAAGGTTTATAGAGTTAGAGGGGACAAGTTTGGTGTTTTGAAGTGTGGTTCTGAAGTGAGTGAGGAGGATTTTATTTCTGCGATTAAGGAGCTCATAAGAAGACTTGAGGAGAATGAGTTTGAAGTTGGAGAAGTTAAATTCAAGTTGGATGTGGTTGCCGGTATATCCAAGAACAGGGATAACCTGATAATAGAGTCGGAGATAGCGGAGCAGGAGGCTAAAAAACTAAATATGGATATTTACGTTTTTGATGGTGGACTTGAAGAAGTGTTTAAAGAATTGCATAGAAATATAGTTATTGCTACTGAATTAAAGGAAGCCATAGCTGAGGATAGGATAATCCCTGTTTTTCAGCCCATAGTGGATTTGCATTCCGGTAATGTTGAGAAATATGAAGTGTTGATGAGAATAAGAGATAAAGAGGGGAACTTTATTTCTCCGGGAGATTTTCTCCCTGTTGCTAAGAAAATTTCTCTTTACAGTAAACTTTCAAGAAGATTAATAGAAAAGGCTATAGACGTAGTGAAAAGGAGAGGAATTAAGGTTTCTATAAATATTTCTTCGGAGGATTTAGCTTCTCCTGAGAATAGAAAGTGGTTGTTAGAAATTATTGAGGATAGAGAGGTTGCTGAAAAGGTTTGCTTTGAAATAGTGGAAACGGAAGCTTTCAGCGATTTGGATGTTCTTAAGAATTTTTATTCGGAAATAAAAGAGAGGGGTTCTGAGCTTGCGATTGACGATTTTGGAAGTGGATACTCTAACTATGAGTATATTTCTATTATTAAACCTGATTACATTAAGGTTGATGGCAGTTTAGTTTCTAAAGTTTTGGAATCGGAAGCTGTAGAAATACTTGTTAAACACATTATTGGACTTGCTAAGGATTTGAAGGTTAAAACAGTTGCCGAGTTTATATCCTCTGAGGAGCTTTACAATAAAGCTATTGAATTGGGTTTTGATTACGGACAGGGATTCTATTTGGGTAAACCGGTAACCGAAGATGAACTTTAGGAGGAAAGTGTAGTAAAAGTAATTCTGCCGCATCTTTCCAGAGTGTGAAGGTTGTATCCTCCTTCAAGAGAGAAAATTACTGGAACGTTTAAGTTGTTGGCAATTTCAATTATTGAATTAACTATTAGTTCAATGCCTTTATCTGTTACTTCAAGGTCTGTTAAAGGGTCATCTTTATGGATATCGTAACCTGCTGAAACTAAGATTAATTCAGGTTGGAATTGTTCTACCTTTTGGGGGAGCAGTTCTGTATAGATTTTGATGTATTCGCAATCACCGCTGCCTGCGCTCAAGGGGACGTTGAAGACGTTTTTTTTGTTTTCTTTAGTGCTTCCTGTCCCGGGATAAAAGGGATACTGGTGGGTAGAAAAATAGAAAATAGAAGAGATATTTTGGAGTATATCTTGAGTTCCATTGCCGTGGTGAGCGTCAAAGTCAACTATGAATACTTTTTGGAATCCGAGGGATAGGGCTTTCACTGCTCCAACAGCAACGTTGTTAAAGATGCAAAACCCCATTGCTCTATCTTTGGTTGCGTGGTGACCGGGAGGGCGGACGGCACAGAAAATTTTTTTGTATTTTCCTTCTTTTGCCAATTCTACTGCTTTTTCTACTGCTCCCGCTGCCATGATTGCAGCGTCGAAAGTGAAGCTGTTATAGTAAGTATCTGGGTCAAAAAAACCAGGAACATTTTCTCTGCAGGAAATTCTTACATCTTCTATGTAATTTTCTGAATGAACGGCAGTTAAAATTTCGTAGCTGACCGGCTTTGGCTTTAAAAGGTCAATGTCAAATTCTGGAAGGGACTTAAGAAAATATTTTAGCCTTAACGCGTTTTCTGGGTGGGTAGGCAGGTCGTGTTTTAGGTATATTTCGTCAAAAATCACTGCCGGTTTCACTTTAGCTTCCTTACCATTTCAAATTCGGCTTTTCTGTTTTCTATATCGACGTTTAATAGTTTTACTAAAACTCTATCGCCTATTCTGAAGACTGTTCCGCTTTTTTCTCCAACAAGACAGTATTGTTTTGGAACACATATGTAGTAGTCGTTTTTGAGGTTTGTAACGTGAACGAATCCCGGAATAACCTGTTCTATTGTTTCGATGTAGAGCCCTTGTTCTGTTACGCCGGTGATGATTGCTTCAAATACTTCACCTATGTGGTTGGCTGCGAACTGGAGTTTTTTCAGCTCTATTACGTCTCTTTCGGCTTCGTCTGCGTTGATGGAGCGTTCAGTAACGTGTTTGCAGATTATTTCCAACTTTTCTTCCCATGCTGGAATGCTTTCTGGGGTGAATTCCCCTTTTAAAGCCATTTTTACGAGTCTATGGAGTTGGAGGTCGGCGTATCTTCTTATGGGAGAGGTAAAGTGAGTATAGTGGGTTGAGGCAAGCCCAAAATGTCCGATGTTGTCCGGTGAGTATTTCGCTCTTGCCATGGTTCTGAGCATTAAGTAGTTGACTAATTTTTCTTCAGGTTTTCCTTCTACTTGTTCGAGAATTTTTTGAAGGAGTTTGGGTTGGATATCGTTTTTGACCGCCGGCACTCTTATCCCTAAACTTCGAACGAAGTTGAGGAATTCCTGAAGCTTTTCTCTATCGGGAGATTCGTGGACTCTATATATGCTGGGGTAGTCTGTCCAGAACATGTATTCTGCAACTGTTTCGTTTGCAACTATCATGAATTCTTCTATTATTCTGTGACTCCAGAGCCTTTCTGCCTTGTAGATGTCAACAGGTTCGCCCTCTGCATTGAGGACTACAACGGGTTCGGGTAGGTCAAAGTCTAAAGAGCCTCTTTTGTATCTTTTTTTGTAGAGTGTTTGGGCTAATTCATACATGTGCTTTAAAGGTTCTACTACATGAGGAAATTGCTTTTGAGCTTCCTCGTCACCGTCAATTATCTTTTGGGCTATTGTATAGGTGAGGCGTGCCTTGCTGTGGATGACGCTTTCGTAGATTTTATAGTCTATTACGATGCCTTTTTTGTTGATTTCCATTTCGCAGGTAAAGGTTAGCCTGTCAACGCCCGGGTTGAGTGAGCATATGCCGTTTGAAAGCTTTTCTGGAAGCATCGGGATGCATCTGTCGGGGAAGTAAACGCTTGTGCCTCTTTTGTAAGCTTCTAAGTCTAAGGCACTACCAGGTTTTACGTAGTGGGATACGTCTGCGATGTGAACGAAGAGTTTGTAGTTACCGTTTGGTAGTTTTTCTATTGCCACTGCATCGTCAAAGTCTTTGGCGGTTTCGCCGTCTATTGTAAAGCAAAGTTGGTTTCGTAGGTCAATTCTGTTTTTGATATCTTTTTCGGTGACTTTGTCGGGGATTTTTTCTGCCTCTTCTAAAACTTCCGGCGGGAATTCTACTGGTAGGTCAAACTTTCTTATAACCAATTCTATGTCTAATTTTGCACCTTTTTTACCTAAATTTTCTATTACTTTGCCAACAGGACCTCTTGTTTCGGAGGGGTATGAGACGATTTCTACTACTACGTAGTCGCCGTCTTCTACTTTTTTACAGTCTTCGTGAGTTAGAATAATGTCGTATCGGATTCGTTTGTCTTCAGGAATGACGAAACAGTGTTTTTTACTCTTTTCTACTTTTCCGACAACTTTTTTGACGGCTCTTTCTATGATTGAGACGATTTTTCCTTCTTTTTTGCCGTCCTTACCCTCTTTTACTATTTCAACGGCAACGATGTCGCCGTTCATTGCTCCTGCCATGTTTCTTCCGGGAACGAAGACACCTTTGCCGCCGCTTATCGGGTCAACAAAACCAAAACCTTCTCTATAGACGCAGAGTTTTCCTACTACTAAGTTAAGTTTTTCTGGTAAAGCGTATTTCGCTCCTTTAAGCTTTACCAATTTACCTTCTTTTGCAAGGGCTTTTAGTTTTTCTCTGAGCGGTTGTCTTTCTTCAACGGGTATTTTCAAAAATTTAGCTATTTCTCTTGCTTTAAGCGGTTTATTGAGAACGTGCAGGGCTTCAAAAATCCCCGCCTCCAACTCCTTCTCTTCCATTACTCCTCCAGTTGTTGAGCTTATCGGTTTAAAATTGTAACAGATAAAGAAAATACCTATAATATAAGTGGGTAATGATTTTTTTGGAGAAAAGAATGGGAATAGTTAGTTTTAACGAGTATCCAAGATACACTTATGAAGATTATAAGCACTGGGAAGGTAAGTGGGAGCTTATAGAAGGTGTTCCTTATGCGATGTCCCCTTCTCCCGACTGGAGGCATCAGCTCGTAAGCAACAAGATAGCCTGGCAACTTGAGGAGTTGCTGAAAAATTGTAAAGAGTGTAAAGCTCTTCTTCCCGTTGATTGGAAGATAAGCGAAGATACGGTGGTTCAGCCTGATAACCTTGTTGTGTGTTATGAATTGGAGGATAAACCGTATATAACGAAGACTCCTTCTCTCATTTTTGAAGTTCTTTCTAAATCTACGGCTCTTAAGGACAGGGAAGTTAAGTTCAGGCTTTACGAGAGGGAGGGA
>Ga0256842_1003066_pt1 | contig 11401 bp, 8 predicted proteins | sample 4559240metaG_FD_185973 | JGI IMG/M metagenome (GOLD analysis project Ga0256842, IMG submission 185973) | Hydrothermal vent microbial communities from Guaymas Basin, Mexico - 4559-240 | ecosystem: Environmental > Aquatic > Marine > Hydrothermal vents | place: Mexico: Guaymas Basin | collected...
AGGTCTGTAATTTTCAGGATCACCTTCATATATTCTTCTGTTTACTATATTTTTTTGTACTTCTTCAAGATCAGGAAGCACTGCCTTACCAACCATATGCCCTAATGTTTCGTCAAGTAACACAAAAACCGGCGTCATAAATCTCTCAGCCAGATTAAATGCTCTAACTGTTTCGGTATAACACTCTTCCAAACTTCCGGCACATAACGTAATTGACTGATAATCACCATGGGTCGGCGCAAGTGCCTGAAGAACATCACTTTGTTGAGGTCTTGTCGGAAGCCCTGTACTAGGTCCGCCTCTCATTACATTTGTAATAACTAACGGAACTTCTCCCATAAATGCAAGACCGATTTGTTCAGCTTTTAATGAAATACCCGGACCTGAAGTATTAGTCATAGACTTAACACCGCTCATACTAGCCCCTAAAGCCACTGAAATGCCTGCAATTTCATCTTCCATTTGAATAAACTGTCCGCCAACTTTTGGAAGGAGTCTGCTCATTTCGTGTGCTATTTCACTTGAAGGTGTAATCGGATATCCTCCAAAAAATCTACACCCGGCATCAATAGCCGCACGAGCGGCCAGCTGGTTTCCGGTACTTACTATTTCTCTTGGCATTACGCTTCTCCTTTTAACTTTTTAACTTCATTTAGTTTTCTAAATTTATATTCATCTCTTTCCGCTACAAAAATACAAAAATCTGGACACTCTAATTCACATTCCTTGCATCCGATACAATATTGGGGATGAGACACTTTTACCATCTGCCCTAAAATATTATGTGGATCTGCTACCATTTCAAGAACACCTGTAGGACAAAAATCAACGCATAATTCACAACTTTTACATTTACTTTCATCAACCCATACCGGTGTATTTTCCGGAGCAGGTAGTCTAAAATCTACATTTAATGCCATATAAACTCCTTTAGCTTTCTTTACGTTATATATGATACCAAAATTCACACTGAAAAATTGTTATAAATATTTACAAACATTTTTTTTGTGTAAAATTGTTACATATTATATAATACCAAAACACAAAAAAAATCTAACATTTTCACCCTTTTCCACTTTACAATATTTCGGTGAAAAAAGGTGCTAATGTTGTATTATTTATGAGGATAGGTATAATTTACTTAACAGTGCCAGACTCCAATTTATAAATCATTGGCAAACAACCTATATTTGCTTATCTATACCTTTTCTTTTTTTTCATCTTTTCTTTGTCTTTTACATTTTGTAACGAATTTTTGATATTAAAACCCAAAAAGGGAAAAATTATTTTTTTTCTTTAAGTGCTTTTGCTACGGTAATACCGATATCCGCAGGAGATTCAACAACATAAACACCGGCTTCTCTTAAAGCTTCCATTTTTTCAGCGGCGGTTCCTTTGCTCCCACTGATAATTGCACCAGCATGCCCCATTCTTTTACCCTTAGGAGCAGTCTGACCTGCAATAAATGCAACTACTGGTTTTGTAATCTGCTCTTTAATAAGTTTTGCGGCCTGGATTTCTAAATCTCCTCCGATTTCACCGATCATTACAATTGCTTCGGTTTCAGGGTCGGCTTCAAACATGGGTAAAAGCTGTTTATAGCTAAGACCAATAATAGGATCCCCCCCGATACCTACAGCAGTTGTTATCCCAAAACCTTCTTTTACCACCTGATTACTTGCTTCATAAGTCAATGTTCCTGATTTAGAAATAAGCCCTACATTTCCTTTTTTGAAAATGTTTCCAGGCATAATTCCTATTTTACATTCTTCTGCTGTAATAATTCCAGGACAATTAGGTCCTATTGTTTTCATACCTTTTTTGGTAGCATAATGTTTTGCATACATCATATCTTTAACAGGTGCACCTTCTGTAATGATTACGGCAAGCTCGATTCCAGCATCAGCAGCTTCCATTACCGCATCAGCAACAAACGCAGGCGGTACAAAAATCATACTGACAGTTGCTCCGGTCGCTTTTAGGGCATCCTCAACCGTGTTAAAAACAGGTTTCCCAAGATGAGTCATTCCACCTTTATTGGGTGTAACCCCACCTACTATTTGAGTACCGTACGCCATACACTGTTCAGAATGAAAAGTCCCTTCTTTCCCAGTAAACCCTTGAACAATTACTTTTGTATCTTTATTTACCAAAATACTCATTATAACTCTCCTTTCGCAGCAGCAACAGCTTTTTTAGCACCATCTTTTAAATTTTCTGCAGGAATAATATTTTTTATATTTGCATTTCTTAAAATTTCAGCGGCTTCTTTGGCGTTAGTTCCGTCTAGTCTTACGATTACAGGCACATTTACTTCAACTTTTTCAGTAGCCTGTAAAATTCCGTTGGCAATTCTGTCACATCTAACAATACCGCCGAAAATATTTACAAAAATTGATTTCACGTTAGGATCGCTTAAAATAATTTCAAATCCTTTAGCAACAGTGTCCGGATTTGCTCCTCCACCGACATCAAGGAAGTTGGCAGGTTCTCCGCCTTCATGTTTGATTATATCCATAGTAGCCATAGCAAGTCCTGCACCATTTACCATACAACCGACATTTCCGTCAAGCTTAATATAGCTGAGTCCGTATTTTTTAGCTTCCACTTCAGTTGGTTCTTCTTCGTCCAAATCTCTCATTTCAGCTATTTCTGGATGTTTATAAAGTGCATTGTCATCAAATCCCATTTTAGCATCAAGCGCTAAAAATTTCCCTTCACCTGTTTTGATTAAAGGATTAATTTCAATCATTTCGGCATCGTTATCCATATATACGTTATATAAAGCGCTTGCAAATTTAATAAATTCTCTTTGCTCATCTTTAGGAAGTCCTAGACCAAATGCAAGTTTTCTGGCATGAAACGGCTGAAATCCGATTGTAGGATCAATTGCAACCTTAATAATTTTTTCAGGCGTTTTTGCCGCAACTTCTTCAATTTCCATACCACCCTCGGTTGAAGCCATCATAACAGGCATTTCTAATGCCCTGTCAAGCACCATGCCAAGATAAAGCTCATCTTTGATATCCGCACCTTCTTCAATATAAACTTTTTTAACTACTTTCCCTTCAGGTCCGGTTTGGTGAGTTACAAGTGTCATGCCAAGCATTTCTTCTGCTATTTTTTCAACTTCCTCTAAACTTTTCGCCAGCTTCACACCGCCCGCTTTTCCTCTACCGCCGGCATGAATCTGAGCTTTTACAACCCAAATATTTCCACCTAATTCTTCTGCTATACTTTTTGCTTCAGGTCCGCTAAAAGCAACACCTCCTCTAGGTGTAGGAACACCGTATTTTCTAAATATCTCTTTTGCCTGATATTCATGTATATTCATATAATCTCCTTTCGATTAGTTAGTATATATAGTTAATGGCAAATAGTTTTTTCCATCAACCATCAACTATTTTTCTTCCCATTCCTTTCTTCCGATTTCATATAAATCATTTCCGTATACGTCATTTACAACTACTACAGGAAAATCTTCAACTTCCAATCTTCTTATTGCTTCAGGACCAAGCTCGGGATAAGCTATAACTTCGGCTTTTTTAATTCTTTGGGATAAAAGCGCTCCGGCACCCCCGGTAGCTCCGAAATATACCGCTTTATGTTTTTTACAAGCCTCTTTTACAGCTTCGTTTCTTTTTCCTTTACCTATCATACCCTTTTGACCGTGTTCTATAAGTATAGGGGAATAACTATCCATCCTGTAACTTGTGGTAGGACCGGCACTTCCGATAGGCTCACCCGGTTTTGGAGGAGTAGGTCCCACGAAATAAATGACGCTTCCCTTTAAATCAAAAGGCAGCTCTTCTCCGTTTAAAATCAAATCGACAAGTCTTTTATGAGCCGCATCCCTTGCGGTATAAATAGTTCCTGTCAAATACACAATATCTCCTGCTTTTAACTGTTCAACATCTTCATCCGTTAGAGGAGTTTTTAATCTATATTCAGCCATTGTTTCTCCTTAAATAATTATATGAGAGTGTCTGCTGCTGTGACACTGAATATTTACCGCAACCGGAAGTGAGGCTATATGGCACATTCTGTTTTCATATGTTTCAATATGAACCGCTAAAACAGTCTCGGTTCCGCCCATTCCCATAGCACCGATTCCGAGTTTATTAAGCTCTTTTTTAAGTTCTTCTTCAAATTCCGCCATTTCAGGATCAGGATTAGGAGTGCCTATACTTCTGAATAGGGCGTGCTTACTCATTACAGCCGCCATATCAAAGCTTCCGCCTATTCCCACACCTACCACCAAAGGAGGACAAGGATTAGGACCGGCATCACTTACAACTTTTTTAACAAATTCTTTAATTCCTTCTTTCCCCTGAGCGGGAGCTAAAACGGTAGCACGGGAAACGTTTTCGCTTCCCCCGCCTTTTGCGGCATACTCGATTTCAATTTTATCCCCGGGAACCAAATCAAAATAAATAACCGGAGGTAAATTGTATCCTGCTTTATCTTTAAGGTTTGCCCTTGTAAAACAGTCACAGGTACTGGCTCTGAGATACCCTTCTTCATATCCTTTTTTTGTACCTTCATAAATGGCTTCTTTAAGAGTCCCTCCTTCAACTCTTACATCCTCTCCGACTTTCACAAAATAAATAGCAAGCCCCGTATCCTGACATAAAGGTTTCCAGTCTCGTTTTGCAATTTCTGCATTTTCAAGCAACTGTGCCAAAACAGCACGGGAAACTTCGCTTTTTTCGTTTTCATAAGCTTTTTTAAGGGCTTCTAGCATATCATCGGCTAAGTGTGTTGTTGAATAGATTATCATATCCCTGATAGATTTTACTATATCGTCATATTTTACAACCCTCATTTTACTTCCTTTAAAAAGTCTTTATTTAATATATCAACCATTTCTTTCACAGCACCTACGCTTTTTCTGAAAAGCTCTTTTTCACACGGATCAAGTGTAACTTCAATAACCTTTTCGGCACCGTCTTTTCCCAGCATTACCGGAACACCGTTTACAATATCCTTATATCCGTATTCACCGTCAAGATATGCGGCACATGGGAATATCTGTTTGGAATCCCTTAAAATCGCTTCCACCATAATAGCAGTTGATTTTCCAGGTGCAAAATATGCGCTTCCCGTTTTAAGATATCCTACAATTTCGGCACCGGCTTTTTTTGTTCTCTCAACTATTTCATCAATCTCTTTTTGAGACAAAAGATCACTCAAAGGAACACCGGCAACCGTTGAATATTTAGGAAGAGGCACCATAAAATCACCGTGCCCTCCGATTACACTGGCTCTAATTTGGCCTGCACCATAGCCCAGTTTTTCATAAATAAAATATGCCATTCTTGCACTGTCAAGTATTCCGGCCATTCCGATTACCCTGTTTTTAGGAAAACCTGAAACTTTTAAAGCAGTGTAAGTCATAGCGTCAAGAGGATTTGAAACAACCACCAAAACGGCATTAGGAGCAATTTCTTTTACCTGCGTTACCACATCACGCATAATTTCTGCATTTTTAAACAGCAAATCTTCCCTTGTCATCCCGGATTTTCTTGGGAATCCGGCGGTAATTACAACTACCTTGCTGCCTCTTACATCCTCATAACTTTTAGCAGCTCTTACAATGGAATGGCTTCTCACGGCACTTGCGGCATGGCTCATATCAAGCGCCTTGCCTTTTGCCCTGTCAGTATCTCTGTCTACCAATATAATTTCATGAGCAAGCCCTTGCATTGCAAGAGAATAAGCAACTATACTTCCAACATTTCCCGCACCTACAATTGATACCTTATTTGAGCCCATATTTCTCCTTTACAATCCCTAAAAAGGGAAAATTTCTATTTTAAAGCGTCTATAATTTTATTAAAAGTAACGCTTGGTCTCATATACTCTGCCACTTTTTCTTCATTAGGATGATAATATCCCTCGATCTCGGCAGGCTTACCTTCCACAGCTGCAATTTCGGAAAGAATTTTTTCTTCGTTTTCAATCAATTCTTTTGCAACAGGTTTAAATTTGGCTTCAAGCTCGCTATTTCCGCAGTTTGCAAGTTCTTCAGCCCAGTATCTTGCCAAATAATAATGGCTTCCCCTGTTATCAAGCTGTCCTACTTTTCTTTTTGGTGTTTTGTCATTTTCAAGATATTTACCAACTGCTCTGTTTAGGGCTTCGGCAATAATTTCAGCTTTTTCGTTTGCACCCTGTTTTCTGGCAAGTTTCAGTGATTCAACAGTTGCTAAAAATTCACCCAAACTATCCCATCTCAAATGACCTTCTTTAATAAACTGCTCAACGTGTTTAGGCGCACTTCCGCCCGCACCCGTTTCATATAATCCTCCGCCAGCAAGCAGCGGAACAATAGAAAGTGTTCTGGCACTTGTTCCGACTTCAATAATCGGGAATAAATCTGTTAAATAATCCCTAAGCACATTTCCTGTAACAGAAATTGTACCAAGTCCTGCTCTGAATCTTCTTAAAGTATATCTCATAGCTTTTTGTGGTGCCATTATATAATATTCTACACCTTCAAGATTAAATTCAGGCATATATTTTAATATTTTTCTAATTAGCTGAGCATCGTGAGCTCTGTTTGAATCAAGCCAAAACACAATCGGATATCCGCTCTCTTTTGCTCTCTCTACAGCCAGTTTTATCCAGTCTTTAATCGGAAGATCTTTTGCTGAATATGCTCTAAATACATCGCCTTTTCCTACTTCAAATGTAAATAAAGTGTTTCCTTCTCCGTCAAGTACTAAAAATTTACCATCGCTCTCAGCAAAGAATGTCTTGTCATGACTTCCGTATTCTTCGGCTTTTTTAGCCATAAGCCCCACATTTTGAACAGTTCCGACTTTTGTAGGATCAAACTGACCGTTTTTAACAATATCTGAAACGATTTCTTTATACATTGTAGCATAAGTTCTGTCAGGTATAGACATAACTAAATCTTCAACCTCACCATCAGGTCCCCAGCCTTTTAGGCCGTTTTTAATAGTAGCAGGAATAGACGCATCGATAATTACATCGTTTGGTCTGTGTAAATTTGTAATACCATTGTCGGAATCAACCATATATTGTCTTGGCTGTTCTTTATAAATTTCATCAATTGTATCAAGAATAGCCTGTTTTTTATCTTCAGGCAATTTATCAAGTTTAGCATATAAATCCGCAAGACCGTTTCTTGGATTAAATCCTATTTCTTCAAGTTCTTTGCCGAATTTGTCAAAAAGTTTTTTATAATAAACCCTGATTGCGTAATCAAAAAACGTTGGGTCGCTTACCTTCATCATTGTTCCCTTAACGTGTAAGGAAAACAGAATATCTTTTTCTTTAGCTTCTTTAATTATCTTTTCAAAAAATCTACTAAGCTCTTGGACATTTAAAGTAGCGGCGGAAAACACTTCACCGGCTTCTACAGGAACCTCTTTTAATTCTTTTCTGTTTCCTTCTTTGTCTTCAAACGCAATAATTACGTTTTGTTCTTTATCACTTGTAAAGCTTTGCTCACTTTCATAAAAATCTTTTTTTTCCATATGAGCTACATATGACTTACTGTCCCCACTTACAGGTTTCATGCTGTGCGGATGCATTTTAGCATAGTTTTTAACAGGCTCTGCCAGTCTTCTGTCGGAATTCCCCTGTCTTAAAACGGGATTAACGTTTGAGCCTACGCATTTTAGGTATTTTAGTTTAATTTTTTCTTCTTCGGCATTTTTAGGCTCTTCAGGAAAATCCGGAAGCGGATAACCTTGAGATTGAAGTTCTTTAATTGTAGCAACAAGCTGTGGAACAGACGCTGAAATATTTGGAAGTTTAATAATATTTGCTTCAGGTTTTTCAACCAGTTCCCCCAAATATGCAAGCTCGTCAAACTGTCTTAAGTTTTCAGGCAGCATATCTGAAAATTCCGCTATTACCCTTCCTGCAAGGGAAATGTCCCTAAGTTCCCAGTTAATATTTGCATCTTTTGTAAATGCTTCCATAATAGGAAGCAGACTAAACGTTGCCAAATACGGTGCCTCATCAATTTTTGTCCATACAATTGTTGGATTTGCCATATAATCTCCTTTTGTTTTTTTTTCATTACTTCAATTTTATCAGCTTTTATACGAAAAGTAACACAAAAAAAGAGCAAAAAAGCGGATGTGTTACTAAGTGTAACTGTTTTGCAAAAAGCTTAAATCAAAATCGGTATAGTGGGATATTGGCTATTTGTGTATTTGTGTATTTGTTATTGGGATTAAAAAGTTTTTAAAGTTGGTTAAGTTATTGAAGTTGTTAAGGTTAGTGAAGTTATTGAGGTTGTTAAGGTTATTAAGTTATTAAGTTGTTAAGTTGTCCATTCTCCATTCTCAATTCTCAATTCTCCATTCCCCTCATTTACATTTTCTAATATTCCTCAAATGTTGCTTATATGTCGTTGCAAAAAAATGTTTTTTACCGCATTTTACAAAATACAAATATTTTGTTTTATCCGGAAATATTGCGGCAATAATAGCTTCCCGGCTTGCAATACACACCGGCTCTTCAGGCAGCCCGTAATATTTATATGTGTTATAACGGCTTAAATCTGTTTTTATTCTTGATGGTGTAACTTTTTTATGCGAATAACTGCCGTAATTCAAACTTCCGTCCATCTGTAACTTCATATGTTTTTTTAAACGGTTGTATATAACGGAAGATATTTTTTTCATCTCAGCTATATTTGCTGCTTCTTTTTGTATTATCGAAGCGATTATCAAATATTTTTTATATTTTTCATATTCATATTTGCCAAATATTTTTTTACAAATCTCTTTATGATAAAGTAAAGATTTCTGTTTTAAATATTTACAAATCCTTATTTTTTTCATTCCCATAGGCAGAAAATAGGTATCGGGTTTTAAAAACCCTTCTTCAAATCCGCAGTTAATATGTTTGATTTTTAATTTTTTTTCCAATAATTTATAAACATAATAAGTAGTTTCCCCCGGAATAATTGTAACTTTCACCATTGCGGCCTTAGAAGTTGTAAGCTTATACAAAAAATCCAGTTTTGTTAATTTTTCACTTTTTAAATCTATCCATCCGGCCTGGGGTTTTCCTAAAAGATATAAGAAAATCTTATCGATAATTCCGACATTATATCCTCTTTTTTGTAATGAATTTATAGTATAATTAACACTGCCGGCAGGGATATAAACAACACGGTTGGAATAAACGTTTCGCGTAAGATAAAAAAGGATAAATATGGTGAAAACCAGCAAAAACTCTATAAAAGCAATAATTTTTACGATAATTCTTTTTTTGTCCATTATTTCCGCTTCCCTTTTCAAAGGTATTTATTTATACGATATTCAATTTAAAAATATTCACATTAAAAAGCTTTTTTTTAAAATCGACAGTAAAATTGTACTTAAAATAGAAGGCATTAAAATACATCCCTCAAAAAGTACCTCCAAAAAGCCGGTAAATATATACAAAAGTGCTTTAAGCTCCGTAAAGATACTCAAGTTTTTTAAAGAACTTTCATTACACAACATTCAATATGAAAACATAAGCATAAAAAATATAGATTATAAAGATAATAAAGTAAAAATAAATGCGGACATTGTAAATTTAAGAGGTGAGTTAAACAAAAACTCATTATCATTAGATTATATCAAAATATACGATTACGTTTTGAAAAATTTAAAAGCTGACTTTTATAAAAGTAACGGGAAAATAATTATTAAAGCAAAAGGCGAATATAACAACCTTCCCCTCTCTTTTAACATAGACATCTTTAAAAACAATCTTTTAAAAATATCATTAAATGCTGACAAATTTATTTATAAAAATAATTCGTTCTTTGTCGATTTACGAAATCTAAATGCAAAATCAGACATCGATTTAAACAATCTTTCTTATCCGGTTAAAGGAACATTTTCAAAAGCCGTCATACAATATTTAAATACACAAATTTTTACAAAAAGTTCTTCTTTTCGTTTATCCGACAATATTTTTACAATAAAATCAAAGAGTATAACCCTGCCTAAATACCAAAATATAAAAAATATACGATTGCTCTCCCCCGAAATTTCATATAATTTAAAAAACGCTTTAACAACCATAAATTCACCTGAAATTTCCATGAAGTATTCCAAATTTATTATACATTCGTTTGAAAACAACCTTAGCGTTAAAACAAAAAACGATATTGCCTTTTTTTCAAAAAAAACGGTAATTGCCGACAATAACAATACCGTCGTTTTAAAAAACAACATTTTAAATTATAAAAACAACAGTTTATCCTATATAATGGGAACGGCTTTATTATTTTCACCCACTCTTAATTTAAACGCCTATAACCTCAGAGGGAATTTATCCGAAATTTTTATTCCGAAAATTTACGCGAAAATAAAAGATTTTAATATAACACTCTCAAACACAACTGCAAATATTAAAAAGAAAAATTACACCGTATCAGCTGCTAAAATCATATCAAAAGATATTAATTTAAAAACATCTAAAATCAAGGGAAACCTCAGCGTAATATATATTCCTGAAATTTACGGAAAAATTTATGATTTTAACGCTACAGTGACTGATACGAAAATTAATATAAAAAATAAAACCGCTTCGGCCAAAAAAGCGGTTTACAATAACGTTAAAGCTTACAATATAAAATATGCCGACAATAAAATCATCTTTTATTCAAACAGTTTATTTGACAGAAATATAAAAAATATACTTAAAAAACTATTGGATATTGATGTGCCTATCGTTCAAATCAAAGGGAAAAACCACATTAAAACCGTCATTAAACTCAACAAGGATATAGAATCTTCTACCCGTATTTCAACATATAATTCCCTTTTAAAACTTTTTGATTTTAATTTAACCGTCCCAAAAGCAAAACTTCACATCACAAACACCGATTTAACGTTTGATGCATATAATTCAAAACTTGATTTGGCAGAAGAAATCAAACTAAAATATACGGGCAAAGGTTTGATAGATTTTGCAAATTATCTTTTAACAATGAACGGTAAAGTCGATTTTAAAATAGAAAAAATAATTAATCTAAAAAAATTTGATGAAAATATCACGGTAAACTTTAATACCGGCAAATTATATGCAAAAAATTCAAATCTCTTTATAGATTTCAACCGAAACCAGCTTATAATCAATCCGATAAAACCGCTGCTTCCCTTTACTCCATTTGATCCGATTGTAAAAGACGGGATACTTCTTGTAACATTAGGAAAAACAACTAATATAATCACATACTTTTTATATAAACATCCTCTGTTTTTTAAACATTCAAACACTCCCGTCAATAACAAAGACCTGATAAAGCGTATGTTCTTATATATAAAAGTAGGAGATGACATTGACATTTCCAATAAAAACATTCATATAACAAAAAACAACAATAAAATAAAAATGATTCTCCACTCTATAGACA
>Ga0256842_1003067_pt1 | contig 11398 bp, 24 predicted proteins | sample 4559240metaG_FD_185973 | JGI IMG/M metagenome (GOLD analysis project Ga0256842, IMG submission 185973) | Hydrothermal vent microbial communities from Guaymas Basin, Mexico - 4559-240 | ecosystem: Environmental > Aquatic > Marine > Hydrothermal vents | place: Mexico: Guaymas Basin | collected...
GGTTTATTTTCATCTGAAGATATTAAATGTGGAACAATATTAGGTTCCTTAGATGGACAAATAATGGATTGGAATAACTATGATGAATTGTCAGATTATTTAAAAAATATATTGGGTAAGTATAAAAACTATTTTTTGATGGAATGGAATGCATTAAATACCAAAACTTTATTAGTGAGACCTTTTAGAACAAAGTATAGTTATATAAATCATTCTTCTAAACCAAATGTTGAAATAAAATATAATCCCATCAGAATTGAAACTATAAAAAATATTAAAAAATGTGAAGAACTCTTCTTAGATTATGATAAAGAACCACTAAAAGAGGACTATTTAAATGGACATGGAAAAACATTTCTATGATTAACATAAAGTCTAAGTTCTATTGTATTCAACCTATTCAGATTGGTGTAGACTCTCTTTCTAAATTTTTTGGATTAAAAATAGATATTAATAAAATCAATAGAAGTGCAATTAAAAATACAGATTATCATCCTAAATGAAGAACTCTTGAAAAACAGAAAGATTGTTTACGAAAAGGCTAAAGCAAATCATCCAAACAGATGGAGTGGTAACACTCGCAAGTGGAACTTTATAAATGAGGTTCATTTAAATCCAAGGGAAAGTAAAAAAAGAGGAGAAAGAGGATACACTTACAACGAACAAAATATAGTTCCAAATGTGTGGTACTTAAGTGTACTTAATTTGGACAACTGTTCTGACATCTACCATCAGATAAGCCTTTATAATACTTTTTTAAATCAAATATTTCATTTTTTATCAAAGATGCTAATTCTTGATAGCTATCTGCTTGAATTATGAAAGAGATTTCTTTTTTGGTTTTAGCATTTCGTATTGTAATCTTTGATTTATTATGTGTATCAGACCAAAATATAAAAAAGATACAACTTCCTCTATTATATGTAAATATGATTTTTGTAAAATTGGTTAATTTTTATATATATAAATTCTTTTGTTATATACTTGACATTAATTACTTATTGATGTATAATAACAGTATCTAAAAAGAAAAAGCAGATTTACATTGTTATAAATGTAATGATGCAAATCAATTTATAAGTTATATATATTTTGTAAAGAAAAAGAACTCTTGATGAAAAAGATGCAATCAAAAGAACTATCAAGCTTAATTTGCTCAAAGAGAGAGACATACTGCTGATTTAATCTTCAATGATGATACATATACAAAAGCATTAGTTTATCTATATATGACAATAAAGATAATATATAATTAAATCAAAAAGGAACGATAATGAGAATAAAAATATCAAGTGCTAGTGATGTAATAGGAACTATTGAATTTAATAGAGATAGTAATAGTTTTCTCTTTAACTATGATGAAAATTTTGATGGTTTTCCATTTGGTGAAATCAATAGTGATATTGATAGAAAATTTGAAAGCAATACAATGTTTCCATTTTTTGAATTTGAAGATTGTGGGAGTAGGCAAAAAATAGCAGAGAAACACGATTTAAAAAATCCTGATAGTAATGATGCTCAATGGTTTATTTTAAACCTATTCGCTGAAAAAAAACAATCGCTAAGAGGTATGCGTTTTGAAGTTATACAGTAGCGATTATTCAAAACTTATTAGCGATAGTATCCTAATAGATTTTCAAATGTTTAAGGATGAGGAAGATTCAGAAGCAATCGGTGGGGTTATGCCTAAAATGTTTGTGAAAGAAATAAATGATACTCTTGTTAAAGGTAGTGGAAAATATAATGAATTTATTGCTAAATCTTCTATTTCCGAAGATGAAGACCTTATCGCAAATGAACATTTTTTTATATGGTTATCCTCGGCTTGTGATATTGATACTTCCGAAGCAGTCCTTTTAATAGATAGTAACACTAACGCTAAAATACTTTTATCAAAAATATTTATAAAAGATGATGAGGTTTTAATCCATTTTGTAAATACTCTAAAAAAAGAAGATAAACAAGATATTACAATTGGTAAATTTTTAAGTGCTATTGGAGAGAAACAGCGTTTTGTTGATGATAGAATTAGCATGGAAACTGATATTTTAAAACAGTTGTATTTTTCAAATCTTGTTGGTAATTATGATTTTCATTCCAGAAACATAGCACTTTTGCAATCACCTACAGAAACAGTAGTTGCACCATCCTATGATGTTTCTTGCACTAAATACTATGATAATTCTACAAGGTCAGCAATTAAAGTAAACGGGAAAATTAAAGATGTTACACCTGATGATATTCTAAGTGATTTTATTGAGTTTTCTATGCTAAGTAGGGAAAAAATACTTTCTGTTTTTGTTGAAATAAATAATGATGTTAAAGAAAATATAAAACAAATAGAAGCCTCACATATGGACAGAGAAGAAATAGATTTTATAAAAGAATATATTGATGAAAAATTATCAATAGCATTTTCAGCAATAGAGGCAAATAAAGAAAAAATGTCAGCACATGATATGGAAGAAAATGATGCTATTTATATGGGTATGTGATATTAATTGATACATTCCTTATAGTTGAATAGTCTATATAATTTATAGACAATAGTATCTATAAATATTGACATCTATATTAAAGACAGATATACTTATCTATATTAAAAATAGATAAGGAACACTCACATACCACCTCGTTTAAAAATACTTTACATTGAACGATATACAAGTAATTTTACAGATATTAAATGATATTCGCTCACATAGCTTGACATTGATTACTAAATAATGTATAATAATACATCTAAAAAGAAAAAGGTTTTATTATGGGAAACAGCATTAAAGCAACTAAAAAGAGAATGTTAATTGTAGACGATAGAAACAATGGTATTATAGTTAATGACAATTATACTCAATGGGAACATATAAAAACAGATGAAGAGAGTATCGCTTGGAAGCAAGCAACATATAATACATTATTTGGAACTTATAATAATGATACTATTCTTGCTGTAATAGATAAGTTTAATCCTAAGCAAGGGTATAAACTAGATGCTTATAAAAATGAAGTATTTAAAGTTTTTAAAAACAAAGGTCTTTAAAGATGTGTTGTGAAATAGATAGAAAAACTAGGATAACATTTAATGGCAAAACTCTTTTTGATTTAAGCATGGAGAGCAAAAGAGTTTTTCCATCTGTTCTAGTGGGTGTAGAATCTAATAAATATAGACATAAAGATTACTCAGAATATTTGCTGTTAGATGATGTTGATAAAGATGGTAACATTCCAACTTTTTTTTATAATGGTAGCTGGAGAGAGGGTAGGATATGCCAAGATATTACAAATATTGTTAATAAAGATATTTTAGAAAAGTTGAGTTTATACTAGAAAATAGAAAGTATTATAAAAAGAATATAGTAAACAATAATACTGCTGATAAATTTAATGAATTAACAAGTTAAAGTGCTATTACTGCTTAATCATTTTTTTTGATAAATAGTAAACACTTTTTAAAATGTTTAACAGACATGATTGATATAATATTATCTGTTAAATATTTATAAGTCACAAGGGTTTTGCTATGATTAAATATGACAGAGTTAAATTAGTTTATTATTATGGATACTCTGAAATATTAGAGTATCTTGGAGGAACTAAAGTTGATGATACTGATGTTTCAAGAGAACTTGAAAAAAATACAAATTCAGGTTGCGAAGATATTATATATGATTTAACTCTTCAAAGAATACAGACATCTTTTAGTTGTAGAGAAGAAGCTTACAAATATACTTTATCATATATAGCAAACGGAAGAGATAGCTCCTTGTTGATTGATAATACTCCTATATATAATGTTTCTGATTTACAAGTTATTGTTAATATGAAAACCGAGACAATCGAAGATGATGAAGCAGACAGCTTGTTTTATTAAAATCTTTTTTTGTTGCTTAATATTAACTGCTAATTAATGTATAATTATGCTATCAAAAAAAAGAAAGAGGTTATGTTAATGGATTTCTTAAATAGTTTAATTGTAGGGATTTTTGGATTTTTATACTATTGTCACATAGCAATAGCAAAGTTGATGGTTTATAATTTTATTCATTATCCATTTGCAACTATATTTATTTCTGTAGTTGTTTTTGCGATGATAAGCTTTATTTTATTTAAGCTGATGATGATAAAAAACAGACATTCTCGCCATAATAATAATAATGACATAGAGAGTGAGAGTGTAGGAGATGTGCAAATGTATATTTGGTTGTTGATTCTACTTCCTTTTCTACTTCCTTTTAAAATCTTTGCTGATGGCATAGGCATGTTTGAATATTTGAAAACAAACAAGAGAGAGTATTAGGGTGGATAATTTATTTGTAGATAATCCCAAAACTTCCAAAAAATTCTATCTCTATCCCTTGACATTAACTATTACTTAATGTATAATAATGGAATCTAAAAAAAGAAAAAGGTTTACAAAATGGAAAAATTTACAATAGATACTGAATGTATAAAAAAAAATAGCTTTACTGCAACGATTAATGGCTTTTCTGGAAAATTAGGGGTTGAAGCTTATTTGTCTTCTTCTGACATAGAGCGTTCTTATTTTTCAATCGTTATTTCTGATGGTGTTTATGAACAACTATCTTTTAAAGTTACAATAAATAAAGATATTAGTGAGCTTGAACTATCTCATACTATAAAAGATGAGTATTTGTCTATTGCTGTAGATGGTGGAGATATAGTAGTACAAGTTAAGAATCAAAGTGATGAGCCTATAGTAGTCTTAGATATATTTAATAATAATAATGAGATTATTGCGGAGTGTGGTTATGTAACACATGAAGATATAAAAGATGATTTTGAGGATGAGATAGATTTTTAAAGCTAGGTGTTTAAGGGAATATTGTGAACCGATTAAATATAGTGCTAATTCTAGAAATGGTGTATTAAGCCCTTTTGTTTAATCGGTTCATAATTTTCATCTACGCATCTGCTATTTTTATCACATAGCAAATGTTTTTATTACTTGACATTATTTATAAAATAATGTATAATAACGGTATCTAAAAAGAAAAAAGGTTTACACTATGAAAAAAATATTTACTATGCAAAAAGCACCAATCCAAGATAAAAGCCATGTGGTTTATGAGCTACTTGATGAAAATAAAAAGACTATTTGTTATGGAGCAACAAAAACAGAATTAATAGAGAAATCTCATATAAATAAAAGAGTTTACTTCTTTAAGCTAGGAACAAGAGCCAACAAAACATTAGTTGAAACACCAGCTCAATATCAGACACTTAATAAGCTTTTAAAAGAATTTAATGCAAGTTATTTTGAGTTAATGGCTACACTTAGAAAAAGTCTAAAAAAAGTAAATCATTATGAATTAGTATTGTCTAATGGTATTATTTTAATTTTTGCATATGCTTATAATATGAATATAGAAAGCAGAATTACAGAGATAAAAGATGCTTACTCTGAACCAATAATATTAAGTGATTCTTTTGTTATATCTTTTCATAAAAGCTTATTAAAGAGTATTGCTGAACACTTTAAAGCATTTAAGGACTATACTCAATGCTTCTCTACTAGAGAAGATTATTTTCGTTTGAGTGTTCAAAAAATAAACTTTGTTTCTTTTAGTGTTTAAATACTAAGAGAAAAACGATACAAGTTAAAATACTAAATTTTTTATTAAATATACTTTTATTACTTGACATTATTTATAAAATAATGTATAATAACGGTATCTAAAAAGAAAAAGGAAATAAGATGCAAGTCTATGAATTAGAAACGAAAAATGGTCGTATTTTTCGTGTAGCAGTTGAAAATAAAAGTCAGACAGACAGAATGTTTAGAAAAATTAATGAAAATAAAGGAAAACATGAAGAGTTCATTCGTATAGAAATTATTAACAATGGCATTAATAATATAAAATCTTTTGAAAAATTAATTAGCGGATAGCTAAATGAGCAAAAAAAAGAAAAAGAGTTGTGTTGAGGTTAAGATAATCCTACCTCAGCACTATAGTCATCATTAAAGAAAAAACTTTAATCTTATAATTGAATCTATACTACTTGACAAATATTATAGATTGATGTATAATATATTATCTAAAAAAAAGGCTTTATTATGTTAATAACTGAAATGGATATTCCTAAATATATCAATTTAAACAACTTCGTGGAAATCACAAGAGAGAAACTATCTAAACAACTAAATGAAATAGCGGGGAAAGATAAATGGAGAAGAAGTATAGAAACTAATCATATTCATGGCTACAGAATGAATACAAGAGATAATTATAAAATTATTGGTCTTACAATTTTTCAAGACAACGCACCAAAAGAAGAATGTGTAAAGTACTTTGTATTAAAAACATTAGAGAGAGAAAATACTCAATAGAACAAAAATGAGATAAAAAAGAAAAAAAGGTATAAGATGGCAAGAAACTATATAGAAGCAATACGCGAAGTAGCAAAAGCACAAGATTTAAGTATAGGATATGTAATCAACAATGGTTATGTTATTGAGCATAAAGCAGAAGAAGATAAGAGTGTGTCTACTACTTGGTATGATGAAAATGATAAAGAACTAAAAGCTGGGACACCAATAGGATATTTAGTAGACAATGGGGTGGTAAAAAGCGAAATTATTGCCTATGAAGGAATAAGAAAAATAGTTAATAATTTTTAAAATGTTTTCTGAAACGAAACTCTTTAAAACAAGTAAAGCTTAACTGTTTCAACAAATCCCAAAACTTTTAATCAATTCTATTTATTTCACTTGACTTATACTACTAGGCGGTGTATAATATGGTATCTAAAAAGAAAAAGGTTTACAAAATGAAAAATATACACTACTCACACTTAAGAGATGATGCTCTTACAAGTTCACAAATATTTGAAAGAGATAATATCGTAGGAAAACTACAAGATGAGATTCAAAGTGTGAAAGAAGATAAACCATCTTTTGCAAAGTTTCTAATAGACTTAGATTACAATACAGTAAAATTCAGAAAAGCAACATATATTTTTGAAAACGAGATGCTACAATTTTTAAATGTAGATTTAGACTTCTTTGATAATTTAACTATGACAGAGATAAAAGAATCATTAATTGGAAAAAGGGATTCTATGAGTTTATCAGCAATTCTCAACATGCACAAGAGTGATTTATAAGCTTTTAGAGGGTAAAATAATTAAAGACATAAAGATTCCTTGTTTTTAATTTTTTAATATATTAATTAGTATTCAGGATATTTTGAAGCCATTGCTTCGTCATAATCAGCTTGATATGCAAGATGATTTTTGATACTAGCTTTTGCTTTTTTTATTTTGTCGTATTTCGTTATGACAATAAAATCTCCATCTATAATTTCACTTTCATAATTTAAATCAAAAGATGTTTCAATATAGTGTTCAAATTCATATTTGTTGTAATCTAGTGTTCCATCTGCTCTTCTAAATGGCTTATCAGATTTTACATTTTGTGGCTCAGATTCATCATCTTCTAGTGAAGTTGCCTTAATGCTTTTTGTTTTAAAAGGAATTCTATACTCACCAAGATTTTTATCTTCTAATATCAAATTATAATACTTGCCAGCTTCTAAATGTTTACTCATCTTATCCTCTTTCAAACTATTTTAATGTAATAATTATACTGTATTTCGTATCAAATGTCAAATAATTATTACGAATTACATATCAAATTAATAAACTTTTTAGATATTTTTGTAGCAAAGTTTAATGGAATGTAGCAATGTTTGTTGGAAATAATACTCTCTACAGCTAGAGGGTTTGGGTTAAGTGTAGTATTACTACATGTAGCTTTTTATTAAAACCCTAATTTACTCAAAAAAGAATCCTAAAAATAATAATTAATTCTATCCATATTGCTTGACATTGATTACTAAATAATGTATAATATGGTATCTAAAAAGAAAAAGGTTTACAAAATGGAAAATTTAACAACAAATGAGTTAAACGTAGTATTAGCATTAGTTATTGAAAATCAAGATAGTGCAAAGCTACAAAAAATAACTGGTATGGACTATATGCAAAGTATTGACTTAAAAAATAAAATCAACGATATGATTTCTATTTCTCAACAAGAAGAAAAAGATAAAGACTTAAAAGATAAATACAATGTTTCTTTTGAGTATGGAGATATAGGACAGTTAGTAGTTCAAGATGTAGAAGCTGATAAGACATATAAAATGAATATTGATTTACTTCATAATGGAGATATCGCAGAATACAATATTGTTGATAGAGATAATGAGATAAGCTGTTTAGAATCAATGATATCTGAATGTAAAAGTGATAGCGATAGAGAACTAATGAGAGAAGATTTACAAACTCTTCAATCTTCAACAGAAGAATATGTTATTGCTAATTATAGCACTAATGGTTTTTTAACAAAAGAAGATGATGTTCAAGCTTTTAATAAAGCATGTCAAGAACTGATAGAAAGCTATCAAGAGTTCACAGAACAAGATAGAAATGATATTAAATGAAAATTTCACTTAAAAGAAGTTACTTTAAAGCACTTAAAGAACTTCTACTAAAAGATAATACAAATGATTCTAGTATAAAAGAGTGTTTCAATAAGCAATATAATAGTTATATCAATATACACAAAGAGTCTAACTATAAATATATAAAAGACCAAAAAGAGTTTGATAAAATTGTTTTATCATCTGTATTGTTAAATAAAAAATATTCAACTTGCGACTATTGCCACTCAATAGAATCAGTACTAATACCAATGGGTTCAAATGGATATAAAAAATGTGACAAGTGTTCTAGGGATGATAATAAAACTAAAAAGTGCTTGTAGATATGAAAAAGAAGTTCTATCAGTTCTTAAAAAATATAGAAAAGAAGATGGAAGCGTTAAAAAAATAAATGTCTATTTAATGTTGAGGTACTTACCTCAGCACTACCACAAAAAAAGAATTTTAAGATAACTTTTTAATTCTATCTATACCTCTTGACTTTAACTATAAAATAATGTATAATATGGTATCTAAAAAGAAAAAGGCTAGTCATGACATATGATAATAATCAAGAGTTTACAAATAGAAATATAAATCCAAATAGTAGTATGAATAATTTAATGTTTTCCATAGATATGGAACTGTCTAAAGTGTTTAATCAGTTTGGTTACAGTGCAAAATGGAAGAAGTTTTTTATCTCACATAAAAATGAAAAAAAAGATAATAACCCAACTCAGGTAGTTATAGAATTTAATGTGACAAAAGGGGAAAGAAATACGATTGATTGGATAGATGCAACGCTTAGAGGATTAAATATAAAATTTAAATATATAAATACCTCAGATTTATCGTTGATGGAATATCTCCCTATATCTCATGGAAACAGTGGAAGAATTATTATAGATATTTAAGTGAAGCATCATGCTATCAATAGACATCTAGCTGTGGATATAGAAAGAAAATTATTAAAAATAATAAAATCTATCTATATTACTTGACAAACATCACTAAATAGTGTATAATATGGTATCTAAAAAGAAAAAAAGGATTTAAGATGAAAGTTTTTACAGTACACTCAACAGACGAATGGGAAACTAGAACAAGTGAAGCACAAATAGGAATATTTTCAACAGTAGAAAAAGCAAGAGATTGTGTTAAAGAGGTTTTTAATTATAACAATGAGGGCAAACTTGTAATTGAAGAAGCATTTATTGATGAAATTGATAGCGGTGCAAAATTGGAAGTATACAGCTTTGAGAATGGCTTAGAGTGGAAATCAGATTACAGTAATGCTGAACTTGGCTCATTAGCAATGGAATCACTTAGTAATTAATATCTTAGAGTAGTTAAAAACAAACTATAATTTAAGAAGTAGAGTAGTAAACACTTTAGCTTTGTATACAACTTTGTTGTTGCAGAGTTAAAAAGATGAAGATATTCCAAAACAAAAAGAGATAAAATGGCTTATGTAATAGAAATCATAACAGATGATAGATTTATGCACAAATATAAAACAAATGATATTAAATTAGAATGTGAAAATATGCTAGGAGAGATACACAATAATTTAGTTTCTCTTGGTGTCTATGTTGAGGTTTATAAAAAAGTTCATCTAGTAGATTTTGATGATAACAAGCAATATAGAGCTGAATTGTTTATACAGCTTAGAGGTAGAAAAATATCAATAGACAAAATGATGGAAACTGTTAATAAAGTTTATGCTCCGTACTATAAGAAAGTTAAGAATAAAGATATTAGCAATAGATAAGCTAAATATGCAATAAGTGTAGTTTTGTAGTAATCTTTGATGGAACAGTAACAAATGACTAATAAGCTTCTCGAAGTATACAAATTACTTGACAGACACTACTAGATAATGTATAATAATACATCTAAAAAGAAAAAGGTGTAAACATGAATACTTTTAAATATGGACTAAGAGCAAGACCTTTTAATTCAGACCCAGCCTTAGCAAATAAATGTGGTAATTTTAATCATTTGCTTCCTGATGAAATAGCAATAAAATTCCCAAAGGTATTAGAAGCAATAGGGGATAATGCAAGACATGGTATGATTGTTTTGAATGTAAGACTAGAAGATGAATTTATTAGTAAGCATGAACTTATAGATATTAACAAACTTATAAATAAAGAATGGTTAGAGGCATTAAAAGTAATAGATTATCTTATTAAGAAAAATAGTTATAATAAATTTCAAACTGATTCTTTTTATGAGCAAATTAGAATGACCAAAGAAACATTTTTAAAACTATGTGTAAGTTATGACTATAAAAGTGAAAATGACGTATATGCGTGGAGATACAACGAAGTTAATAGTTAAACAATAAAATAAATTTAACAATCTAATGGCTTATTTAAAGAAGAGAAACAAATAAAAGAATATTGTATATTCCTTGACATTAATTACTAAATAATGTATAATATGGTATCTAAAAGAAAAAGGTTTACAAAATGAAAATCACTCAAAGAATTATCGCAAAGAAACAAGAGATAGCAAAAGCTAAAAAAGTAAGCAATTTAAGTGCTGAACAACTTATCGCTGAACTAAACAAAATGATAGATTATCAGGAACTTATTGAAAAATATTATTTATCAGAAAATGAGGTACTTAACAGAAGTATGGAACTAGCAGAAGACAATCCTAGTAGTATTAGTAATCTAACATACATGGCTCTTGATATAGTCGCTGATGACTTTAAAATGAATGTTATGGAGTATGTAGAAAATAATAATCTTCAAGAGAAATATAATATGAGATGTATTAGTGATATAGCTGTAGACATAAGAGATGGTGCTTATCATTGTTCATTGAAAGATTATGACCTTGTAGACTACTCAGATGAAAATATTCTAAACTATTTAAAGGCAACTAGAAAGCAATAATGCTTTTTAGTGAAAACACATGATAACAAGTAAGTTAATTAACTAACTTGT
>Ga0256842_1003070_pt1 | contig 11393 bp, 13 predicted proteins | sample 4559240metaG_FD_185973 | JGI IMG/M metagenome (GOLD analysis project Ga0256842, IMG submission 185973) | Hydrothermal vent microbial communities from Guaymas Basin, Mexico - 4559-240 | ecosystem: Environmental > Aquatic > Marine > Hydrothermal vents | place: Mexico: Guaymas Basin | collected...
GTGTCCATCAAATCAAAACTCCTTGTTGCTGTCCAGCAACATGGTTACCGGGCCATCGTTGACCAGATGCACCTGCATATCGGCCTGAAACACGCCGGTGGCGGTAACCACACCGGCGGCGCGGGCTTTATCGACAAACAACTGGTACAGTTCCCGCGCCAGTTCCGCCGTGGCGGCGCGGGAAAACCCCGGCCTGCGCCCCTTGCGGCAATCGGCCAGCAGGGTAAACTGCGATACCGCCAGCAGCGCGCCACCGCTGTCCACCAGCGACAGATTCATCTTACCTTCGCGGTCGGGGAAAATACGCAGGTTGATAATCTTATCCAGCAGCCAGGTGACATCGGCCACGCCATCGCCTGCGGCCACCCCCAGTAGTACCAGAATCCCGCCGTCTATGGCGCCACTGACGACACCATCTACTTCTACCCTGGCACTGCTGACCCGCTGTATCACCGCTCGCATAGCATTACATCCATTGTCGTATCACATCTCCAACCTGTTCCACCCGCGCCACCTGCGTCCAAGTGCCGCAACACCCATCTGACACCAGTACCGTCTTCATCCCCAGCTCGGCAGCGGTACACAGATTGGCCGGAGAATCTTCCACCATAACACAGCGCCCAGCCTCAACCCCCGTCGCCCGCAGCACAGCGTGATACGGCTGCGGGTGCGGCTTGGGTACGTAGTTGCTGACGCGGATATCAAAGATGGCATCAAAACAATCCGCCACCCCCAGACAGTTCAGCACCCGGTCGGCATGGTCACTGCTGCCGTTGGTAAAAACAAACTTGCGCTGCGGCAATTGCCGCAGCATGGCGCGCAAGCGTGGATTATGCTGCAACCGGCTGGCAACGTCGATATCGTGGACATATTCGAGATAATCCTCGGCATCGGCACCGTGCTCGCGCATCAGCCCCTGCAGGGTAACACCGTACTCGCGCCAGTAGCGTTGACGCAACTCGTCCACCTGCCCGGCGGCAATGCCGACAACATCGCGCATATAGCGATTTATCCGCACGTCGATAAGCTCAAACAGGGCGTGCTCGGCAGCGTAGAGGGTATTATCGAGATCAAACAGGACAACGTCGATAGCCATAATCAGTCGGGCCAGTGACCGCGGAACACCTCCACCGCCGCTCCGGTCATGAACACCTGCCCCGATTCGAGATATTCCATCTCCAGATCGCCGCCACGCAGATGGTTGAGCACGCGCCGCTTAAGCCGACCGCTGAGCACTCCGGCCACGGTCACCGCCGCTGCCCCGGTACCGCAGGCCAGAGTTTCGCCGGCACCGCGCTCCCAGGTACGCTGGCGCACCTCACCGGCAGAGATAACCTGGACAAATTCCACGTTAATCCGCTCCGGGAACCAGCTGTGCTCCTCCAGTTGCCGCCCCCACCGCGCCACATCAAAACTATCCACATCATCGACAAACACCACGCAGTGGGGATTACCCATGGAGAGGCAACTGGCGCGAAACACCCGTCCGCAAACAGCAATGTCGATATCGAGGGCTTTGGCGGCGGCATCGCCGTACATGGGCAGCTGGCCGCGCTGCAGGCGGGGGCAGCCCATGGCCACCCGTACCCGTTCCGCCTTGCCGTCACCGGCGGGAAACACCTGCACCTCCAGCACACCGGCGCCGGTGGCGATACGCAAGGTATCGCCGACAACTCTGCCGCTGTCGTACAGATACTTGGCCACGCAGCGGATACCGTTGCCGCACATCTGCGCCTCGCTGCCGTCGGCGTTAAAAATGCGCATGCGCGCGTCGACACCTTCGTGGGGCAGAATCAGAATCAGCCCGTCACTACCGATGCCGAAATGGCGCGCGCTCACCTGCCGCGCCAGCGCCGCCGGATCACTTATCTGCTGCTGAAAACAATCGACGTAGACATAATCGTTACCAGCGCCGTGCATCTTGACAAATTCCATCTTCACCTCCATTAGCCACCACCCTGGTAGCGGCAAAACGGTCGTTCCAGCCCCGCTGTTCGGCGTCAAACAACATCACCGCGTAACCGTAGCCGCCACACAAAAGCGCCAGGGTGCCACCGGCACAGCGCAGCAACGCCGCACGCCAACCCGGCGCGGTGCCGTCACAACACTGCAGCCGCAGCCCCAGCAACTGCTGCCCCGGCGTCTGGGCACAGGTGGCGTAAAAACCGGCAAAATAACTCAACGAGATGGTGGTCGCAAGCAGATAGACCGCCCCCAGCCACTGCGGCTGCCACAAGCGCGGTTGCACCAGACAGGCAACATCGGCATCCAACTGCCACAGCGCCACGGCGACAAATGCCAGCACCACAGCGGCGATAAGCACCACATCGCACACCAGAGCGAAAAAACGCCGCAGCAACAAAGAACCGGTGAGAAAACGCCTCGGCGCGGCAGCTTTATCCTGGCCGATAAACTGGGGAAACTCCCGTTCAACCACCGATGGGCATGGTGATTCGGCGCTGGCGCGGTTATCATCATCAAGAGGCAGCGGCGGCTGCAGCGGCTCTGCGCCACCATTCATGGCGCCACCACAGCGCTTACATACCGTCCGGGCAAAACTGTTATAACCACAATGTGGACAACGCATTACACAACACCATCACCGCGCGGCGACCGGGAGAGATCGCCATAGATATACTGCAAAATCGCCACCAGCGCCATGGCCGCCGTTTCGCTGCGTAAGATACGCGGCCCCAGCCCCACGGCGACAAATCCGGCCTGTTCGGCCATGGCCGCTTCGGCGGCGCTGAAACCACCTTCCGGCCCCACCAGCAGCGCCAGCGACGTCGGTGCCTGCCGGGGCAGTGCCTGAGCCAAAGGGGTGACCGCCTCCTCCCACAGCAGCAACTTGACCGCCGCCGTACAGGCCATAACCGCCGCATCAAACGGCTGCGCCGCCGCCAGATGCGGCAACCACGCCCGCTCCGACTGGCGCGCCGCCTCGGACATAATCCGCCGCCAGCGCTCGCGCTTCCGCTCCAGCACGCTGATTTTGGCAAACTTGCTGCGCTCGCTGAGCAGCGGCACCACCGCCGTCACCCCCAGCTCGGTGTTTTTCTGCAGCACCAGCTCAAACTTGTCCGCCGCCGGTACGCTCTGCAACAGGGTAATCGGCGGTGACGGTGCCGCGACAGCGCAGTTGGCAGCGACTGCCCGAACCCCAGCGGCGTCATCCAGACGGCAGCGACAGCGGTTGCCACAACCATCACCGATGACAATCTCACTACCGGCACGCAGGCGCAGCACCTTGTAAATATGATGGCGCACATCGTCAGGCAAGGTCACTGCACCACCGGTCTGCAACCGATGATATAAGTCGGTGGGGATAAAAAACTGCCGCATGGTTAACAATCGCGGTGCCGATATACCATGCAGGCCCACTCTTGCTCGTATTGCACGGTAAGCATCTCAAGCGGCCAGGCAGCAAACGCCGAACTGACCAGGGCCACTTTTTCCGCCAGAATTCCCGACAGAATGAGGGTACCGCCACAGTTAAGGCGCTCAACAAACAGCGGCGCCAGGCGGATATTTTCCTCAGCGAGAATATTGGCGACAATCACGTCAAAAGAGCCGTCCAGCTGCGACAGCGGCGCAGCGGTTACGCTGATCAACCGCTCCAGGCCGTTGGCAGCGATATTCTCCCGCGCCACGGCGCAGGCCCCGGCGTCGATATCACAGGCGATCACCTCAACCGCGCCCAGGGCGGCAGCCGCCATGGCCAGGATACCGGAACCGGTGCCGACATCGAGCAACCGCTGCGGCGGCTCGGCCTGTTCAAACAGCCGCGCCAGTTCCAGCAGGCACAGATGGGTGGTGCCGTGGGTACCAGTGCCAAAAGCCATGCCGGGGTCGAGGGTGAGCACCACTTCATCATCCGTCGGGGTGTAATCCTCCCAACTGGGCCGGATCACCAGGCGCCTGCCGATGCGGGTGGTGGAAAAATACTGTTTCCAGCCCTCGCTCCAATCCTGCTGCGCCACCGTTGCCACCGCCACCGCCATCTCGCCCCAGGCGGGCAACAACCCCTCCAGCGGCTGCAGCTGCTGGCGCACCAGTTTCAGCAAACTTTGTTCCGACTCGGGCTTGACAAAGTAGGCGCGGATAGTTAATACATCAGCGTCGGTTTCATCGGGATCGGGAACGACAAAAGTGTCCAACTGCCGTTGCTCAACCACAACTCCGCAACAACCTGTTTGATGCAACTCGGCGCTAACCACATCGGCCCAAACAGCGGGAATATCCAAAGAAATTTCAAGCCATTCATTAGTCATTTCGCTTATGTAGCAAAGCGGCCCGCTAAAGGCAATAAAAATTCTTGACAAACGGTATATAATCGCGTTTATCTTTACGCCGTGCTAATGAGATATTTACCTGTTAGAGTATTTTTTGCGTCTATTGGTAAAAATGATTTTTTAATCAAAAATCCTTGCGCATTACTACCTGGCTGATGTATAAATTGTAAACCGTGCGAGTCTAATGAATTGAGCACAACTAATACCTATACGATATTCGTCCTGTCCGACGCCACCGGCGAAACGGCGGAAAACATTGTCAAAGCAGCCCTGACCCAGTTCCACGGCGTAAACGTGCGCGTGCAGCGGGTAAGCAACGTACGCTCCAAAAACCAGATTTATACCGCTTTGGATGCCGCGGTGCAACAACGGGCTTTGGTTATCTACACCATCGTCAACCGTGAGCTGGCCAGGCTGGTACACGATGAGTGTGACGCCCTGGGGCTAACGGGGCTGGATATCATCAATCCGCTGCTGATGCGCTGCTCGGAGTTTCTCGGTGCCACCCCCAACGAAACACCGGGATTGCTGCATGGCGTGGACGAAGACTACTTTCGCCGCATTGAAGCCATTGAGTTTACCGTGCGCAACGACGACGGCAAGGAGACACGTTTTCTCAACAAGGCGGATATCGTTCTGGTGGGGGTATCGCGCACCAGCAAGACGCCGCTGTCCATCTACCTGGCTCATCGCGGCTGGAAGGTGGCCAACATTCCGTTGGTAAACGGCATCGACCCGCCGCCGGAATTGTTGAAAATAGAACACAACCGGGTAGTGGGGCTGTATATCAACCCGGAACGATTGGTGGAGTTACGCGCCTCGCGCCTGCGCAACCTGGGGCAGGATCCGCGCACCGCTTATACCGATTTCGAACAGGTGGAAGAAGAACTTAAAGCGGCCAAACGTTTCTATCGGCAGCAAAAATGGGCGATGGTTAACGTTACCGGCAAGGCGGTGGAAGAAACCGCCAACGAAGTGCTGGTCAAGCTCAAATTAAAGTAGAAAACCAACAATTTATAGCCATGGCATGGTTGGACAAATTGGACAAGCGGCCATATTTTTATTCACGACAACCGCGTGGCGGTTGTATTCGGATTGTATTATTTATGTAGATTAAGGAGTACAGACAATGAAAATTCTCGTTGTAGAAGACGAAAAGAAAGTCGCCAATTTTATCAAACGTGGTCTGGAAGGGGAGAGTTTCGACGTGGAGATGGCCTCCAACGGCGAAGACGGCCTGGCCATGGCCAAGAGCAACCATTACGATCTGATCCTCCTCGACATCATGCTGCCTAAAAAAGACGGGTTGAGTGTTATCAAGGAACTGCGCGACAACGAGATAAACTATCCCATCCTGTGCCTGACCGCCAAGGATTCGGTTGAAGATATCGTTGCCGGCCTCGATATCGGCAGCGATGACTACCTCACCAAGCCGTTCGCCTTTGCCGAACTGCTGGCGCGGGTTAAAGCACTGGTACGCCGCGGCGCCAAGGATCGCGGTGCCGAAATATTCTTTGCCGATCTGCGCCTGGATCCGGTAACTCACAAGGTATGGCGCGCCGAGAAGGAGATCGACCTTACCGCCAAGGAATACGGCCTGCTGGAGTATTTTATGCGTAATCCCAACCAGGTACTCACCCGCAATATGATAGCCGAGCACGTGTGGGACTACACCTTTGACTCGTTCACCAACATCATTGATGTTTACGTGAACTATCTGCGCAAAAAAATTGACAAGGATTTCAGTAAAAAACTCATCCACACCATTCGCGGCGTCGGCTATGTACTCAAGGAGGAGTAGTTGCCTCTGTCTGCCCGTACGCGATTAACCATCTGGGCCATAGCGGCACTGACGGCCTGTTCGGCAATCGGTGCCGCTATCGGCTTTGCCTGGCACTGCTGCCCGGCCAGCAACTGCACCGACAAGTCGCTGCTGCTGGGGGCAATGCTGTTGCTCATTGCCACCCTCATCGCTCTGTTTCGCCGTCTGGTAGATCGCTGCCTGAAACCGCTGGACAACATGGCACAGCGCTGTCGCACCATAGATATCAACCATCTTGACCAGCGCATCACCACCGCCAACCGCTGCCGCGAAGCCCAGACTCTGGTATTCGAATACAACAACATGCTGGAGCGCCTGCAGAAGGAGGCGGAGCGAATTCGCCGTTTTTCCGGCGATGCATCGCACGAGTTACGCACTCCGCTGACCATTTTACGTGGCGAAACCGAGGTGGCTCTGCGCTGGGCCAAAGAGCCGGAAGAATTTCGCGAAACGCTGCAATCCAATATGGAAGAGATCAAGCGCATGGGGCGAATTCTCGAAGAGCTACTGGTGTTATCCAAAAGCGACGCCGGTGAGCTGCATCTGAACCGTGAGCGGATCAATCTGCTCGACATTGTGCAGGAGATCTATTCCCAGGCTAAAACCCTGGCGGCTGGCAAGCAGATAAACGTTGCTCTCAACATTAACGTGGACGAAGAGGTAGTTGTCGTCGGTGACGATCTGCGCCTGCGTCAGGTATTCACCAACCTCATCACCAATGCCATCCGCTACACCAGCGCCGGCGGGAACGTCGTCATCCACCTGGGCAGAGACGCTCAGCATGCCCGCATATCAGTATGCGACAACGGTATCGGCATTGAGGATGAGCATCTGCCCCACATTTTTGAACGCTTCTATCGCAGCGACGAGGCACGCAATCGCGCCGCCGGTGGCAGCGGTCTGGGGCTGGCCATTGCCCATTCCATAGTAAGTGCCCATCACGGTGAGATAAAAGTAACATCCTCGCCGGGCCAAGGCAGTGACTTTACGGTAATACTGCCTCTGGCCGATCAGCAGCAATCTGCACCGCAGTAACAGTCAACATCCATTTATCCACGGAGCCGGCACTATGAAACTCGCGCATCTCTTTATCGCCGTTCTTACCGTTATCCTGGCGGCCAGCGCCGCCAGCGCCGCTGTACCGCCCGATTTTGTCGCCATGGCCAAACGGCTTAAGCCGGTGGTAGTCAACATCAGTTGTACACCCGCCAACAATACTGGGGCGGACAGAAACGACTTGCTCCACCGCGACGTGGTAGAAAAATTTTTCCGCTCCCTGCTCAACAGCAATGACAAACGGGAGGAAAAACGTTCTCTGGGCTCCGGACTGATTATCTCTGCCGACGGTTATATCCTTACCAACGAGCACGTGGTAAAAAACTCGCGTGATATCAAGGTTAAACTGGCCAACGGCAAAGTCTATCCGGCCACAGTGCGCGGCATCGACAACAAACTTGATCTGGCGTTATTGAAAATTTCTGCAAAAAACAGCTTGCCCACAGTAACCCTGGGCAACAGTGATAACAGCGAAGTGGGAGAATGGGTGATGGCCATAGGCAACCCCTTCGGCCTGGGGCAAACAGTAACGGTGGGCATTGTCTCGGCCATGGGACGGGTTATCGGTGCCGGCCCTTATGATAACTTCATCCAGACCGACGCCTCCATCAACCCGGGCAACTCCGGCGGGCCGCTGTTCAACGCCCGTGGACAGGTAATCGGCATCAACACTGCCATCGTCCGCGGCGGTCAGGGTATCGGCTTTGCCATCCCCATCAACGCGGCTAAAAAAATATTGCCGCAACTAAAAAAAACCGGCCACGTAACCCGGTGTTATCTGGGGATAACGGTACAGGATATCAGCAGCGAACTGGCAGAATCGTTTGGGCTGAATAGCAGCGACGGAGCGTTGATAACTTCGGTGGCAAGCAATTCACCGGCACAACGCGCCGGTTTACAACGCGGCGATATCATCCTGGCCATGGACGGCCATCAAGTGAAGGACAAAAACACCCTGCCCCGCCTGGTGGCGGATTTGCCCGTAGGCGGCAGCAGCACCATCACAGTATTCCGCTCCGGCAACAAATTAACCCTGACCATAACGCCGACAACAGCACCGGATACCGCGCCTGCACATCAAGCAGCAGCCAGCACCCCCGGCATAACCACCATGGACAACAGCGCCGAGGTCAGCCGCCACCTCGACCTCGCCACCACCGCCGGCGTGGTAATCACCTCGGTTGCCACTGGCAGCCCGGCGGAGCGGGCCCACCTGCGCCGCAGCGACGTTATTCTCGAATACAACGGTATCAGAATCACCTCCAGCGAACAATTGCGCGCCGCTTTTGCCGCCAGTGCCAATAAAACAGTACAGCGCTTGCTGGTACAACGTGGTGAACGCTTGTTCTTCACGGCACTGAAATTGCCGCATAAGTGAGGACAACACAGCATTAATGCGATACCTTGCTGTGCATTCGCACAGTGTACTGCTGCTGCTGCTGTGCTAGGTTGCAGCGCATGAGAATCAAACTAAAACATCAGATTTTGTTGGCGCCGGCGGCAATATTGCTGATTATGACGCTGCTGCTGGTTTTTTTGCAGTATTCTTACTGGGATCTGTCGGTAAAACGGCGCCAGGCCAATAATTTAGGCAAGGTATTCATCTCGCTGGCTGAGGCTGATCTAGCGGCCAAGAGGATATACTCCCTCAGTCTGGCGTTAAAACGCAATTTCGTCCTCAACGCCCCCCGGCTTGAAGAGATGAATCAGCTCTACGCCCACCTTTCCGGTGCCATCGAAACCACACTGCGTCTGCTCAAGGTACCGGATGATACCGCCACGCAACTGCGAGCGGCACTGAAACAACTTGATCCCAGCGCCGGTGTCGATACCGACCGCTTTATCACCGCGCTGAAAGCTCTGCGACCGCAGCTGGTTACCCTGATAGAAACGGCGCGCAGCCAGCGCGGCAAGTTCAAAATCCTCAAAAACAAAAATATCGACGAACTGGTGGCACGTACGGCACTGGTATCACTGGTGGTTTTAAGCGCCGCCATTGTGCTGGGAATATTGCTGTCGCTGTTTTTCTCCCGCCGCATCCTGCGTCGTATCCAGGCCATCTCCGCCGGTGCCAGCAGTTTGCTGCGTGGCGAGCGTGAGCTGACCCGCACTCCGGAAACCATCAGCGACGAACTGGACGATTTGACGGTATCATTGGTCAACATGGCCGACAAACTTATCCGCGTCGTCGGCGCCGAGAAACTGCTCGAAGGTGCCGAAGAGGAACGCCGCCGCATCGCCCGCGATCTGCACGATCAGACACTGTCCGATCTGTCCGCTATTTTGCGCAGCCTGCAGGAGCTGAAACAGGACGGCTGTAACGACGAGGTGGAAGAGATAGAAAACAAACTGCGGGCAGCCATCAACAACCTGCGCGATGTCATGGACGATCTCCATCCGCAAACCCTGGATGTACTCGGCCTTAACGCCGCACTGCAATCCCACATCGAGGCGCATCAACGCGAGAGCAACGGTCGCATCGAAAGCAACTACTACGCCTCCACCGCCGCCGAAGACCTGCGACTGGATAAAGGGGTGCAACTGCAACTGTACCGCATTGTCATAGAAGCGATACATAACGTGTACAAGCACTCCAACGCCAGCCGTTACGAAGTCAACTACGACTACGCCAACGGCAAACTGATTTTGTCGGTGGAAGATAACGGCAAGGGCTTCACCTTAGACGAAAACAACCTTGGCCGCGGTCTGCACAATATCCGGGAACGGGCGCGGGTCATCGGTGCCAAGGTAGTGTGGAAACCGTCGCGCTTTTCATCCGGCACCCGTTTTGAGCTTACCCTGGATTTGAATCGGGACAATGCCACCGCTGCTCTGCCGGCACCAACCAAACAGTAAAGGATATCTGCCATGAGCACTTTCGACCTGATAATTGCTGAAGACAACCCCAAAGATTTTGAGTTTCTCGAGCAACTGCTGCAGGACAGCGACTTAGGCAAATTCAGCATCGCCCGCGCCGCCAACGGCCAGGCGGCACTGGAGCTGGCACTGGAAGCGGAAACACCGTTGGTTATCAGCGATATCCAGATGCCGGAGATGAATGGCATCGACTTTGCCAAGGCCCTGTGGGAACAGAAACCCCAGGCACGCATCGTGTTCTGGAGCCAGTTCAAGGATGAGATGTATGTCCGCTCGCTCCTTAAAATTGTGCCGCCGGAAACCGTTTACGGCTACATCCTCAAATCAAACCCTAAAAACCGCATCGCCTCGGCGGTGGTAACGGTGCTGGTGGATGAGCAGTGCTGGATCGACCCGGAAGTGCGCAAAGTGCAGGGACGCACCGGCCACAGCCAGACTGCCCTGTCCGACATTGAATTTGAAGCCCTCATCGACATCTCCCTCGGCCTCACCGACAACCTCATCGCCCAGCGCCGCTACTTGTCACGGCGCGGCGTTCAGAGCCGCCTTAACTCGCTGTACAACAAACTGTGCATCGACCAGGAGCAGTTCCAGGCCGAAAAAGTCGGCGACGCCTTCAACCCGCGCAATCGCGCAGTATCAGTGGCCCTGCACCGCGGCCTCATCAATCCCTTTGAGCTGAAACACGAAGAGGAAGAACTGCAAAAGTGGCTGACTCAGTTCAAAAAACGGCATAAAATCGGCGTGTAAACAAAAAAGGCGGGGCGGAAAAACCCGCCACCGCCATGCACCCAAGGAGTGGGTTGCTGAAAACTGTGGTGCCGATTAAAACTCCAGCGCCAGTTGCGCTGTGACAGCATCGCCTTCATCGTCGTTGTCAAACTCGTCGTGGCGATACTCCAGCGCCAAGGTGGTGTACTGCGCCACAGCCACGGCAACAGTGCCGATATAGCGGTTTTGCGCCAACATATCCGCAGCGTTATCGCTGCCCTGGTAAGCGGCGGCTACGATTGTTGCACGGTCGACGACACTAAAAGTATAGCCAAACTCCACGTTCCAGGCGGCAATGGCATCGCCTTGTGTTTTTACTCCGTTCAACAGATATTCCATATCTTCCACAGCACCGACATACTCACCGACAAAGTTAAATCCGGCCGCGTTCACTACAATTTGCGCGGCAAAACCGTCGCCCCCGACAGGCGGGAAACCACACCGCTGCAACATCAGCCGACTGTTCTACCAGCAACAAAATTAAATAGCGGCAAGCGGTGTTTTGGTTTATATGTAGATAAACGAATATTTCATGTAACGCAGCGGTGTTATACTGCCCAACTTAGGAGAACACT
>Ga0256842_1003072_pt1 | contig 11392 bp, 12 predicted proteins | sample 4559240metaG_FD_185973 | JGI IMG/M metagenome (GOLD analysis project Ga0256842, IMG submission 185973) | Hydrothermal vent microbial communities from Guaymas Basin, Mexico - 4559-240 | ecosystem: Environmental > Aquatic > Marine > Hydrothermal vents | place: Mexico: Guaymas Basin | collected...
AAGAATATGTTTGTTATATATGATGGAGAAGTTTACAGAGTACTTGAAGCGACTAAACACTTCAGAGCAAGAGGTTCTGGGCAAGTCAGAGTGAAAATGAAAAATGTTAAAACAGGATACATAAGGGATGTAAACTTCATGAGTGGCGAAAAATTGGAAGAAGCGGATGTTTCTTTTAGGAAGGCACAGTATTTATATAATGACGGTGAGCATTACTATTTTATGACTTTAGACGATTACGAGCAGCATCCTATAAGTGTAGAAGCACTTGGAGATGCTGTAAATTATCTGGTGGAAAATATGGAGGTCTCCCTTATATTTCACAGCAGTACCCCCATCGGTGTGGAACTCCCGACAACAGTTGTTCTTGAGGTTGTAGATACTCCACCGGGCTACAAAGGAGATACAGCGTCCGGTGGAGGGAAGCCAGCAACTTTGGAAACGGGTTTGAAAGTAACTGTTCCGTTCTTTGTAAAGACGGGTGACAAGGTTAGAATTGATACGAGAACAGGGGAATATGTTGAAAAAGTTTAAAGTTCAAGGAGGCGGGATTATGGAGTACCATGGTGGAAAAATAGAGATATCGGATAATGTGTTAAAGGAAATAGTCTATAGGGATCTTATGGAGTACATGGAATTGCAGGATGACAATAAGGCAAGGAAAAAACTTAAAAAGATTGTCGTCATACAAAGAACCCCAGAAGACCATGTAGTTGTCACCATAAAGAGTTTAAAAGTTCCTTACGGTGAGAAGATACCAGAATATGTAAAAGGACTTATGGAAAAAATAAAAGAAGATGTTGAGAGAATGACAGAATTGAATGTAGAAGCTGTGAATGTCCAGGTTGAGGATGTTGTGGAAAAGGAAAAATTAAAGGAAATAGAAGAAGATGAGGAGGAAACATCTCAGGACGAGGAGTAGATAAATTCTTTTAGAAGAAAGCATAGCTTTAAAATATCCACATTTTTATTTTCTTCATATAAACTCATATAAATCGATATAAGCAAAATTATAGGATATGTATCCGATAAGTTGAGGGTGTGTAAATACTCAGAAAATGTGGAATTTTGCTTTGCTATTTTTTCTATCTCTCTAAGAACTTTTATAACAGATAGTCTTTTTGGAAAACTTTTCAAATCGTAGAGGAACGGTATATTGCTTATATCGAGGTCGATGTTTTTATATGAAAAAGTGCCGAGATTTGATTTAAAAGAGATAGAATTTATATATAGAATTCTTTCGATATAGCAACCATCGCTGTCGCTACATTTGCAGAGCACTTTTTTAAGTTTTGTAAGAACATCCTTAAAGTCGTTGTCAAACACAAAAAAACCCACACGCATGTGTGGGTCAAAATCTATTTCGATAGGTTTAAAGAGGTTTCCTTCGAAATCGTAAAGAACGCAGTTATAAGTCATCCTACCTTTTTCACGCCCTCCAAATACCTATTAACCTTAGCAGCTAGCCTTCTCTTTTTCCTTGATGCTGTGTTTTTATGAATAGCCCCTTTTTGTGCGGCTTTATCGATAAGCTTTTGTGTTCTTTTGAAAAGCTCCATGACATCCTCCCCGCTCTTACCTTCTTCCATGGCACGCATGAGCTTTTTTACAGCATTTTTAAAAGAACTCTTTCTTGCCTTGTTCATGAGTCTTCTTTTCTCTGATTGCCTAACTCTCTTGGCCGCTGACCTTTTATTTGGCACTCAACTTTCCCTCCCTTCAAAGGTTAAACGCTCTTTTAAGCTCGTCAACCATATCCAATTTTTCCCAGGTGAATTCTTCTTCATTTCTTCCAAAGTGCCCGTAAACAGCCGTCTTCTTGTAAATCGGTCTTAACAAATTCAGCTTCTTTATTATAGCACCAGGTCTGAAGTCAAACAACTCTGTTATAACCTTGTGAAGCTTATCCTCATCAACCTTTGCTGTTCCAAATGTATCTATCATAACAGAGAGCGGGTGGGCAACACCTATAGCGTAAGCAAGTTGTATCATGAATTTATCAGCGAGTCCTGCAGCTACCACATTCTTTGCAACATACCTTGCCATATAATGTGCTGACCTATCAACCTTTGTTGGATCCTTTCCACTAAAAGCTCCTCCCCCGTGCGGAATCCATCCACCGTAGGTGTCAACTACTATCTTTCTCCCAGTAAGCCCAGTATCAGCCATAGGTCCACCAAGGACAAATCTTCCCGTTGGATTTATCAATATTTCCATATTGTCGTCTCTCAAATCTTCAGGAATAACAGGATCAATCACATTCTTAACGATTGCTTCTTCAAGTTCCTCTTTTGTTACCCTGGGATCGTGCTGAGCAGAAACAAGAACCTTCGCAACTCTGATAGGTTTATCATCTTCATATTCGACTGTTACCTGTGTTTTCCCATCAGGGCGTAAGAAAGAAACTATTCCTTTTTTTCTAACTTCAGCAAGTCTCATAGAGAGTTTGTGAGCCAGAGTTATTGGAAGGGGCATGTATTCTTCAGTCTCATTGGTAGCATACCCAAACATCATTCCCTGGTCACCAGCACCAAGAATCAAAAGTTCATCTTCTATCTCTTCCTTGCTCTGTTTAACTTCAAGAGCTTTGTTAACACCAAGAGCTATATCAGGTGATTGACTATGTATAGAGGTTAAAACTGCACAAGTCTCACCATCGAATCCATACTTTGCCCTTGTATACCCTATTTCAAGGATTGTTTTCCTCACTATGTCGGGGATATCAACATAAGCTCTTGTAGTAACCTCTCCTGCTACAAAGGCTATACCAGTTGTTACTATGGTTTCCACAGCAACTCTCGCTCTCAAATCCTGTTCAAGCATAGCATCAAGTATTGCATCGGAGATTTGATCTGCTACCTTATCGGGATGTCCTTCTGTTACACTTTCACTTGTGAAAAACTTTTTCATTTCTCATCCTCCTTCCTTCCATACTCTTCTTTTGTTATGAACTCTCCTCCATTTATTTCAACATAAATCGGTTTCAAGTTTCCCTTGAACCCTGCCTTTACAGAGATCTGGTTGTAACATTTCGGGCATACATAGAGCTTGTCAATCATGTAAGTTGAAACGCCATCATAGGATATCACTAAATCTCTCTCATTCAAGATTCTAAATTCCATAACATTACCGCATCTGCCACATTTTATATAAATCCTCATAAAATTTCTCTCTTTGTAAAAAGGGTTTGTGCTTACATCCCTTTTCTTTTTCCTGAAAAACATCAGTCTCCCACTCTCCTTAAAATTATTTTTACTTCCTTTTTCATTCCCCAAACATCCTCAAGAACTATCTTAATATTTGAGGTATCTGGAAATCTTTTCACTTCAGGAAACCTATTAACTTTTATCGTGGATAGATTAGCTTCCATGTCTATCGGATACATCCTGTACCATGCTACATATTCTTCAACATTCATTCTGGATCTTTCTCCATCGTAAATGTAGCTTACATTACCAAAATCAAGCCAATCAATTTTAGAGAAGGATAGCTCATATATGAGAGTTCCGTTGAGATAGTATTTAATATCTTTAAGCCCTAACCTGTTTCCATTTCCAATGGAATATGCAAGAATTTCAAGTTTTGGAAAATCACCTTTAAATTCATATTCTCCGCCATCGACGAAACTCATAACGGTAGAATCAATGCTGATTTTGTCAAGAACAACCTTTTCATCGATAGGTCTTGGAACACCAACCAAAAAGAGCATAGGATCATAAGAAGTTTTTTCTTCTTCATCTCTTACCTCAAAATGGCAATGCGGTTTCATAGCTTCACCTGTGCTGCCAGATTTTCCTATAACTTCACCTTTTTCGAAAATAATATCATTTGGATGGAACTGAACTACTATCCTTTCCCCGTCAAATTCTCTCTTAAGCTCGTCCGTTATTTCTTTTACGACAGGAGCAAAATCGGACAGATGAGCATAAAGGGTCTTGTAGCCATCTTCGTGAACAAGAACGACAACATATCCATATATATCGTCCTTATCAATCACTATCCTGTCCAAATATCCATTTGCCGCTGCTTTTATATCTATACCAATTCTTCTTGCAGTGGAAAAATCCATTCCCATGTGAAAGTGGGGCCCTCTTGATCCCAAAGGTCTGTATTCTCCAAAAGTCGAGGTCACTCTTGGATTATCCACAGGAGGATAAAGCTTGAGTGCGTACCCTATTAACGCTATACTGATGATAATCATTATTGCAAATAACCTTTTCATTTAATCACCTCTCCTCTTAACCTTCCGATCGCCTCCCTGACGGCTCCCTCTGTACCTCTCAGTTCAACTTCTACATGCCCATTCATGTAATTCTCTGAGATAATTTCGATTCTGTCAAGAAAGGAATAAAGAATCCCTACTTTTTCACTCAAAATTCTGATTTTCACCCTCTCATCCATTTCCCACAAACTTTCCTCAACTCTACAAAACAGCTCTTTAATTCCTGAAGATTTCTTTACAGACACAAAAACAGCATCAGGGTATTTGCTCATCACATTCTCTATCTTTTCCTTAGCTACAAGATCTATTTTATTAAATACAGTTATTTTTGGTACATCAGCCGCTCCTATTTCCTCAAGTACTTTCAGGCTTTCGTTCATCTTATTTTCGAAATGCGGATCAGATATATCAACGAGGTGTATAAGAAGATCTGATTCTTTTATTTCATTCAGAGTTGCCCTGAAGGCTGCTACAAGCGTATGAGGTAGCTTTCTTATGAAGCCAACTGTATCAGAAACCAAAACTATCCTTCCAGATGGGAGCTTCATCCTTCTTGTTATGGGTTCAAGGGTGGCGAATAGCTTATCCTCAACCTTAGCATCATTTGAAGAAGTCAGAAGGTTCAAAAGAGAAGATTTTCCAGCATTTGTATATCCTACAATTGAAATTCTGTAATACTTTCTTTCTTTCCTTTTTCTTCTCTGAATTTCTCTATCCTTTTCTATCTCTTTCAACCTCTTTTTCAATACAGTTATTCTTTTTCTAACTTCACTTCTTTTCCTTTGTAGTATCTTTTCCCCAGGTCCTCTTGTGCCTATTCCGCCACCGAGTCTCGAGAGCTTTGTGCCCATACCCACAAAACGCGGGAGTTCATATTGAAGCCGCGCAAGTTCCACTTGTATCTTTCCTTCTTCAGTTATCGCGTGACGGGCAAATATTTCCAAAATGACTTGAGTTCTATCAAGGAGTTTCACATTCAAAAACTCTTCTAAATTTTTCACTTGTATCGGGGTAAGTTCATCATCTGCAACCACAAGATCAACATCAAAAAGCTCTAAAAGCTTCTTGAGTTTTCCCAGCTTTCCTTTCCCTATATAATATCTAATATCTGGCTTTTTCCTTTTCTGGATCAAAACCTCCTCTACCTCAATGTCTAAGGTATTGCATAACGCCTCAAGTTCCTCTATAGCTTCTCTTGCGTTGCCCTTACCTCTATCAATTCCAATAAGAATCGCTTTGTTTTCACTATTTTTATTGCTTATTTTCATCTTCCTTTCCTTCATTTTGCTTTTGTTGTTGCCTCACCCAACTAATTTTTCTACTGGGAATTATAGTGCTTATTGCATGTTTGTATATTAGACTTTGTTGGTTTTCACTTTCAAGAAGTATGGTATAGCTATCAAAAGACTTAACCACTCCTTTGAGTTGAAATCCATTCACAAGATATACCTTTACACTCACTTTCTCGAGTCTTAATGTGTTAAGAAATCTCTCCTGTAAGTTGAATTTTTCTGCCACAACATTCACCCCCAGAAACGAATTTAATAAAAATGTGTTGTTTTAATTTTGCCACACTTTATTTCCTGATTATAAAATAAATCTACAGGATACGATAACACAAAGCAAAAGCGTTTTTGATTATAACCCAAAAAACCAAATTTTAGTATCCCAAATAAGTCCCATGGCACAAACCTGTAAACCTGAGCGAGCCGCTAACTTTACTTGAATCTTCAAAGTTATTTTACAAAGTTCTTCAAGAAGCTCTTATGGATGTTAACATTCAAATTTAAATCACTCTCTCTTTGCTTATTTGAGTTAGGTCTGCAACTTTCATAAAAAGATTATCCACATTTTTCAAGAAGCCCAGGCGACTTTTTCTTATGTCTTCTCTATTTACCATAACAAATACCTCGTCAAAGTATCTATCTATATAAGGTTTAAGTTCAATAAGAGATTGATAGGCTTTCTCATAATCAAAATTTTCAAGTGCCTTAAGTACTTTTTCTTTAACCTCGTAGAACTTATTTATTAAAGAAACCTCAGCATCTTCTTTAAGTAGGGCTCCTTCGTATTCCATGCTATCATGCTTTGCTACCATGTTATGAACTCTTTCGAATCCAACTCTTAGATCAATTAAGTCCTTGGAATTTATTATTTCATTCAAAGCTTTGGCTGACGAAATTCCTCTAAGAGGCTGCTCCCATAGATGTTCCACAGCCCTTGCAACATCCCATTCAATACCAATACCTTCAAGGTAAAGCCTGAATCTGTTTTTCATAAAATTCCTAAGATCATTCAAATTGCCTTCAATTTCGAGAAGGCTTTTAGCAATGTCAATTAACTTTTCAAGATCTATATTCCATTTAAACTTGTCAACAGATGCATATATATAATCTGCTTTTCCTCTGAGCCCGTAAGGATCTTTTGAACCTTTGGGAAGATTCCCTGTTAAGAAATTACCAACTATGGTGTCAAGCCTGTCAGCAGATCCGATCAAACTACCAAGCTCACCTTTGGGCTTATCGCAGTATTGCTCTTCAAGTGCCCAGGCAACTTCCTCATCTTCTCCCCATTTAAGAGCATATATCCTTCCCATAACTCCCTGAAGTTCTGGAAATTCATAAACAACTTTGGATGCTATATCTGCCTTGCTAATCATCGCCGCTCTTTCCAAAAGATCTAATTTTTTATAATCAACCTGTCTTGCCATCTCCAGGGAAATTTTCCCAATCCTTAAGACTTTATCATACAGGGTCCCGAGCTCTTTCTGGAAAATCATTCCCTTTAACTGCTCGTTCCACTTTTCGAAGCTGCTTTTTAGATCCTTCTCAAAATAGTATCTTGCATCCTCAAGCCTTGCGTTTATAACTCTTTCAAAGCCTCTTTTTATGTTTCCTTCTGGATCATCAGGTCCATCTTGAAAACCTATAAAAACTTGTGTGATCTTACCGCTTTTGAAAGTAGCAAATGTTCTTTCATGATGTTTAACGGTTGTTATAATTACTTCTTGAGGAAGGGATAGGTACTTTTCATCGAACTTCCCAACGACTGCCCTTGGAAACTCGGTAAGGTAGGCAACCTCTTTGATCAACTTCTCATCCATATCTATAGTGTATCCCTCAATAAAGAGTTGCTCTTTTATCTTTTCGATCCTTCTCTTAAGCGAGACTATTACAAATTCATCAAATAACTTGTCTTCGTACTCATCTATCTTTCCAATCGTAACTTCTGCACCAAAAAATCTGTGTCCTATAGTTTTATTAGAAGATTTTATTCCAAATATTTCAAAGTCAACCACTTCGTCATCAAAAAGGGCGAGTACACCATGAACGGGTCTTACAAAAGAATATTCCCCATTAGCCCATTTCATAGGCTTTCTAAAGTTTAAAGACTTTATGAACTTCACGAAAACTTCAGGTAAAATGTACTTCGTCTCCTTACCTTTGATATCTTGGAAAATATAAACATACCCATCTTTTAAAACCACATCTTTTATAGAAGCGTTGAATTTCTTCAAAAACCCTTCAAGAGCCTTCGTTGGCTTCCCATCTTTGTAAGCAATATTTTCGGGAGGACCTTTTCTCTCGATGACTTTATTTGGTTGCTTCTTTGGTAGACCATCTATTTTAATGTAAAGCCTTCTAACTGTCATTCCACTTTCCACACCTGAAAATTCAAGTTCTTTCTCTTTGAGAACATTCTCCATTCTTTCCTTCATCTGATCCAAAAGCGATGGAAATTCACTTGGTGGAAGATCTTCTAAATATATTTCGAGTAATGCTTTCATGGTTTCCCTCCTTAATCATTTTAGTCTGCCTATGATGTAGAAAATCAAGGATAGGATAACGCTTATCAATATTGATGTGGTGATCGGAAAGTAGAAGACAAAGTTCTTTCTCCTTATAATTATGTCCCCGGGTAACTTGCCTATCAGCGGTATTTTATTCCAGAAAATCAAAAAAATTCCCAGCACAACCATTAAAATCCCAAAAATTATGAGAATCTTTCCCACTTCTCCCATAAAATCACCTCTTTAAATATTCTTTAATTTTTAATATAGTATATCAAAACTGCTGAATTTTTGCTGTAGAATCTGGTCATGGAGGCGCTAATTTTGAAGTGTGCAGGATGTGGGGCAGAGCTCCAATTTGAAGATCCGAAAAAACCCGGGTTTATCCCAAGAGATGTTTTTGAAAAGAAACTGGCGGAAGGAAAAGAAATACTCTGCCAGAGATGTTTCAGGTTGAAACATTATGGAAAATACGAACCTATTGAACTATCTTCTGACTTTAAAAAAGAGCTTAAAACTGTTCTTAGCTCTTTTGATATGGTTCTTTGGGTAATCGATATAACGGATTTTGAAGGGAGTTATAGGGAAGATATAAAGTCGCTTTTGAAAAATAAAAAGGTTATATATGTGATAAATAAAATCGATCTCCTTCCAAAAGCCGTTTCCTATAAGGAATTAAAAGATTGGCTTAAAAAAAGAATCAAAACCGAACACCCTGAAGACATAAGACTTGTTAGCTCAAAAACTGGTTTTGGGATAAACTCGCTGAAGAAGCATATCTTATCTTTTGATGACAACAAAGCTTTAATTATAGGCATATCCAATACAGGTAAATCATCGCTTGTTAACAGATTGGCGGAACATACAACCCTTGTGAGTCCGCTTCCCGGAACAACGCTTGGTATGCTTAGAAGAAAACTTAAAAGCGCAAGATTTTATATCTTCGACACACCGGGAATAACGACAAAGGACAGAGCGATTGATCTTTTGGATATAGAGTGTCAGCATAAAATAGCAAAATCTGATAGATTAACGAGAAAGACCTTCAAAATAGATCAAAAAAGAGCTTTGCTTGTGGGTGGTATGGCTTTCATAACGGTAAACTACGAGGGAGAATTGAAACCAATATTTCAGATATTCACCTATGAAAATGTCGTTTTGCACGAGACGAATTTAAGTAAAGCGCTAGAGCTTTGGAAGGAAAGAAGAGGAGATTTCCTTATTCCACCATGCAGGAAAGATGAGCTTGAAAATGTTGATTTTAAAGAAAGTCATTTTTGCATGGTGGAAGAAAAAGAACTTGTAATGCCTGGACTTTTCTGGATAAATGTAAAAAGAGGGCCATTTAAGATAAAAATACTCCATCCAGAAAAAGTTACCCCAAAGCTTCGCAGCAGACTTATAAAACCAAAAAGATAAAATCATCTAACAATCTTCCAAATAAATCTGACGAATTTGGCGTAATTTTGTAGAGAAAAATTTGACAGAGAGCGACATCATGGAAGAAGGCCACCTATATTTTTCTGCTGTTATGAAACACGCGGTTTATACGAAAAATGTGAAAATAGCAAAATCTCACCATAGGAGGGATGTTGATGGCAGTTGATCCAAGATACCATATAAGGGTTAACCCTGAGGATGTTGGAAAGTATGTAATTATAGTTGGAGACAGAGGCAGAGTCCAAAGAATAGCTAAGCACCTTAAAGACCCTATTAAAGTGGGGGACAACAGAGAATACCTAACGATGACTGGAAAGGTAAAGGGGGAAAAGGTGAGTGTTATGTCGACTGGTATGGGAGCTCCCGCAGTTGAAATTGCTGTGAACGAGCTTGCCACAACTAATGCAAAAGTTATTATAAGGCTTGGAACAACCGGAGCTCTTCAGAAGCATTTAAAATTAGGAGATAGCGTAATAGCCACCTCCACGGTGAGAAGAGATGGGACAACCGTTCAGTACCTTCCACCTGAATTTCCAGCAGTTTCCGACTTCTTTGTAACGAGCTATCTCATGAAAGCTGCACAAGGATTAAGTCACAGGTTTTACATTGGTACAGTCTATTCTACTGACTCTTACTATGGAGGAACTTTTGACCCTCAATCACATCAGAAGTACACAGAACTTCTTGTAAAAGCTGGAGTTTTAACAGTAGAAATGGAACTTAGCGCTTTGTTTGTTGTAGGAAAAATATTGGGATTTAAAACTGGAGGAATATTAGTTGTTAGGGAGGAAATAGGAGAAGATGGCGAATATATCCAAGCTGGGGAGAAATTTGAGGAAGGTATGGAAAGAGCCATAAAGATAGCACTGAGAGCTGTTGAAATGATGATAGAAGACGGATTTTGATTTTGAAAAGTTCTGATATCAAGGTTTCTCTACCTTAGAATAGTAAATAGCGAAGAGAGCATTATCCTGATTTTTTTTGACTAAAGACATATTAAAAAGATATAGTTATCAAACCGTCTTGATGGTAAAATAACTTTTGGTGAGGTGATAGAATTGAAGGTGCTTACAGTTACTTTTAACCCGGCGCTTGATAGGCAAATAGTACTTGACAATTTCCAGGTCAATAAACTTCACAGAGTCTCCTCGCTTAATGATATGGAGCTATCTCCAGGTGGGAAAGGGATAAATGTTTCATTGGCACTGGAAAATTTTGGGGTTCCTTCTGTTGCAATGGGATTTCTTGGTGGATATATGGGAAGGATACTCCTTGATGAATTGAGAAAAAGGTCAAAGATGATTTCTACCAATTTTGTTTTTATCAGAGGAGAAACTAGAGAAAATATAGAGATAATTGATCCTGTCAACAAGACGATAACAGAGATTAACTCGCCTGGCCCAGAAATAGAAGAAGAAGATATAAACCATCTTATGAGGAGATTCATTATGACGCTTTCAAGGGTGGAGGTTGTGGTAATATCAGGAAGCATCCCCATGAATGCACCTGACGATTTATATCCTATGTTTGTAAAAGAAGCTCTAAGTAAAGGTAAAGTGATATTTGTTGAAACAACAGATAAGAACTTAACGACATTATATAAGAGTGGCGTAATGCCAACTGTGGTGAAACCCGATTTGAGAGCAGGGAATTACTTGCTTGGTAAGGAGTTGGAAAATTTAGAAGATTTCGTCGAAGCGGGCAAGAAACTTCTTGGCTGCGGAGCTAAGCTTGTTGTGCTTTCATACCATGTCGATAGTGATATCATAATGACAGAAGACGGTGTATGGATGATATCTCCAACAGTTGAAATAGACTACTCACATCTTTTAGGTACAGGTGATACATACATGGCTGCGATGGTTTATGACTATATAAATGGTGAAAAAGATTTGGTAGAAATAGGAAAGTTTGGATACATAGCTGCACTTGCGAAAACT
>Ga0256842_1003073_pt1 | contig 11386 bp, 9 predicted proteins | sample 4559240metaG_FD_185973 | JGI IMG/M metagenome (GOLD analysis project Ga0256842, IMG submission 185973) | Hydrothermal vent microbial communities from Guaymas Basin, Mexico - 4559-240 | ecosystem: Environmental > Aquatic > Marine > Hydrothermal vents | place: Mexico: Guaymas Basin | collected...
AGGGGCAGAAGCTCTTGATTGAGCATATTTAGATGCTGTAACAACTTTTTCTTCTTCTTCATCTTCAATAAAAACAGCAAACTCATCATCAATAACTTCTTCTGAATTATCATCTGAACTATCGTCAATCAAAGTATCTTTCATCTTCTTGTTTTCTCTCTCAATGATATCAACATATTGTGGGTTTTCTTTATCAGCAAAACCTTTTATTGATTTGTTTTCAGTATCAACTACTTCTATATAGTAAACAACTCCAACTTTACCCATTTCGTCAGGTGTGATTTCACTAGTATAAAATCCTTCTTTAGGATTCATTTCTTTTTCGGACCACTTCTTATCATTAATATTTTTATAGTGTAAAATTACATAGTTTACTTTATATGCATTCAAAATATTTGCTTTTATTTCGATGTTATGCCCTTGTTTCACCCTTATTACTTTTGTGTGTAATACTCTTATTGCATCACCCTCAGCAAAAACCGTAACTGAAAAAAATAATGTTAATAAAAATAAAGCAAAAACTTTTTTCATAAATCCCCCTTATTAAAATTAGGTAAAATCACAGATTTTAAAAATCCAATTAATCATACATTCTATTATACAAATAGAACACATAAATTCAATTTTTTTTTGTTTTTAAATTTACATAGATTAAATTAATGTAATAAATCGTAAAATTAAAATAAACTTGACTAAAATTTTAATTATTGATAAAATCAAACTTAAATTTTTATGAGGTTTCAATGAAATTAGTTTATTCACTCTTAATACTTATAATAGCCCTTTTTGTCTATTCTTGTGGAGGGGGCAGTTCCTCTGAAAAATGTTCAAAAGAATCACCAAATGGTAGTTGTGATGATGGGAAGACTTGTTCACAAGGAATTTGTATATCAAAAAGTGAAAAATGTTCTAATCAATATCCAAATGGTTATTGTGAAGGAGATAATACCTGCCAAAGCGGAGTCTGCGTAAGCAACAAAGCATGCTCTGAAACTGTTCCAAATGGAACTTGTGAAAACAGTTCTGAGTTTTGTGATAATGGAACTTGTAAGCCAATGATAAGTAAGTATAAAATAGGGGCTATTTCTGAAGTAATAGATGAAAATCATAATTTAACCAAAGTATATCATTTTTATATTATGGATATTATCTTAGGAAGACATAAACACAGAATTACAAATGATGTGCAATCATGTATAAACAAAGATAGTTGTTGGATTTCCCCTAATTATAAATATTTTTTATACCTAATAGATGCAGGGAATGGTAACTACTCATTAAAAATAGTTGATGTTCCTAATGATTTCCAAACAAATTTTGCATCATCTGAAATAGTAACAACTAAGCTAATGGGGCAACCTTATTTTTTAAATGACGGCAAATCATTTATCTACCTAGATACAACAGGCCAAGTTCAAATGATAAAAAAATATAATATGGAAAATAAATCAACAAGTGATATTGCAAAATTTTCAGTTGTTAAACAAGGTCAAGATGGTGACGGAAATCCAGTAGATTATGATCATCCTGCTGTAAATTTCACAATAAGTCCTGATAATAAAACTATGGTTTTTGATATTATGATGGACTATAGAGTTGAAAACAACCCATCTGAAATATGGAAACTAGATATAACAACTAAAGACGCTACGCCTGTTCTTATTTATAAATTCAATAAATTTAACCAAGATGGAAATGGTATGAATTGGGGTGTTATATCACAAGATAATCAAACATTAGCTTTTATTTCAGCCGCGGGCTTACAACATAGATTACATATTGTGAATATGGATGGTAGCAGCTTAGATGAAAGCGGTGGCGACCCTGTTGGTAAAGGAGATGGTAATCCATTAGGTAAGTTTATCGGTCCTGATTATAATAGTTGTGGAAATATTGAAGGAACACAAATTTGTGATATGAAATCAGAATTATACTTCTCAAAAGATAATAATTTTTTATATTTTGCAGGAAAAGTAGGTAAATATACAGATATGTCACCTATGATTAATCTATATAAATTTGATATTGCAAACAAAAACTTAATCCAAATTACAGATGCAAATACAGACTTAAAAGATCAACCATTACAATCAGTAGCCTTTAACATGGACACGGGAAATATTATCTATACAATAGAACAGCATGGATATTTTAAAAATTTTGAAGCATGGTACTTAGACTTAAACTCAACTGCAGCTGATTTAGGTAAAAAACAAATAACTCAAACAAGAGAATTAAGAGAGTTGAAGCTATTTTTTTTAAAACAATAGGAGGATAAAATGAAAAAATTTCTAATATCGGTATTTACATTATTTACAACTATTTCTCTGTTTGCAGGAAGCAATGATATTAATATGAATGAAGATTACTACACTCAAATTATTATTGAAGCCCTTAAGGGAGATGTTGATGGATTTAAAGATCAAGCAACAAAGGAAATGCAATCATATTTTGATGATTTAAGTAATCAATTAGGTTTTGGTATGTCTTATCATAATTCTTCTCCTGCACAGAACCTTAAATTTGGAATATTACCAACCTTGGAAGCCGGTATAGATTTTGCAATTTTGCAAGTTGATACAAGTGATAAAATGTGGTCTTATGTTATGCCTAAAGATGATACTCCTGCAGTATTTGTAATTCCAAGGTTACATATAAACATGTCTTTACCGTTCGATTTTGAATTATCTTTTGCAGGAGCAATGGTTCCTACAACTAATATCTATCTTATAGGCGGAGCACTTAAGTGGTCTATAGTTGGTACTAATGATTCATTTTTTAATTTAGCTCTAGCAGGAAATTTCACTAAATTATTAGGAATTGATGAAGTTTCAATGCTTTCCTATGGAGGAAATATTTCAACTTCATTAGATTTTAAAGTATTGGTTCCTTATTTAGGTGCAGGAATCGTTAAAATTCATTCATCTGCCACAGTTCCTAACTTTACAGGAAAAATAATTGATGATATTTCAGATGACAAATTACAAGTTCCTAATATGACACCTGATGAAGTAAGGCAAAAAATAAAAGAACAATTTGATGATGGAAAACCTTTTGTTGAACTTAAAGATTTTGATGAAATTAAACCTAATTTCTTTTTTGGAACAAGATTTGATTTATGGCTATTAACATTTAATGCAGAAGTTGCATTTAGTTACGACTTTGAAAGAAGTGAATATATAAATACAATTTACTCTTTAAGAGCCAATATGAGTTTTTAAATAATGTTCTTTAAAAATCATATAAAAAAAATAATCTTTCTATCAATAATATTAATCTTTTTTATCGTTTTTGCGTTATCCAATACATCTACAGTTACAATTGAAATTTTTCATATAAAAGAACAATTTCAACTTTGGGTATTAGTGCTATATTCAATTTTACTTGGTTCAATAACAACTATATTATTTATAATTTCACCTATAATTAACCTAAAATCTAAACATAAAACATTAATTAAAAAATTTGAAACTTTAAGCAATACGAAATTATCTGAGATTAAAGAAATAAAAACTGATATAATTGAATAGTTTAGATTTTGTTTAATTTCCTCTAAAAGCAGGAAACCTTTTCTTTTCTTTTTCTGCTAATTTATTATATTTTTCAATAGCTTCATCTGTTCCAATAACAAGTAAAATGTCATTTTTATTTATTTTAGTTTGTGCTGTTAAATCAAAAGTATAGTCACTTTCATTTTTTATTGCAATAATTGATAATTTATATATTTTCCGAAAATGAAGTTCCTGTAATGTTTTATTTGCTATTTTATGAATTGCTTTTACTTCAATTAATCTATAATTAGATGAAATGGGGATATATTCTAAAATAGTTTTTAAAGAAAGAGTTTTTCCTAATCTTTCAGCACTATCTCTTTCTGGAAATAGTATATTCTTGATTTTAAGTTTTTTTAAAATCCTTAAGTGTTGATCATTTATAGCTTTAACATATAGATTTTTAAAATTTTTATCTTTAAAATAAAGAGTTGCTAGTAAACTAGCCTCTAAGTTACCTAGTGAAATAACAGCAAAATCAATATGTTCATCTGGTATAAGCACAGATAAGTCATCTTCTATTATGACATCTGCAATAATAGCATCTGTAACAAAATTTTTTATTTTATTAATTCTAACTTCATCTTTGTCTATAACTAATAAATCAACACCTGACTTTGCCATAGATAGAGATAAATAATACCCAAACTCACCAAGACCTAATATAACACCTTTTTGCATATTTTATCCTATTAAAATTTTTTCTTCTGCATATTTTTTATTTCTATTATCAGGATTAATTAAAATAGAAAAAATTAATGCAGGCCCAACTCTCCCAATAAACATTATTAAAATAATTACAATTTTAGAACTCGCAATTAATTTCTGTGTAACATTTAAACTTAAACCAACTGTTCCTATTGCTGAAACTGCTTCAAATATAATATCTAAAAAATAAATATCAGGATGTGTATATAATAATACTGCAATAGAAATAAATAAAAAAACAATATATAATAAAAATAAAACTAGAGCCTGATAAATAACAGAATTTGGAATTCGTCTCTTTCTTATTGTAACATCTTTAAAATTATTATTTGCCATAAAAGTAACTAAAAATAGCAATGCAAATGTTGTTGTTTTGATACCGCCAGCAGTTGATCCAGGAGAACCACCAATAAACATTAAAACCATAGTTATAAATTTTGATTCATGGGATAAAGAATTTAAATCTATAGTATTAAAGCCTGCAGTTCTTGTTGTAACTGATTGAAAGAAAGCTTCTAATAAGGTAATTGGCTCAAAGAAATAAAAAATAATTGTACCTAGAATTAACAAAGCAATCGTTACATTAATAACTATCCATGAATTTAATGATAAGAAGGAGTGATATACTTTAATTTTTTTTAAAAATCTATTTTTTATTGCAGCAACGATCTCGAAAACTACTAAAAACCCTATTCCACCTGTAATGATTAGAAATGCTATTGTTAATGTATAGCCTGTATTATCATGATATCTTACTAATCCATCTGAATATAATGAAAATCCTGCATTACAAAAGGCTGAAACAGAATGAAAAATAGAATAGAATATCCTTCTTACAATATTTTTATCACTACTAAAGATAATTAAAAAAATAGCTCCGATTGATTCTACGATTAAAGTATATTTAAACAAAAATAATATAAATGATTTAAGAGAAAATCTGGGTGTTTTTTGTAAAAAAGCATATTGTAGTACATTTTGATTTGAGAATGATATTTTAGCTTTTAATCCCCAAATAATTATTCCTATGAATGTCATTAAACCTAAACCACCAATTTGAATTAATATTAGAAGTATTATTTTTCCAAAAACAGTTAATTGACTTGAAACATCTATAACAGATAAACCCGTTACACAAACAGCAGAAGTTGAAATAAAAAGGGAGTTTATATATGATAATTCTCCATTGTGTGATATAGGTAAGTATAATAGTAAAGAACCAGTAAATATAACTGCCAAAAAAGACAGTAATAACAATTTTTGTGGTTTATTTTTTACTTTTTTTATCGTTTTATTCATTTTAACAGACACTACACCTTAAAAATCTAGTGATGATATATCTTTTTATTAAGATTTGTCAAGATTATAGAATTAAACACTAATTGAACTCACTAAATCTAAATAAAATCACCATCCCTACTTATATGGAGTTTACGATCTCTGATAAAACTATGTAATTCTTGCAAAAATATCATTTCATGTTATAATAATAATACTTTTAAGAGGTATTATGTATAAGTTTAGTTTTATTTTTTCAATATTATTAATATTTACCCTATCATCTTGTGTTTTTGAAAGTAAAAAAAAAGAAGATTTTTGTATTTTTGATACAGATTGTGCTGGAGACAGTTTTTGTAAAGACAGTAAATGTGAAAACTATATTGTATGCACAAATTCAAATGAATGTTCTGAAAATGAAAACTGCATAGACAACAAATGCAAAAAAAGACACTGTATGAATGATGATGAATGTGGTCAAGACGAATACTGTTTAGATGATTTTAATTGTGTTCATATTGCTAAAAAAGATATTGGAGAGAACTGTTTAAGTTATGGTTCATTAGAGTGCAAATCTAATCAATGTATTGCGGATGAATATAGATTTTTTTGTACTCAAAAATGCGAGAAGGATGAAGATTGCCCTAGTACAATGTTTTGTGGCAATTTTTTTGATGATGACTTAACATGTTTATATAAAGATGGCCAAGGCGATAATCAAGGAAGATATTTTTCTGATTGTAGTCTTAATGGTCAAAGTGATTGTATGGATATTTATACTTGTGTAGAAAATATTAATAGTAAAAGTGAGGATAGATGCTTAGCAACATGTACAACAGATACAGATTGCTACCAAGGATTTAAATGTAGTATGCATACTGATTATAATTACTACTGTATTCCACCAGCAAATAAACTAACTGGTGAATTATGTAATAGATTTAATGGTTTAGAATGTAAAAACCTTGATAATACTTGTATTAAGTTACTAGATAATCATGAAAAATTTTGCACAAAAGAATGTTTAACTGATTCTGATTGTGAAGATAACACTACTTGTAAAGAATTTAATGATAAAAAATATTGTATGCCACAAGGAAATTCAAAGCTAGGAGAATCATGTAAAAATAGTGGTACCCAAGAATGTATTGATGGATTAATTTGTGATATGACTTACCTAAGAGGTGCTATTTGCACAAAAGAATGCCAAACAGACACAGAATGCCCTAATTATCATAGTTGTACAGTTACATATAACAATGAAAAGTTATGTCGTCCTGCAGTAAATGGTTTAGGAAATAGACTTGGAGAAATAGGAACAAACTGCTATATACATGGAGATAGCGACTGTAAAGATAATTTATTATGCCTAACCGCTTCTTTAGATGATAAAGATGCTTTTTGTACCTATCATTGTAACACAGATAGTGATTGTGATGAAAATTATCATTGTGCAAATACAGTAAAAACATCAAGTAAGCTATGCGTAAAAGGGAAAAAAGGAGAATTAGGAGCAAATTGCTACAATGAATCATGTAATGAAGGTTTATTTTGTAATATAAAACAGTTAAATGATTATACTGCAACTTGTACAAGAACATGTGATAATATTGGAGAGCCTTGTGAAAAAGAAGGTTATTATTGTAATATGCTTGAGGAAGGTTTTAATATTTGCTTAAATAAAGAACCAGAAATTATTGGTAATTTAGGCGAAAAATGTCCTAATGGTAAGTGCATAAGTGGCTTATCATGTATTTATGATGAGAATGGTAACTTTTGTAGTAAGTCTTGTAATGATACAAATACTTGTCCTGATGGTTTTATATGTTCACAATATGATGAAAATCATAATTTTTGTTATATTGAATAATACTTAGAAGCGTCCATTTAATTTTAAATAATAATTTCTTCCATATTCATAAATACCACTTCCATGGTACTTATATCTTTCATTTAACATGTTTTCTACTGAAAGTGTTAATGTAAAATTACCTAAATGACTAATAGCTCCAATAGAATGAATTGCATATCCAGGAGTTCCTCCTATAGGTATTCTTGAATCTTTGATGTCTCCATTTGAGAGCCTATCTTGATTAGATGCAAAGTTCATTTTATAAAACAAAGAAAGTATATAGCTATAGTTATAAGTTATTTTAAGTATTCCTTGTAAAGGTGGAATTCTTCTCATTGGATTTAATTTTGTTTCTAAAGTTGTTTTATTAACAATTTCGTCCATTGCTCCATATACATAATTTGTATTAAATTTAAATTCAAAAGTCTTTCTATAATTATATGATAATGTTAATTCTGTACCATAAATAAAGCCGTTATTTACATTTTCTTTCTGAACAATTTGTTTATATTCTTCGTAGCCCGCAGGTTTATCTATTTCTTTTCTCCCTATGAACCCTTTAAGTATAGAATAATAAGCTGATACACTTATAAATAAGCCCTTAGCCTGAAACTTATTTACCAATTCAAACATATATGAATTTTCTGCACTTAAATCTTCATTACCAAATTCATATCCTCCATTAAATTCAAAACTTCCTGTTAAATCATTTAAATTAGGTGCTCTAAATCCTTGTGCAAAATTAAGTGAAATATTATAATTTCTATTTACTTTATATTGAGTAAAAGCAGAAAAAGAAATATTATTTTTTAGATATGTTGTATCTTGTACCTCTGCCAAATAAATAAAAGTATATCTTGCTCCTAAACCAAATATTAAGTCAGAAACTTTATATTCTCCCTTAGTAAATAAAGAAAAAGTATTATAATTTGATTTATCATAATAATTTTTATCTGATCTTAAATAATCATATATAAATTCCATTCCATTATAAAATGTTAATTGGTTAAGTTTTGTTGTTGCCCTAATATTTAAACCATATTGATATAAATCATCAATTCTGTGGTCAGATAAGCTATTGTGCTTAAATCTTTTATATTCTTCATAAGTTTTTTGAAAATAAAGTGTAGAATTTATTGCAGTATTAATATTTGATAAATAATTTTTATATTTTAAGTAATAAATACCATGGTTCTGATTTGGATATTGCCTATAATCACTTCTTTTAGATTTATCTGTTCTGTATCCATCTTTTTGAGAAAAATAAGTTGCCAAAAATGTTAATTCTCCCATTTTATTGGAAATTTTGTAATTTAATTTAGCGGTAACAGCTTTATTCTGATAAGATGTAAAATCTTGTAAACCAATATCTTCACCTGTTTCAATATTTTTATAATCATTTACTGATGTTTGAATATTAAACTTTAATTTTCCTATTTTATTGGCAATATCAGCATGTAACCCCATTGATTTTACGGCACTTTGATATCTTATAATTGCATCAGCTCTTTTTTGCATATTTTCACTACTAAAAGCAATTACTCCTCCAACTGCATCACTTCCATAAAGAGTTGGAGCCGCTCCTTTTAAAACTTCTATCTTTCCTATTATGTTGGGGTCTAAAATTGCAGCATATTGATTTGGGCCATATCTAAAGATTGAATTATTTAATCTTATTCCATCAAAAATTAGTAAAGTATGTTGACCTGTTAACCCTCTTAAAAAGGGAGAAAGCTGACCTGCACCTGTTTGTTGTAAGTTTATAGCACTTTCTTCTAAAACAGATTTAATACTTCCTTTGTTGAGTTTTTTTATTGTTTTATTATCTATTTCTTCAATATCTCTATTATCATTAAATGTATTTTCAGTTTTTTGAACTATATTCATTTCATATTTATGAGTTTTTGTTTCTTTTTTATCTGTTTGCTTTTCTACTAATTCACTAGAAAATATGTTAATTGTTATTAAAAGTACAATGATAATTTGCTTAAATTGTCTAAAATCCATTTTACCTCCATAAAAATCCATTTTACTAGCTTAAAAATAAAAATTCAAGTTTTAAAAATAAAATATTTCAGTAAATTTGAAAATAAAAAGCTAAACTGTTAGTATCATAGTTTTTATTAGAGGAAAAAATGAAAATTCGCCATTATTTATTTAAATATGGTCTAAATTTATGGACTCCATATCTTGGAGCAGGTGTAAAAATAGAATATATAAAAAAAGATTTTAAAGAAATTAAAGTTTCAATGAAATTAAAGTTTTACAATAAAAATATTATGCATACTCACTTTGGTGGTAGTTTATACTCTATGGTTGACCCTCATATTATGTTAATGTTAATGGAATTATTAGGAAAAGAGTATATAGTTTGGGACAAAAGTGCAACTATTGATTTTATAAAACCAGGTAAAACTAAAGTTCAAGCTATTATGAATATATCAGATGACTTATTAACAGAAATTAAAGAAAAAACAAAAAATGGAGAAAAATACTTACCTGAATTTAACATAAATATTACAGATGAAAATCAAAATATAGTAGCAAAAGTAAAAAAGGTTCTTTATATTAAAAAAAAGTTAAAATAGCAATTTATCTATAGCTATTAATAATATTTTAGCATGATCAAAAGCAATTCCATCAGATTCTATTATTTTATATTCTATTTTTTCACCTATCAATGTATTTGTAGTGATTTTATCAACTAAAGCATATAAAACTATATCTGAATTTGATAATTTAAGTTTATTTCTCTCTTTTTTAATATTTTCATTTTTAAATTCATCAGTTGTTACATCAAATTTCTGTAAATTTATATTAAATAACTTAGCATCTATTGCATCTTCTCCAAACTGTAATGAAATATTTTTTGTATCAGTAATACCAACAAATGCAGTAGAAACTATCCAAGCTCTTGGATCTCTGTTAGGTTCACTAAATACCTGCAATTGATTTAATAAAATATTACTCACTCCAGCTTCTTCACTTAATTCTCTATAAGCTGCAATTTCAACAGATTCTTCAGGTTGTACAAATCCACCAAGTAAAGCCCAATTATTCATATATGGATGTTCGCCTCTTTTAATTAAAACAACAGAAAATTCTTTAATTTCAATGCTTTTTATCTCCATAGAGTATTTATAGTCATTTAACGCAAATAATATTATATCAGTTGCTAAAGAAGGCCTTTCATATTCTTCTATATTATAAACTTTTAAAAATTCTTTTTCACCTGTAGAATAAATTTTGGCTTTATTATAAAGTTTAACTAGTTCTTTTTTAGCATCATCAGAGTAAAATAGAGGGATTACTCCATTAATATAATCAGAACCTCTATTTGTTAAGTAAATTCTTTTTTCTTTTATCTCCATTAGTTTATTTTCTACAACAAACTTAATTTCATCTTTAAAGTAATCAAGAAAATCAATAACTCTCTTAGTTAAATAATCACTAGTTCCATAATCATTTTTTATTTTACTAAAAGTATTTTTACCAACATTAGCCATATATCCATTTTTAGTTAACAACTTGTATGCTAAACGATATTGTCTAATTATTTGATATAAAGATACTCCACCTGCTTCTTTTTCAATTTTTGTTCCCTTGTATCTATTACGATAAAGAGTTATATGATCAGGAGCCAAATTAATTGCATATAAAATAGTATTTTCAAAATCTTCATCATTTTGATGTAAAAATCCATACATAAGATCAACATTAAAGCTGTTAAAACCAGATTTTCTAATATTATCTCTTGCTCTTTCATAAATATGAGTTGTCCCCTCACGACCTAAATCATTAAGAAGCTTTTCTGAAATAGTTTGAATTCCCATACTTATTCTTCTATAGCCCATATTATAAACTGCATCTATTTTTCAGGCTCTTTTGCTGCAATTATTGGAGTTGTTTCAATGCTGAAAACTACATCTTTTTGAAAATTAAATGATTCTGTTAAAGCATTAGTTACTTTTTGTATATTTTCTACAGATAACTTTGT
>Ga0256842_1003074_pt1 | contig 11386 bp, 8 predicted proteins | sample 4559240metaG_FD_185973 | JGI IMG/M metagenome (GOLD analysis project Ga0256842, IMG submission 185973) | Hydrothermal vent microbial communities from Guaymas Basin, Mexico - 4559-240 | ecosystem: Environmental > Aquatic > Marine > Hydrothermal vents | place: Mexico: Guaymas Basin | collected...
CGAACAGAAACTGGGGATTAAGTATGGCCTTGATGTTGTTGTGAGTGATCCGGTTCTGAATGATTCAACGGTTGCGACCTGGAAGGTCAAGGTAACGACGCAGCCGAAACAGAAAAATATGCCATTGCAGCGGATCAACATCGATATCTGTGCTATTCCCAGCTATGATATCAGGCCTGCAATACTGCGTAATTATTATGGCGTTGATATGGGAACAGCGGGACTGATTCTTAATGTACAGTCGCGTGAGGAGATTCTTGCCGATAAATTTGTCGCTTTGGCGTTTCGCAACCGGGTGAAAAATCGTGATTTGTGGGATATCTTGTGGTTGCAGCAGCAGGGAGTCAAATTGCCAGTGGCGTTGTTGCCCGATAAGGTCAGAGATCATCGGCGAAAGATCGATGAATTCTTAACCCGATTGCTGGAACGTGTACAGCAGTTGAAAAGTGATGAGCAGATGAATCGTGACTTCATTTTTGAAATGCGGCGTTTTTTACCTGAAGATATTGTTCGTTCTGCAATTGAAAATCCCGCTTTTTGGACAATTGTTGTTGACAATATTAAGCGTGGTTGTGATGAAATTCACATGGCACTGAGTTTCGGGGACATAATACAATAAAGACTTGCCTTTCAGTTGAGCACTCTCTAAAATCCACATATGGCTCGCTTATCTCGACTTGTTATCCCCGGATATCCACATCACGTGACTCAGCGCGGTGTCCGTTCTATGAATATCTTCCATAATGACGAAGATCGTTTGGCATATTTAGAATTTATGGCGAAGGAGGGCAAGCGTTTCGGGGTGACTTTTCTCGCCTGGTGTCTGATGGATAATCATGTCCATTTGATTGCTGTTCCCGATGCGGAAACTTCACTTGCTCGTGCTATTGGTGAAGCCCATCGTCGTTATACGCGGATGAAAAATTTTGCTGAGGGAGTCCGTGGTTATTTGTTTCAGGGACGTTTCTTTTCTTGTGTTCTGGATGAGCCGCATCTCCTTGCTGCAGCGCGCTACGTAGAATTGAATCCGGTTAAAGCTGGATTGGTGTCTCAGCCATGGGAATATCCCTGGTCCAGTTGCCAGTTTTCCTGTGGTAGGCAGACATCCGATTATCTGGTGAAGGATAACATTTTGCTGGAAATGGTTGACGACTGGCCTGCTTTTCTGCGACAAGCGGATGATATGAATGAAGAAGAAGTTGTGAAGTGTACTAAAACAGGGCGGCCTGTTGGCGATAAAAACTTTATCCAGTCACTTGAAGTTTTAACCGGGCGGACATTGTACACGGCAAAGCCTGGTCGGCCACGGAAAGAAAATAGTATTATGTCCCCGGACAAGCGCTGATGGATATTTTGAGAACCTGTGATGACCTTCCCGTTTCTTTTAGCTCTGCAGCTGTTACTTTGGGCAATTTTGACGGTGTCCATTTGGGTCATCGAGAATTGTTTCGTTCCTTGATCCGCACTGCAAAACAACTGAATTGCCCCTCTATCGTTTATACGTTTGACCCTCATCCTTTAAAAATTCTAGCTCCTGAGAAAGCTCCACTTCTTCTGAACACCACTGCAGAAAAGCAACGCTTAATCGCAGCATCTCATGTCGATTACCTTATTGAGACACCATTTACGAATGATTTCGCAACAATGTCACCAGAGCAATTTGTCTCTGACGTCCTTGTTTCTCAACTTAAAATTAAAGCGTTGATTGTTGGATACGATTACGCTTTTGGTAAAGGGCGGTGCGGGAATACTGACTTTCTTAAAGCTTGCGGTGAAAAGTATGGTTTTGCTGTTGAAGTTTTACAGCCTGTCGGTGATGACGGTCTCCCTTACAGTTCAACCCGGATTCGAAAAATGATTTCTAAGGGAGATGTTAACGGCGTTGTCCGTTTGCTGGGTCGCCAGTATAATCTTGAGGGGATTGTTGTTCCCGGTGATCAGCGTGGTCGTGAATTAGGTTTTCCGACCGCTAATATTGAAACAGAGAAGGAGCAGTTACCTGCTCCTGGCGTCTATGCTGTCAAAGTTCGTCACAAACTCCAGGAATATGGGGGCGTTGTCAATATCGGCTGTCGTCCGACATTTGATGTTAAAGGCTCAACGATTGAAGTTTATTTGCTCGATTTTACCGGTGAACTTTACGGTGAGAAGTTAAGACTTTATTTTGTTGAGCGATTGCGGGATGAACAGAAATTTGACAGTATTGAGGCTCTTATTGATACGATTGAAATGGATGTTGTGCGTGCACGGCAGATTCTCCAGACGGTGCAAATTGTTCAATATCGTGAATATTTATCTTTAATCTGATTGTTCTGTCAGTTAGCCTTGGACCATTAAAATGTTGATTTCAGGAACAAGTCAAATCTATGGGTTGCTGGGTGACCCTGTTTCTCATTCGCTCTCACCTCTCATGCACAATCATGCTTTTGGTCAACACAATATTGATGCGGTCTACATTCCATTCCATGTACTTCCCTCCGAATTGTCAAACGCGGTTGCCGGTTTGCGTGCTCTAAATGTGTCCGGTGTCAATGTTACGATTCCGCATAAAGAGACAATCCTCCCATTTTTAGATGAGATTAATTCTAAAGCGCAGATGATTGGGGCTGTGAATACGGTTGTGAATCAGAATGGTCGACTTGTCGGTTATAATACAGATTCAAGCGGTTTTCTCCGCTCTGTTTGTCACGACCTTTCATTTCAACCACCGGGTCAGGATGTCGTTTTGCTGGGGGCGGGTGGAGCATGCCGTGCTGCTGCTGTTGCTTTAGCTGAGGCAGGGGTCCGCTCAATTTCGATAGCAAACCGTCATCTGTCAAGGGCCGAGACTATTGTTCACGATCTGTCTGTATTTTTTAGTAATGTTATTATTCGACCCCTTCAATATTCTGAAGATGACTATATCGCGGCTATTTCTAGTGCAGATCTTATTGTCAATACAACAGCCGTTGGTCTTCATGGGGAAGAGTTAAGTTTTTTACCATTGGAGAATATTAAGTGTAGCGCATTAATATATGATATGATATATTCTGCCACTGGAACTCCACTTCTTAAAAGAGCACAATCTGCAGGATTGACGTGCTCTGGAGGTTTGGGCATGTTGGCTGCACAGGGGGAGGATGCTTTTTCTCTCTGGACGGGTGTGAAGCTTCCAACCGGGTACATGAAAAACATATTGGCGCAGTTGCGGTGACTATTTAAAGACCCTTAAGCGCCTGATAAATGAAAATGAAGGGATTAAATGAGATGAGCGTCAGTCGCCTAGGTGAGCTCCTGGTTCGAAATCAGCTGATTTCGGATAACCAACTGGCAAATGCAATTTCAGAGCAAAAAAGAGAGGGTATTCGTCTCGGAGCTGCTCTTGTCAAGCTTGGTTATGTCCAGGAGCACGATCTCGCTTCTTTCCTTTCCAAGCACTATGGTGTTCCTTCTATTGACCTTTCTGAATTTGATGTTGATCCTGCTGTCGTTGAACTTGTCCCGGCTGAAGTTGCTCAAAAGTATCAACTGATTCCAATTAATCGTGCTGGAGCAACATTGATTGTTGCGATGGCCGACCCATCCAATATTTTTGCTATTGACGACATTAAGTTTATGACCGGCTTCAATGTTGAAGTCGTTGTCGCCGCAGAAGCAGCCATTAAAGATGCTATTGACCGGCTCTATGATCAAAGTGCTACTATGGCTGATGCGTTAGAAGGGCTCGAGGACTTTGATGATTTAGAGCTAGTTGATGACGCTTCCTTTGATGATGTCAGCGAGCTTGAGCGTGCCAGTGAGGATGCTCCGGTTGTTAAGCTTGTCAACCTGATTTTGACCGATGCCATTAAAAAGAAAGCTTCCGATATTCATATTGAACCGTATGAGCACGCTTTCCGCGTCCGTTACCGGATTGACGGGGTTCTTTATGAGGTTATGAAGCCACCGCGTAAGCTGAAAAATGCGATTACCTCGCGGGTTAAAATTATGGCGACACTTGATATCGCCGAACGGCGCCTGCCTCAGGATGGTCGGATTAAAATCAAAATGGCGCGAAATCAGGAGATGGATTACCGAGTCAGTTGTTTGCCGACACTATTTGGTGAAAAAATCGTTCTGCGACTGCTTGATAAGAGTAACCTGCAGCTTGATATGACGAAGCTCGGTTACGAAGAAAAAGCTCTTGAATGGTTCAAAAAAGAGATCCATAAGCCGTTCGGAATGGTTCTTGTCACGGGCCCAACGGGTAGTGGTAAGACGGTCTCACTTTATTCTGCACTATCCGAATTAAATCAAACCACTGAAAATATCTCAACTGCTGAAGATCCAGTCGAATTTAACTTTGCCGGAATCAACCAGGTCCAGATGCACGAAGAGATTGGACTCAATTTTGCTGCAGCTCTGCGTGCTTTTCTGCGGCAGGATCCCGATATCATCATGATTGGTGAGATCCGGGATTTTGAGACCGCAGAGATCGGCGTTAAGGCCGCGTTGACGGGTCATATGGTTCTCTCGACGCTGCACACCAACGATGCTCCTAGTACTGTCAACCGTTTGTTGAATATGGGAATTGAACCATTCCTAGTCGCTTCAGCGGTCAATCTGATATCGGCTCAGCGTCTTGGTCGGCGTGTTTGTTCTGAGTGTAAAGAGCCAGAGAAACATACCAAAGAGGCCTTGCTTGCCGGTGGTGTCCCTGAAGATCAGATCGGTAAGTTTACGACCTACAGGGGGCGGGGTTGCTCTGCCTGTAACGATACGGGCTATAAAGGGCGAATCGGTATTTATCAGGTTATGCCGATGTTTGAGGATATTAAAGAGATGGTTCTTTCAGGTGCAAACACTGCTGAGATTAAGCAGGAATCGATGCGTCTCGGTGTCAAAACTATGCGGCAATCGGCTATCAGCAAGATGATTGAAGGGGTCACAACTCTTGAAGAAGTCTTGCGGACAACGGTTTCTGACGATTAAATTTTATTCTTTCGGTAAAGAAATAAGGGGGCATTATGGCTAACATGCATCAACTGCTCAAATCGATGATAGAGCAGGGTGCTTCAGATTTGCATGTCTCAACGGGGTCTGCACCGCAAATTCGGATTGACGGGAAGATGGTTCCGACTCCCGGACCTAATCTCACTTCTGCGGAGACAAAACAGCTTTGTTATAGTGTTCTGACTGATGCGCAGAAACGAAAGTTTGAAGAAGAAAATGAACTTGATCTCTCCTTTGGGGTGAAAGGGTTGTCGCGTTTTCGGGGAAATATCTTTGTCCAGCGCGGTGCTGTCGCCGGTGCTTTCCGGGCGATTCCGTTTGAGATTAAAACTTTTGATGAGTTGGGATTGCCTCCGGTCGTACGAAGTTTGTCGAAAAAACCCCGAGGACTGATTCTGGTGACAGGTCCGACAGGTAGCGGTAAGACAACGACACTTGCGGCCATAATCGATGCGATCAACAGTGAACGTCACGAACATATTATTACGATCGAAGATCCGATTGAGTATCTTCATCCACACAAAAAATGTCTGATTAATCAGCGAGAGGTTGGTGCCGATACCCAATCATTTAAAAAGGCGCTGAAATATATCCTTCGCCAGGATCCCGATGTTGTTTTGTTGGGTGAGCTTCGCGACATTGAGACGATTGAGGCGGCTCTTACGATTGCTGAAACGGGGCATTTGTGCTTTGCAACACTCCACACGAATTCGTGTGTACAGACGATGAACCGAATCATTGACGTTTTTCCTGAAAATCAGCAGTCTCAGGTTCGTACTCAGCTCTCTTTTGTTTTAGAGGGCGTTTTGTCGCAGACATTGATGCCGCAGGCGAACGGTAAGGGTCGGGTTATGGCCCTTGAGGTGATGGTTCCGAATCCGGCGATCAGAAACTTGATTCGTGAAGACAAAATCCATCAGATTTATTCACAGATGCAAATCGGCCAGGATAAATTTTCAATGCAGACATTAAATCAGTCGCTCTTCCTGTTGGCGCATGCTCGTCAGATTACACAGGATGACGCAATGACACGTTCTCATGATATAGATGAACTGATACAGATGTTTGCTAATCCTGCATCGGTCTTGTCGCGAAGAAAGTCGATCAATTCTGGGACACGATAAGCAGTATTTAACATAGTGAAAGGGGTAGACCATGCCAACATTTGCTTGGACAGGTCGGGCACGAGACGGAAAAAGTACAAAGGGAACGATGGAGGCGGCGAGCGAAGCGGCCGTGATGGCAAACCTGCGTCGTCAGGGGATACAGGCGAGTAAGATCAAAGAGTCTGGTAAAGGACTGAATGCGGATATCAATATTGGTTTTTTGAAACCTAAAATTACGACTAAAGATATTGTCGTGTTTACTCGCCAGTTTGCCACAATGATTGATGCCGGTCTTCCTTTGGTACAATGTCTTGATATTCTCTCATCACAACAGGATAACCCAACGTTTAAAAAAATTCTTCTGCAGGTTAAAGAGGATGTCGAATCGGGATCAACTTTTGCGGATGCGCTGAAAAAGCATCCTAAAGCGTTCAATGAATTGTATGTAAACTTGGTTGCAGCGGGTGAAGTTGGCGGTATTCTCGATACGATTTTGAATCGTCTGGCTGTTTACATTGAAAAAGCACTGAAATTGAAAAAACAGGTAAAGAGTGCAATGACTTATCCTGTTACAATTATCGGCATAGCCCTTGTCGTTATCGCGGTTATTCTGGTTTTTGTTATCCCGGCATTTGAAAAAATGTTTGCCGATTTCGGTGGTGCTCTGCCGATGCCGACCCAGATTGTTATCAATATCAGTAATTTTGTTCAGGATTATATTCTACTGATCATCGGTTCCATTATCTTTGTGATTTTTGCCGCGAAGAAGATTTATGCAACCAACAAGGGTCGGGATAAAATTGATAACTGGGCACTGAAACTTCCGGTGATGGGGATTCTGATTCGTAAGGTTGCGGTTGCTAAATTTGCCCGAACTTTATCAACGATGATTTCGAGTGGTGTACCAATCCTTGATGGCCTTGATATTGTTCGGAAGACGGCTGGAAACCGGACGGTTGAAAAAGCGATTGCTCAGGTACGCTCCAGTATCAGTGAAGGTAAAACGATTGCTGAACCGCTCAAGGCCTCGGGTGTTTTTCCACCGATGGTCTGCCAAATGATCGAAGTTGGTGAGCAGGCAGGTGCCCTTGATACGATGCTGAGCAAAATTGCCGATTTCTACGATGATGAAGTTGACGATGCCGTTGGCAATCTGACAGCAATGATGGAACCGCTGTTAATGCTGTTTCTTGGAACAACAGTCGGTGGTTTAGTCATCGCAATGTATCTGCCGATCTTTAAACTGGCTGGGACAGTTGGCGGTTAATGGTAACGGACAGTTCGGCAGCACAACAAAAAAATAAAGCTGATAGCCGTAGTTTGACATGGTATTTAATTTGTCGAACTGCGGTTATTACGTTTCTGCTTGGTGGGGCCGCGATTTTCTATTTGCGCGGGAGTGTCAATCGTACACTTATCCCCCCATTGTTTGTTTTGATTGGCATCGCCTATGCTGAGGCATTGATCTCGGCAGTTCTCCTAAAGAGAATTTCCCGCCTGCAGGTTTTTACCCAGTTACAAATTGTTTGGGATTTATTGTTTGTTACCGTTCTCATTCTCCTGACTGGCGGGGTTGAGAGCGTTTTTTCTTTTGCATATCTGCTGGTTATCGTTTCCGCCAGTTTCTTATTGTCACGCCGCCTGACCATTTTGGCTGCCGCCTGCGCGGTTATTCTGTTTGGTGGTATTCTTGATCTCCAATTTTTTAACTATCTCCAATTCCTGCACCTTTACCGCTCTGCCTCAGACAGTGCATTTTTCTCAGCTATTTTTGTCCATTCAGTTGCTTTCTTTTTGACTGCAATTCTGAGTGGAACCCTTGCTGATCGCTGGCGTCACAGTGAAGCACAGCTTCAGCGAAAGACGATTGATTACGCTGAGCTTGAGAAAATGAATCGGACTATTTTGTCTCATATCAGTAGTGGCTTAATGCTGATAAATTCGGCAGGGCGGATTCGATCGTTTAATCGTGCGGCGAGTGACATCACCGGGCTATCCTTACAGGATGTTTACGATCAGGATGCCAGTCAGTTGTTCCCCGGCTTACTCGTCGGTTCACAGGCGACCATTAAGCCCTTAAAACGATCAGAGGGTTACCACATAAAAAGCGGTGGGGAACGATTGATTCTTGGCTACGCAACGACTCCGGCCCGTGGAAGTCAAGGTGAAGATCTTGGGATATTGGTTACCTTTCAGGACCTCACAAAATTGAAGAAGATTGAGGAGGAATTGAAGCAGGCAGATCGACTTGCAGCAATCGGTCGTCTCGCTGCCGGGATGGCTCACGAAATCAGAAATCCTCTGGCTTCAATCAGCGGATCGGTGCAGCTTTTAATGGAGGCAGAACACGCTAAGTCGGAAGATCTTCATTTGATGGATATTGTTGTCAAAGAAGCAGATCGATTGAACGGCCTATTAACTGATTTTCTCAATTTTGCCCGTCCCAAACAGCCAACAAAGGAAGCGGTTGATGTTGTCTCCATTCTGGATCAACTTATTGACCTTCTCAAAGCTGATTATCGGTTTGAAAAAATAGAGATTGAATGTCACTATTCTGATAAGTTTGAAATTAAGCTTGATCGTAGCCAAATTTTGCAGGCTTTGTGGGATCTTGCGATCAATGCAGGTGAGGCGATGCAAAAAAAAGGGCGGCTTATATTTACTTTGGATAACTCTCATGGGGGTGTCATTATTGTTGAAGACACTGGCCCCGGAATCTCTGAGGAAATTAAAGCTCGAATATTTGAGCCGTTTTTTTCCACGAAGGAGAGGGGGACGGGGCTGGGACTTGCCTCCGTTTATTCAATCCTTGAGGCTCATGGTGGCGCAGTCACAATAGATGAAAGCGAATCGGGAGGAGCCCGATTCCGTTTGCAGTTCCCGGTGGAGAACTCATAATATGGCGAGAAATGCCGCAAAATATAAAATACTTGTAGTTGATGATGAAGTCAGTTTGCGTGAAATGTTGTCAATTTTACTGCAGCGGGAAGGCTATATTGTTGAGCAGGCAGCAGACGGTGCTGTGGCGATTGAAATGGCAGAAGCTGGCACATATGATCTGATTATTTCTGATATTCAGATGCCACGCGTGACAGGGATTGAACTATTGCGTCAGTTACGCCAACACGACAATAATGTCACTGTGATTATGATCACCGCATTCTCTTCGACAGAAGAGGCTGTGGAAGCGATGAAGCTTGGTGCTTACGACTATATTACCAAGCCATTTAAAAATGATGAAATTAGGCTGGTTATCAAAAATGCACTGGAAAGAGAACAACTACAGAAGGAGAATCTCCAGCTCAAGCGCCAGTTAGGGCAACGTTACTCCTTTCAAAATCTGGTCGGAACAAGCCCGGCAATGTCGAAGTTAATCTCTCTTCTTGAACGGGTTGCTCCCAGTCAGGTGAATGTCCTCATTACCGGTGAAAGCGGAACCGGTAAAGAGCTTGTGGCTCAGGCCCTTCATCTTAACAGCGATCGGAAAGATCATCCGTTTGTCCCGATCAATTGTGGTGCTATTCCTGAAAATCTCCTTGAAAGTGAGTTGTTTGGTCACGAAAAAGGGGCTTTTACCGGAGCAGACAAACGCAAAGAAGGGTTATTTGAATCTGCAGATAATGGCACATTGTTTCTCGATGAAATCGGTGAACTGCCAATGGGAATGCAGGTTAAACTTTTACGAGTCCTTCAGGAAAGGGAATTTCGCCGGGTCGGTGGGACAGGTAACATTTCCCTCAATATACGTCTGGTTGCAGCAACAAATCAGGACCTCTCAGAGATGATTCAAGAAGGAACCTTCAGGGAAGATTTGTATTATCGATTGAATGTTGTTTCTATCGAATTGCCTCCACTTCGGTTACGGCAGGACGATATTCCTCTGCTGATTAATAAATTTTATCAGCGTTTGACCGGTAAAGATGAATACCGGATTGAAAAAAAAGCACTCGAGCTACTGCTTAACTACGATTGGCCTGGAAATGTCCGTGAACTTGAAAATCTGGTTGAACGCTGCGTTGTTTTAGGTGAAACTGACGAACTTACGGTCGATTGCCTCCCCGAGCAAATTTGTCGGAAAAATAGTTCTTCCTGTGGTGCCATTGGTGATCTTCCCGGTGAAGACTTCAATCTGGATGACTGGCTTGAAGACATGGAACGCACAGTCTTGTTGCGTGCCCTAGAAAAATCGGGTGGGGTCAAGAAAAAAGCTGCGGATCTTCTTGGTATTAATTTTCGTTCAATTCGCTATCGTCTCGGGAAACTTGGAATTGGTGAGAACGATTAAATATCATTCTGGTGTGAAATCTGTACTTTAACGTTGACAGCCCCGCAGGAATCATTAAGATAGCTTTCTCATGCCCGGGTGGCGGAACTGGTAGACGCAAGGGACTTAAAATCCCTCGGGAGCAATCCTGTACGAGTTCGATTCTCGTCCCGGGTACCATTTTTATTAATAATCCCAATAACTTAGGTTATTGGGATTATTTTTTTATATAAAGGATATGTTTATCACACTTATAACACAAAATGTGTTAAAAATAGATATTATGATTTATAATCAATAACTTGAGTAGTAAACACAATTATCTATTAGGCTCCTATTTAACACAAATAAGGACGTGATTATGTCCGAGATACATCACTTCAGAGACAATCAAGTCGTTCTCTATAAACGAGACGACACCCCTAGGTGGCAGGCCCGAATCAAACTACCTACCGGAAAATGGCACCGACTTTCAACAAAACAAACTGATCTCAACGAAGCAAAAAAAGTTGCCTGTGAAGAGTTTGATCAAATACGTTTTCGTGACAAAAATAATCTCTCTTTCACGACCAAACGTTTCACCAGCGTTGCCAAGGCGACCAAGAAGGAACTTCAAGAACAACTCGACTCAGGGTATGGAAAAGTTTCTTTCAGTCATTACATCAGTGTTATTGATCGTTACTTGATCCCTTTCTTCGGGAATATCAATATCGACTCCATTGATTACAAGAAATTGAAAGAATTTGACCAATGGCGAATCAAGAAATTAGGACGAGTTCCAAAAAAATCAACCATCAATAATCACAACGCTGCCCTACAACGAGTTTTTGCCCTCGCCCTGAACAACAACTGGATTCACCCTCTCCAAGTCCCCGACCTGAAAAATACCGGAACCAAAACAGAACGAAGACCCAGTTTCACAAAGACCGAATATCAACAACTCTATCGATTCATGAGAACATGGCACAAAGAAGGAAGAAAAGAAGTCACACGCCAAATCAGAACCCTGCTCCGTGATTACGTTCTGATTCTTGTAAACACCGGA
>Ga0256842_1003075_pt1 | contig 11381 bp, 7 predicted proteins | sample 4559240metaG_FD_185973 | JGI IMG/M metagenome (GOLD analysis project Ga0256842, IMG submission 185973) | Hydrothermal vent microbial communities from Guaymas Basin, Mexico - 4559-240 | ecosystem: Environmental > Aquatic > Marine > Hydrothermal vents | place: Mexico: Guaymas Basin | collected...
ACTGATATCCATTGTCTTGTAGATTAACTATGGTTATTCCGTGAGGAGCCATTAGTTGTACATATATTTCGTTGTCATTGATACAATATTTTATCCTAATTGGTAGTTCTGTATTATTGCCATAGATATCTCGGGCTTTATTGATTATTTTATAGGCTGTTTCATTGATTTTTTCAACAGTGATGCTCGGCTTTGTCGTTAATAGTACTGGTATTATCTTAAATGTCTGGTTTGGATATAGTATTGCTACTGTATAGTGGTATTTGCCCGTAATGATTTCTAAGTCTTTACTTATTACTTGTTCTGGGTAATTATATAGTGGTGCTCCTGCTCCACCAGTTATGATCCATGTAATGTTGTCCTTGATTTGTTTGGCCCACCCATGCCAGTGTCCTTGAAATACTAGCTTCACATGGTCATACTTCTTTATGGCATTCATTAATATGCTTCTTCTCTCACCATCCATGTTATGATCGACATCGGGGAATGCTGGTCTGTGAAAAACAAGTATTACTGACTCATTATTAATGTTTGATAATGTTTGGTCTAGTTGTTTTCTCCAATGAATACTTAGCCTTGTCTCTGAGTTCAAGAATACTATTCTCCATCCAGGAATGTCTTCGACATAGTAGTATTCTGGTCCGATGTATTGTTTCCAGTATTGAATTGCTTCATTATATATTTCTACGTCATGATTTCCTATAGCTAGCCATATATTGGATATGTTTGAAGAATAAAGGATCTCATACAATCTCTGGTATTGTTCAAGAGTCCCAGTTCCCATATGGTCTCCTGTTCCTATAAAAGCGACTGGATTTATTGCTCGTGATTCATTAACTAGTAAAAGAAATACTGGTGGCGGATTAACGTCTCTAGTATTGGATGGCCTATTATCTCCAAATACTATTAGTGGATACCATGGTAGAGTATCTGGTATTTTCCAACGTGTAGCATTGTAAAGACTTACTACTTGTTGTTCTATAATGTCCGTTTTAGTACTAGTGGTTGTTGGGAATGTTGATATAATGGATAAGCTTATGATGAGTAATAGTATAATTGTTAGCTTCGTATTCAATATTCTATCCCACCTTGAGGAGTCTTTTATCATATAATTCTCTTATTCGGGATTAATAAGGCATCGATTGATAGAAGGTTTATTAAATCCTATATTAATGCTCTGAAACAGAATATATTTATAGGAAGCGGTAAAGGGGTTTTGATCAATTTGTCTATTAGTATAAGTAGTGCTGGCGAAGAAATATATGTTCCAGACACGAGTGCTTTAATAGAGGGAGCTGTTAGTAGACTCGTCAAAGAAGGAAAAATTAGAGGAAGAATAATTGTTCACAGAGCTAGCCTGGCAGAATTAGAACACCAAGCCAATAAGGGTAGAGCAACTGGTTTTGCAGGGCTTGAAGAAATTAGGCGTTTAAGAGATTTACATAAGGAAGGATTAATAGTATTCGAGATCGGGGGAGAAAAACCCCGGGCAACGGATATAAAGATCCTTGGATCAGAGGCTATTGATTCAATAATTAGAGACTATGCATATCAGCTGAATGCAACACTTATAACTGGTGATAAGGTCCAAGCACTTGTGGCAGAAGCTATGGGTATACCTGTTCTCTACATTAAACCTGAAGAGAAGAGAGAATTCATATTGGATAAGTTCTTTGACGAAATAACTATGAGCGTTCACTTGAAAGAAGGAGTTGTACCAATAGCAAAGAAAGGTAGACCCGGAGACTGGGTTTATGTTCCTATATCCAATACCCCATTATCAAGAAAGGACTTAGAAGACATTGCAAACCAGATAATAGAGGAAACTCGAAGAAGACCAGATGGTTTTGTCGAAATAGATAGGTTTGGTTCTACTATTGTACAGTTAGGCACATATAGGATAGTGATAACGAGGCCTCCGCTAAGTGATGGATGGGAAATCACAGCTGTTAAGCCATTAAAGAAGCTTAGTCTCGAAGACTATAATTTACCACCAAAACTTATACAGAGACTCAATGAAAGAGCTGAAGGAATATTAATCGCTGGAGCACCAGGTATGGGTAAGACAACTTTTGCACAAGCACTCGCAGAGTACTATATGAGAATGGGCAAAGTAGTCAAAACAATAGAATCGCCAAGAGACATGAACTTACCGCCAGAAATAACACAGTATAGTAAGAATTATGCAGACCTCGGAGAACTACATGACATACTCCTCTTATCAAGACCTGACTATACGGTATTCGATGAAATGAGAAGTGATGAAGACTTCAAGCTCTATGCAGATCTAAGACTAGCAGGTATTGGTATGATAGGGGTAGTACACGCAACAACACCAATAGATGCTATACAGAGATTTATAGGAAGAGTAGAATTGGGCATGATCCCAAGCCTCATAGACACTGTGATATTCATAAAGAATGGATACGTGGAAAAAGTATACGAGGTAAAAATGACTGTAAAACTACCTACAGGTCTCAAAGAAGCAGAACTGAGTAGACCAGTAGTTGAAGTAAGAGACTTCTTGTCAGGAGAACTAGAATACGAAATCTATACATTCGGTGAACAAACCGTAGTTGTTCCCGTGAAGAAATTTAAAGAAAGGGCAGGTCTCGGCTTATTAGACCGTGTAGCTAAAAGAGTACAACAAATGCTTCCCGGAGCAGATGTAAGGATCGAGGATAATGTGATTTTAGTAATCATTCCAAGGAACTTAATAAAAGCATATAATAAGAAGATCAGAAAGCTAAGAAAACTAGAAGATAAGTACAATGTTTCAATAAAAGTTAGAATAGCTTAGGCAAGGAAATTACATACATTTTTGGTAATCGTCAATAAATTAACAAGAAAAACTATACGATTTTAGATGTTCAGAATCGAAAATTTTTCGATAATTATACTAGTAAATACCTTCACTTTATTACATCATAGTAAATAAGATTATTTTGATGTGCGTAGAAGAATATATCTTGTGTATGTAAATCCTTAATAAGTATGTATTCCATGGGTGTGAAGAATGGATATAACAGCCGGAGTATTAATCATAATAGGATTAATACTATACGTGATATTCTACTTTACACACGGTAAATATCTGGAGAAGAAGGTCGTCAGACCCGATCCTTCAAGAGAGACTCCAGCAAAGAAATTATATGATGGAGTAGACTATGTTCCTGCTAATAAGTATGTGTTATATGGTCACCACTTTGCATCAATAGCTGGTGCTGGACCAATAGTTGGTCCAGCAATAGCTCTTGGATGGGGCTGGCTACCCTCATTGATCTGGGTATGGTTTGGCAATGTTTTCGTAGGCGTTGTCCATGACTACCTATCATTAATGGCTAGTGTAAGGTATGATGGGAGAAGTATTGGCTGGATAGCTGGCAAGCTCATGGGTAAGAAGGCTACGTATGTATTCAACTCATACATATGGTTCTCGTTATTATTAGTAGTAGCGGCTTTCGGAGCTGTGATTTCCGCATTATTCTCAGCAACTCCTGGAGCTGGTGTTGCAGCATTACTCCTGCTAGTATTTGCAGTAATAACAGGGTTCCTAATGTATAAGACACCCCTAGGCTTCAAAGGCGGAACAGTACTAGCAATAGTATTCATTATCTTATCCGTCTATATCGGTGTTATAAGTCAGCTAAACCACTGGTTTGCACTAACCAGGGAACAATGGTTAATTGTTCTACTAATATATATCATCATAGCAGCATCTCTACCAGTATGGGTATTATTACAACCAAGAGATTACATGAATGCTTTCATATTATGGGCTAGCTTAGCAATAGGTGGTGGCGCATTAATATGGCTAGCAATCACTGGCAGAGGAGTCATGGAGATCCCAGCATATACCTCGTTTTCAGCAAACGTTGTCGGCGGACAACCATCACCATTCTGGCCAACAGTACCACTAGTAATTGCTTGTGGAGCATTATCAGGATTCCACAGCCTAGTAGGTAGTGGTACAAGTAGTAAGCAGCTAGCAAACGAGCTACATGGATTATTCGTAGGATACGGCGGTATGGAGACTGAAGGATTCCTCTCAACAATGGTAATTGGATCAATCGGAGCTTATGGTAGTCTCGCACTCATCGATGGAATAATGAGCGGTTGGAACAAAGTAATTAATAAAGCAACTGGAATGACCTTAGGCGACCTTGTAAATAAGATTGCATCGGCATTAGGAATGTCGACTATTTCAAGTCCTACACATGATGCTATACAAACCTTCGTAAATAATTTCATAAACAACCCAGACATCTTCGGAAGATTCTATGCAGGCTTGGCAACTGCTATAAAGTGGTCAGTTATACCTAGGAGCTATGCCTATGCAACTAATGCTGCTTTCGGATTAGATCTTACGGTTATGACTATTTTTGGCACACTATGGATAACAGGATTTGCATTAACATCGCTGGACACCGCTACTAGACTGGGAAGATATGCTTGGCAGGAATTAATGGAGCCTCTAAAAATGCGTGCCAAGAACCTTTACAACGTCTTAGCAAATAAATGGGTTGCCTCGGCGATACTGGCATTATTAGGTATAGCATTAGCATGGAGTGGTTCATTCCTTGTCTTGTGGCCAGCATTTGCTGGAATGAATCAATTATTAAGTAGCTTGGCCTTAATGACCTTATCCGTTTGGGTAGCTAAAGTTCAGAAAGCACCAACTGGCGGTAAGATCTTAGTTGTAGCCCCTGCAGTATTTATGTGGATTACTGTTACATCAGCGCTCCTATGGTATGAAGCAGTAGTGGTGCCAGCATGGATAGGTATAGGTGGTGCAAAAGCATTAACTGCAGGCGTGGTAGGATTTATAACAGCTGTAGGAGTTGCATTAAACCTCTACTTATTCGTGCTGTGGCTGAAAAGAATGAGGGAAAAAGAACTAAAGACAGAGTAAATAGAAATATGAACAATCTGTTTTCAAAAAACTTAATAAATTCTTTTTTATCGATAATCCTTAATTGGGGCTGATTTTATTGACCAAGAGAAGCCTATTATCCAGATTCTCAGAAGTACTTAAAGGAGTTTTTGCAGGGAAATCAGTAGAGTATATCTCAGTTGAATTAAGAGAATTAGAAAACGTTTTCGCATTAATTATACTGGGTTCTTTCATAGGTCTACCCAGTCCTCCCACAACAATTTCCCTCCGATTATTACCATATATGGGTAGAGAATTATTGGTGATGACACGTATTAGTGAAAGATTAGATGATATGCTAGGCGAGATGGCCGGATTATTTGATATAACATAGAATAACGATGTGAGAGGTATTTATTATGACCCCCAATAAAGCAAATTATATAATTAGGTTCTTTTTGGGAAAGGGAGGTGTAGGTAAGACAACAACTGCAGCAGCATATGCTTTAAAAATGGCTATGAAAGGATTTCAAACATATATTGTAAGCCTTGATCCAGCACATAATCTTGGAGATGTATTGGATACCGAGCTAAGCGATGAGCCTAAGAAAGTATATGAAAATCTCTGGGCCATAGAAGTGAATTATGAAAAAATGATCAAAAACCACTTAAAACAATTAAGTGAAAAAATTAAAGACATTTATGGGTACTTAAAAATATTTAATCTAGAAAAATATGTTGACGTGTTACGTCATAGTCCTGGTGTCGAAGAACAAGCATCACTAGATAAGATCATAGAGATAATAAGGAATTATGGAGAAAAGAATAAAGCAGACATAATAGTCTTCGATACACCACCTACTGGATTAACTCTGAGGATCATGGCATTGCCGACAATAAGCTTAATATGGATCGATAAATTAATGGAATTAAGACTTGCTATTCTTGAAAGAAGAAGAGCCATTACCAAGATAACAGGTGAAGAATACGAAGTAGAAATTGGTGGTAAAAAATTAAAAATACCCGTAGATGCAGCAGAAGATCCCATATATAAAGAACTCCTTAACCTAAAATCTGAATATGACTGGATATATAACATATTAACCGATCCAAATAAAACCCTCATAGCACTCGTAATAAATCCAGAAATGCTACCAATACTAGAAGCGTATAGAGCCTATAAGTTCTTATCAAAAATAGGTATTCATACAGAATATATTATTTTAAATAAAGTACTTATTGTAAGATCTGTACCCGAAGAACTTAAGCCAAAAATAAACGAACAAAACAAAGCAATAGAAGAAGCTAGAAAACTCTTTATAAACAAGATATTCACAGAAATACCTTACTTACCAAAAGAGCCTAGAGGAATAGATGATTTAAAAGACATCATAACATACATTGAGAATATATCATAGCCGCCAGGAGAGGAACATTATGGATGGAAACATAGCTATATATCTCTTCATAATTATAGCCCTAATAGCCGGTATATCAACACTACAATTCTATAAGGGTAGAAAACAAAACCTAATGATTCTAGAACATAGTATACGTGTTTTAGAAAAAAGCTTCAAGCCAGAGGACAAAAACTATACTATAATAGGTATATATGTAGGATATGATGCCACATATAAAGTAATACATGAAATTATCAAGAACATTAAGGCGGTTGTATTGCTCCTACCCAGGCAAAGCCTCTTATACATGCCAATAGCTAAACTAACATCTAGATTCGATAGAGTCTTCCTAGTAATAAATTATAAGAAAAACAAAAACTTTTCAGGAGAAGCTCATCTTGTTAAGAAGGGATATTATAGACTTGGAATAAAAAGAGCTATTAAAGGTATCGAAAAGATGCGCATAGAAGAAATAAATATTGGAAAATCCAAGTACTACTTGATATATACCCATAGAAGCCTAGTAGAAAAGCTTATAAACTTCACAAAACAATTAGAAGATCCCTCAATCATTAATCACATAGCGATAGTTCCAAAGAATAAAAGACTCTACTTGGCAGCAAAACTTGTACCAGATAGGCTTGAGGATCTCGCAACAAAGTTCTATAGGCTAGGACTAAGCATTTAATCCAAGTAATCATCCAATCTCTTATTGCCAGCAACTATAGCTATTAGATCACTTAATCTATAGCTCTTTGTCAATAGTTCCTTGTCTACCTTGTAATTATTCCTACGTGTCTTTACCAAATTATCGATCTTAAGAAATCTCCACTCACCTGATCCAATAATTTTTACTGCTATAAATCCCTCTCCTCCAGACCTCTTGATAAATTCTTTTAGTTTTTGAACCTGATGCGCAGGAATGTAAATAGGTTTCTCACCATGAGTTGTTTTTACCTCAATGGCTAGTACATATCCATTCTTAATGGCTACAATATCTGGGTACACTATCCTTTTAGTCTTAGAACCGCTTGCAGGTGCTCTTATAACAGCGAATCCCTTTCTCCAAAGCTTTACAGCTAATTCTCTCTCATGAGCAAATCCTATTCTCCTATTTCTCAATACATATCCCTGAAAAACATATGCATTTATCGAAAAACCATTATATCTAATCAAATACTAAAATATAACTTAGTGTACTAGTTGATTAGGAGAGGTGTTCTATTATATGAAGAAAACTACTATAGTCTTCATACTCTTTGCATTAATAATAATGGTTAGCACAATATCACTAACAACTCCAGGGACAACAAGTCCTGCAACACCAGAACTACCTAATATAGATGAATATGTTACAGAACTACCGACAAGCAATATTGGTCCAGGAACACCTGCTATAGTATTCCCAGGAGATACATTCACAGTAGTATTTAAACAAGAATATGCACCGTCACAATTAAGCATGGGATATATATTTACAGTCAAGGTGGAGAACGACCGGATAACTACTTATAACTATACGGTAACGATCAATAAGATCGACGATACACATTATAATGTAACAATACCAACAGATGCAACCGGAGGATTATATGACCTAGTCCTATATGGTTCAAATAAGTACGTAATCCCTAGAAGTGTGTGGATAATAACAAGTATTGGAGACATACTAAACATAGTACATGTATCAGACCTACACTTCGGCACCGGATACCCGGATGAAACAATTGGTAGATACAAGAGATTCGGCGGAATGATGCTGACACAGCTTCTCTCACCAGACTTGGTAATAGATACTGGTGACGAAGCAGATACACAAGCAACAACACAATATAAAGAATCTAGAGGTTATAGATATGCCTTCTTATACTCATTACCCGTCCTACTCAACCCTGGAAACCATGACTACCCCAACGAGAACTTCATAAAATACTATGGAACAGGCACCTGGTATAGACTCATAGGAAATAAGATACTCATCATAGCTTTGAACACCAGAGAATTTGGAACCCCCGACTGGTCGCAATTAAAATGGACACAGACACTACTCGAGAAATACAAGAATATACCTATTAAGATAATACAGTTCCACCACCCAGTATTCTATTGGCAGGGGGAACTACATCTATACTATAACTCAACAATATTCTATCAAGACCCACACAAAGTATCTAATAGCCCAGTTAGTTATTACTGGGGAGGAAATCTGACAGCATTAAGATACTTCTTAAAACTATGTGAAGACTACAATGTATCAATAGTATTCGCTGGACACATACATAGAGACCAGTTCGTAAAATATGTGTCAACAAGGACAAATACAACAACCTACTTCATAACAACAACCACACTCGCCCACGGTACAGGAACATATAACGGATTGAACTACATACGCATAAACCTAAAGAACTTCAGCCTAGAATTCCCATACAAATCACCATGGTTCGCCGGATTCGAGAATATTTCGAGAAACAGAGTATACAACTCAATACCCAACACAAGACCAGACCTAGTACCAGGCAACAGTAGATGGCCGCAAGTAGCAGACCACATGTACTACTATGGATTCATGATTAAAGCCAAGCACGCATACGTAATGCACTTAGAAAACTATGTACCAGGCCTAGACCTTGAAAAAACAATACTAATAGCTCTTCCATGGGCTGGAGATACACTAGGATTAAAAGTAATAGAATCTAGTGGAGGAGCTGATGCCAGTATTAAGGACTATAAATTCATAGATGGAAGAGCATATATAGCATTACATATCAAACTACCAGTGAACTCAAGTATGACATACGTATTATACAATGAGGAAGATAAGACCCCGCCAATAATAAAGTATAGTCTATCAATACCCAAGACTCCAACACTTAACAGGAAGAATAGCTTCTTCTTCAAGATATATGATGAAGAATGGGGACTAAAAGAAGTAAGTGCAAAAGTAATCATCAACGGTGAAGAAAAAGAAGTTGAAATAGTAAAGTATAGCGCAAACACTTATAGAATAGACTTATTAGTCAAAGGAACAGAACCTGTAACAGTAAAATTCATAATAACCGCAGTTGATTATGCAGGAAACACAGCTGAACAAACATTTGAAATAACAATATATCCAAAAGGATGGACTCCGACAACGACCACAACTACAACTACGACCACTACTACAACAACTACAACTACGACAACGAGCACTACAACCACTAAAACAACCACAACCACGACGACTACTACAACCACAACAACTACAACTACCATGACAACAACTACTCAGCCCACTACAACAACAACGACCACAACTACAACGAGTACAACCACAACGACAAGTCCAGCACAGACAACTACAACAACAACTACGACGACAACGCCTCAGCAAAACCAAACTATGACTATTGCTGTAGGAATAATAGTGTTCATACTAGTAGCTGTGTTGCTGTTCATAATAGCTAGGAAAGCTAGTGAGAGAAAGATGTGATTAATGTTTTGAAAAGGTTTTTAATAAAAAATATTTTTATTAAAAATATCTTTGCCACCTTTTTACTTATTTCTTAGCAAACCAAGCTATTAGGAATCCTATTATTAAGCCAATTATTGCTAGTATTATTGCAATTGTCCAGTCTGTTTGTACTTGTGTTACAGTTGTTGTTGATACACTTGTTGATGTCACAGTTTCTGTCTTTGTCATGGTCTGGGTAATAGTTTGTGTTTGAGTAGCCGTTGAAGTCTGTGTTACAGTTTGTGTAACTGTCTCTGTAACTGTTTCCGTAACTGTTACTGTTGGTGTTACTATTGGCATTATTACTTCTCCCGTGGAGAGCTTAATACCACCTACTTTTGCTGGTACTTTGTTTTCTACATCATAGCTCTTGAGGAGCTTATACTGTACATCTGGTGTTGGTGCTAGTAGGTCAATTACTTGCGGCATAACACCTGCTAGAACTGCTTGTGGGTCTGCACCGCCGAAGGTCCATTCGCTCTTATCTACTTGTACTGGTCTTACCTTCATTGGTGCGAATCCATCATATCCAACAACTGCTACTACGAATACCCAGTCTTTAATGTTGGATACATCTGATAATAATGACTTTGATATCTTAGCCACGATTGTGTTTGGTTCTTGTGAGTCAACATATACGTCAAAGCCTGGTTCTTTCTCTTCAATTGCTACAAGTTTATTATCAGCTGAGTATATTGCTGATTTCTGTCCATTGGGTACTGGTTCATCGCCCCATCCGGGAGCCATTAGTACTGCATAGTTCCATCCATGCCATATTTCTATGTTTAGTCCGAATGTTGTCTTGTTGAGCGGTAGTGATGTGTCAGTTGTCTTTATGTATACTTGTACATATTGTAGACAGAATCCGTTTGGTCCATTCCATGGATTGTCTCCCAGGTTCTTAACTGTTACTTTTAAGTATATGTTCTCACCATCCTCATATACTCCAAACTTTACTAGGTCAAATACGCCTGGCTGGAAGACGTCGTTAGTTGGATACTCGATCGTGCCAATGCCCTTGTCGTCTTCCTCGGGATCGGATAGTTCTCCTATTAGTGATAGCTGTGGTGCTGGTGCTTTACCAATGTTTATTGCAAACCATCTAATCATGTTGATTAAGAATTGTGGCCCATCTAGTTCTACTCCATGATACATTGGGCTAAACATTGGCTCATAGTCACCGTATGGTGATTCACCGCTTACTACTATGATGTTGTTTGAATCACTCCAGTACTCTGCTGCTACCATTACGAAGGTATGGTTACCTGTGCCTTGTCCATAGAATAATGGGTTGTAGACTAACGGTGTTGGTGGATTATTGTCTCCAATGTATGCTGTGTTATAGCTCCATATGATCCTTATTAATCCATCGAATGTCTCGTTTACAGGGTCATGATAGTTACCGTTTTCATCAACCCATATGACTGCGTCAGGACCATGCATTAGTATTGGTTTGTTAATGTTGGCTGCTAATATGCTGGTGTAGAGTTCTGGAACATCATCTGGCATCATTCTGGTTAATACACGGTAGAATGCACCAGCATTGTGTATGTCATCGTATACTGCTGCTAGTTCTAATCTTAGCTTAGCACCTATGAATTCTAATAAGTCA
>Ga0256842_1003076_pt1 | contig 11381 bp, 11 predicted proteins | sample 4559240metaG_FD_185973 | JGI IMG/M metagenome (GOLD analysis project Ga0256842, IMG submission 185973) | Hydrothermal vent microbial communities from Guaymas Basin, Mexico - 4559-240 | ecosystem: Environmental > Aquatic > Marine > Hydrothermal vents | place: Mexico: Guaymas Basin | collected...
ATGTAAATTTTGGACATATTATCAAAGCCTTTGAAGATGAGGGATTTAAAAAGATAGATTATGAGACACAAGCAAGAGCATTAATTAGATTTGGACTTATTGATATATTAGAACAATTTGCAAAGCAAACAACACAATCTATTTATGTAAGAGAAGCAGATAAAATCAAGACTCTAATAGCCCCCACTATTATGGGTGATAGATTTAAAATGGTTCATTTTAGAAAATAAAATATAAAGATATAAGCAAATTATAATAATAGTTAGTTTATACTAATATTAGTAGGGTGGGTGATAACCCATCAAATTGAAGAAGTTGGAAATGATATGAAACTAAAAGTAAATGGCGAGATAAAAGAGCTAGAAGATAATATAACAATTAATGAATTAATAAATAAATTAGGAATTGAAATCAAAGTAATGGCAGGTGCTGTAAATATGGAGATTGTCAAAAAAGATAATTGGGATAGTTATATACTCAAAGATGGTGATAAGGTGGAATTTTTAGATTTTGTAGGTGGTGGCTGATAATGATAGATTTTGTAAATACACCACTAAATGGAAAAATGGCTATGATAATGTTTGGTGGGGCAACTATGGGTGGGTTTTTGATTAAACGAAGTATGAAGCTTATTATTGGTGGGCTTATGGCATTGGCTATTGCTGTGATTTTGTTTTTAATTACATATAAAAGTGGTATATTTAATTTAGATGATGAAGTCCCAAAAATAATTATACATAAGTTTTATGATATGCCTATTGCCAAAATTAAAGGGGTATTAGATACCTTTGTTCATACACCACCTGCTAATTGGCATATTTTAAAAGTATTAGTTGTATTAGCTGGATTTGGATTTGGATTTGCTTTTTTAGGTTCATATTTTGGCGAACCAAAAAAGAAAAAGTAGAGTGATGAAAGTATTAGTTTCAGCGTTAGAACCATCATCAAACTTACATCTCAAAGAGTTGTTGGAGTATAGTAATAATATAGAACTTTATGGAATTTTTAGCAAAAACTTAGGACACCCTATTTATGATATAAGTGATATGGCAATTATGGGTTTTGTAGATGCTATCAAAAAATATAGATGGTTTAAATCAATATTAGATGAGATGGTTGAATTAGCCAAAGGTGTAGATAGAGTACTATTAATGGACTCATCAGGATTTAACCTACCACTTGCTAAAAAGATAAAAAAGTACTATCCTAATATTGAGATAATATATTATATTTTACCACAAGTTTGGGCAAGTAGAGAGTATAGAGTTAAAAAAATAGAGAAATATTGTGATAAAATATTTGCTACACTACCTTTTGAAGTAGAGTTATACTCAAAGGCTCAATTTGTGGGACATCCATTATTAGATGAGATATATTTGCAAAAAAATAGAGTAAGTAATAATGGTATTATATCATTTATGCCAGGGAGTAGAAGAGGGGAGATTAGTTATCTTTTCCCTATTTATAGAGAATTAGTCAAAGTTTTACCCAACCTAAAAGAGGCGATTTTGATTGTCCCCTCTACATTTTCATTAGAACAGATTGATGAGTTATATGGAGATACATCATCTTTTATAATTTCAAGAGATACACATAAAAGCCTATATAAATCAGATTTTGCATTTATCTGTTCAGGGACTGCTACACTAGAGGCATCTTTGATTGGTACACCTTTTGTTTTGAGCTATATAGCCAAAAAAATAGACTACTTTATAGCCAAAAATATACTCAAAATCAAAGAGATAGGATTAGCTAATATTATATTAAGACATCATAATAATACAGTCCTACATAATGAACTTCTTCAATCAGATGTAAATATAGAAAATCTTTTAAATGAGTATAATAGTATAAATAGAGAAAAATTTTTAGAAAGAACAAAAGTTTTGAAAAAATATCTAAATAGAGGTAGTAGTAAATTTGTAGGGGAGTATATATCTAATTCATATACTCCATTAAACTAGCTAAGAGAAGTAGTCCTATATAGTTCCATTAATTTAATATAAAACTCCTCTTCACTCTTATCTTCAATCAATCCATTTCCTGGCATTAGTGAATAATATAGATTTTGGAGATTATCAAATCTATTTGGATATAGAGATGATATTATACTAGCACTTACCTCTTTTCTGACTAAAATTGTAGGTGGTATTATCCCTGATTGGATAAGTTTCATAATAGAATTTGAGTGATAATGGACATGGTGATGTTGTCCATGTGGGCAGGTTTGTAGGCTTATAAGAGAGTTACAAATATCACAATATACAAACTCATCTACAATCTCTATCTCAATATTTCTAAACTCATCAAAAATAGTATTTAATCTATTATCATCAAAATATAATCCCAACCCTGCATGATTTTTACCAACTACCAATTTATCACAACCATAATTTTGAGCCAATATAGCATCTAAAATTAGTTCATTATACCCTGCAAATATATATGTATTTTCAAATGGGACTACTATTACTTTATTTGAGGGTAGATAATTATCTATAAATCTATTAAGTGCTTTGGAACGAATTTCATAATCTAATCCACTATTAGTAAATGGTTTTCGCAAAAATATCACCAATAAATCACAACTACTTAGAGTCTGTCTAATCATTCTCTCATGAGCTCTATTTAAAGGATTACTTGCTAACATCATAGCAGATACTTTTTTGGCTTGAGTTTTTTCTATCATTTGAGTAACTCGTTTTTTATTATCACTAATTATAGGATAATCTACACTATATTTACCACTTATTGCCATATCTCCAAGTCGTAAATCCGTATTTTTTACCCCTGGGTGGCTCTTATCACTTGTGCCATATATTTGTGCTAATCTCTCTATTGGGTCTATCTCAAATACATCATCTACCTCTATCTCACCCACTTCTATATCATTAGAGATAAGAGTAATAACCTCTTTGGTTTTAATTGATTTAATTACTTTTTGGTTCTCTTCTCCTCGTGGTGCTAAAATAAAAGAGAAAGGAAAAGGAACTCCTTGAAATTTTTGATCTATATTGACTCTATTTGCTGTTTTTCTATTCATAAGAGAGGTTACAGGAGATAGTAGCCCCTCTTGTACTAATGCTAGAGTAGAGAGAGCCTCTGTATCTATATAAATAGTTTTATTTTTTCTTGAAAATCCCATATTTTTTCCTCTTTTCCCATAAACTTTTGCGTGATATTCCCAATTTTTTGGATAGTTCTGTATCAGGGAATTGATATTGGAAGCTATTAACAATAAATTTAACATAATCATCAATTGTTAATATCTCATTTTGGTCATATAACTTAGAATCGCTTATAATAGTTATTGTATTAAAAGGAGTCTCAACAGTAGATGTTGTAGATATTATAAAATTATAACCATCTAATACTTTAAAAAGTTCATTTCGCTCTGTTTTTTTAAGAAATTCTATATCAATGATATATAAAAGAGACTTTTTGTTACACTCTTCTATCTTTTTAAGCCAATTTTCATCTCCTAGAGAGATTAATACAATAGTCTCTTGAGTATGCTTTATATAGCTAAATACTACTTTATCTGCCAATCTCTGATAGTTTGTTGATATTACAAGAGGAGGAGAAAGAGATTCTACATCATAATCATACTCCAAATCTTTGAGTAAGTTATGTGTATATTCTTCAAAAAGATTATTTTTAGATTTAAGCTCTTGATACTCTTGATAGTGATGTATTTTTCTTAGAAGCTCTTCAATCTTAAATGGCTTTACTATATAATCTTTTGCCCCAAGTTCTAGTGGTTCACTAACTGTATTATTATTAATATAATTTACCATCAATATAATAATCTTATCTGCAAATTTCTTGACTAATGGAGAGAAGTTTTGCCCAGGAAGACTAGTAGATAATAGATATACATCTCCACTACTCTTCATAGCCTCTTTTACCGTACCATAAATATCTACATCAAATCCATTATCAATCAACTTAGCTGATATACTTTGAGCCAAATATAACTCATTTTCTATAATTACTATCTTCATTTTATTTTAGTCCAATCAAAATATTTCAAACTACTCACTGCCTCTACCATTACACCCTCTTCTCTTCCTACAAATCCCAATCTCTCTCCTGTCGTAGCCTTGATATTTACAAATCTTCTCTCAATGCCTAAAATAGAACTAATAACCTCTCTCATTTGAGTCTTATAGTTTAATAATCGTGGTTTTTGAGCCAAAATTGTAATATCAACATTTATAATATCAAAGCCAACAGAACGAATCTTATCTACTGTATCTTGTAGTAACACTTTAGAGTCAATATTTGAGTATTTATTATCATTATCAGGATAAAGCTCACCAATATCACCCATACCACTAGCACCCAAAAGAGCATCAATAATAGCATGAATTGCCACATCTCCATCACTATGGGCTTTAAACCCATAATTTACACTATCTATCTCTACCCCACATAAATACATCTTTTTACCACTGATAAATGGATGAATATCTACTCCAAATCCAACAAGTTGATTATTTGATGGTGGTTTGATACATTTGATAGATTTAATATCTTCAATAGTTGTAAGTTTATGGGCATTGATTGAACCATCTACAAACTCCACATTTCCACCAATATGAGATATAGCCGAACTATCATCACTAAACTCTATACCAAAGCCAAGAGCTTTTTTTAGCATCTCTGTACGACTAAGTTGAGGAGTCTGTATCATTTTAATTCTATCTCTATTGACTGGTTTATCCTCAAAATATACTGTATCTACACTACTTAGAGATGGTACTATACAATCAGCCATATCTCTAGTGCCTATTACCCTCTCTATCATATCTCTATCAACACAACACCTAGCAATATCACTTACCAATACAAAAGAGCTATTAATCTCTCTAATAGCATTAGTTAATGACTCCTGTCTGCTACTACCACCAACTACTAATTTATGTGTTACAAAATTAGCCATATACTCTATATCTTCTTGTGATGAGACTATAATAATTTTATCAAAATTATACATATCCTCAAAATTCTCAACTACCTGTAACCATATCGGTTTATCGTCGCTATATAGCCACTGTTTCTTAGGATATACCCTGTTACTACCTCTTCTAAAACGCAAGGAGCTACCAGCACCAAGAAGGATTAAACTTATATCAGACAAAAAGACTCCTAAAAAGTTAAAATTGTAACGAAATTATACACTTCATAGCTTTAAGTTAGCAAAAAAGTCTCTTTTTAAATTTTTTTATCAAATTATTTAACTATTTTAGTTTGTTGCACTTATAATAATATAAAATTGTAATAAATAGTGAGATTATAATAAAGGTAAAGAGAAGTAAAAGTATTTTATTATTATAAAGAGTTTAGATGGTGCGATTGGGGGGATTTGAACCCCCACACCCATAAGGCACTACCCCCTCAAGGTAGCGTGTCTACCGTTCCACCACAATCGCAAGTTGAGATTAAAATTATATCATATATATTTAAAATTTAGTTTAACTATTTTCTACTTTTAAGTATCTCTCTAAAATCTCTTAAAAATAGATTTAATCTATCACTTGGTATCCCTGCATACTCTTTATCAATGATAAATATATTATCTTTTTTAGACGCATTTATAGGTAGCTTTTGCCATGGTTCTTTGATTTGTGATAGAGTTAATTTATGATTATGTGCCAAAATAAGTATAATATCAGGATTAGAATATATTATACTCTCTAAATTTAATATAGGTTGTGAAGTAATATTAGATTTAATAGCATTAATATTACCACTCTCTATAATTATATCATTAAGATATAGATTATTTCCTACTACAAATATACCTTTTATTAAGTTTTTATACTCACCTATTACAATTAAAATCTTTTTATTAATTACTATATTTTTGATACTTTTTAGTGAGTTATTGATATTTTGGACTATGCTTTTAGCTTTTGGAGTATTATCTACTAACTCACCTATTTTTAATATTGTATTTTTAATATCACTAAGAGAGTTTATTTTAACCACCTCACTTTTGATACCAAATGATTTTAATCTCTTTTTTAATTTAATATTATTTGGTTGTAAAATCACTAAGGTTGGTTTGATATATAAAATCTTCTCTAAAGAGATATCAAAATAACCACCTACCTTATATTTAGATTTAGCCTCTTTAGGATATAGAGAGTATTGAGTATTTGCAACTATTAAATCACCTCTATCAAGGGCATATATAATCTCATTTATGACAGGTGAGAGAGCTACAATTCTACTATTAGCTACTATTTCAAATGGATATAATAGTATAGTAATTAAAAATATTCTTTTTATCATATATATTTTCTTTTGGATTATTATACTATAATTGAGTTAAAATATAACAAAGGTAATAAAATGAAAGTAGTTGTATTAAATTGTCATTTAGCATAGCAGTGATTTGCCCTACTAATTTAATTATTATTCTTACTTCTCAAATACAAACCCTTTATTACTAGCTTGAATTCTAATACTTTTGATAATAGCCTCTCCTAAGTTATTACTATTTTTTGAGCTTTTATCTGCTAGATATTTAGCTCTCTTAGACTCTAATACTTTTATCTTTTTTTGGATTTTTTCTCTTTGGACTTTTTTAGATTTTACAATTTTTTTAATCTCATCTTTACTTTTACCTTGAAGTTCATCAGGTAGTTTCTCTACAAATATACTATTTATTGAGTTTTCATCCTCTTCAAAGGCTGTTACCATATCAGATGTAGCTTGTTTGTACTGTTTTTTAGACTTTACAATATTTCTTTCAATATATGATGATTTAGATAACTCTTTGCTATTTTTATCTTGTTTATATACATTTACCATTTTTGCCATACGAAGTTTTTTGAGACCATACTCTAAATAGGTGCTATTTAAATTTGTACCTAACTCTATAATCTCATCATCATAAGGGGTTGATATATACTCTATTTTATCATTAGGATTGATATTAAAGGCTTTTCCATTATCAACTGCTTTTTCAATTGCTTTTTGATATGGTAGGCTTCCTTGTGCAAAACTCTCATTTCCTGCGATAATTAATAGCTTTAAATCATCTTTATGATTAGACCATGAAAAACGATTAACAGCCTCTAATATAACTTTACCTGCATACTATTTTCCAAAGTTGTTCTTTGGCTTGATTGATAAGTATTTATATAAAACTAGGTGCATCATTAGCAAAAAGAATTAAATCTCCACTTTTAGTATGTTCTATTAACATCTCTTTCATCTTATCTTTACTCTCTAATTTTAATAACTTATCACTATCTATAATATCTTTAAAAATCTTATAGTTAAGCTCCCCAGAGACTATAATAATATCAAACACCTCATTAGCTCTTCTTGCTACTTGTTCATTATATATATCATCTACCTCTACTAACCCTGGGGTAATTAATACCTTTCTGCCATTATGAGTATTAGCCAATGCAAATGAGTCTAGCATACCATCAATATTACCATTAAAGCTATCATCTAATATTATCTTACCACCTGCATCAATTCGTTGAAGTCTATTCTCTACTGGCTTTAATCTACTTAATTCCATTTTGATTTGTGCTTTATCAATGCCCAATGATTGTGCTACTTTGATACAAACGCTAAGATTTATAGTATTAAATCCACCCAATATTGGTGCTTGATAATAGCTATTATCTACTACAAAACTAATCCCATCAAGTCCTGCTTTTATATCGCTAATATCATCTCCAAATTTATGAATACTCTCACTTGGATTAATATTAGCACTACTATGAACCCACGCCTCTTTAAGTCGTTTAGAACTCAATATCTCCATTTTGGTATTTCGTATATTTTCCAACGAACCAAAATACTCAATATGAGCAGGTCCAATCTTGCCAACAATTGCATATTGAGGATTGAGTAACTCTGTAATCTCTAATATATCACCCTGCCCTCTAGCCCCCATCTCTACAATATAAATCTCTGTATCACTTGGCAAATCTTCATTTATATCTTTAAGCACTCCACCTAATGTATTAACCGAACGAGGTGTAGCATAGACATTATATTTGCTACTTAATATATCAGCCAAAAAGTTTTTGATACTTGTCTTCCCATAACTAGCCGTTACTCCAATTACTATCATATCTTGATGAGATTTAAGCTTTTTAATAGCTTGTTGTTTAAATCCATTAAATAGTATTGCTTCAAATCCTGATGATAATACAATAGCCAAAAATAGAGGAATAATAGCCGTAAAATTTGCACAAGAGGCAAACAGAAGACATAATATATTACTAAATATAGCTATAAAAACAAGTGCTATAAAAAATCTCTTAATCCTACCTGTAAAAACCAAAGGCTTATCAAGACTCTTATACCAATTCCACAATAGCACCAAATACCCAATAGCTATAACAAACCCAAATTTACCTACTATTAAATATAGAGTAAATGGAATTAAAAAATATACAAAATGCCACCAAGTTTTGGTATGATGAAACACCACCCTACTCAATTTATAGCTATACCACTGTAAATTTGTAATTAGATAATAACCTAATGCTATCGTAAATATAATGTGTGAAATAAATTCTAAAATAATCAATATATTATTTCCTTAAAAAAACTCTATTATTTAATTGTTGTAGGGTGGGTGCAACCCACCAAATAAGCTAAATAATATTAAATTAGTGGGTTACACCCACCCTACGATTTAATATTTACGAATGATAATTTGGAGATTCTTGTGTAATCGTTACATCATGGACATGAGACTCTCTAAGCCCTGCACTTGTAATCTCTACAAACTCAGCCTTATCCCAAAATGTTTTTATATCTTTTGAACCACAATACCCCATTGAAGAACGAAGCCCACCTATCATCTGATGTACTATCTCTTCTATTTTACCACGATAAGGTACTCTTCCCTCAATCCCCTCAGGTACTAGCTTATCAGCAGCCGTCCCCTCTTGGAAATATCTATCTGTACTACCTTTACTCATAGCACCCAAACTACCCATTCCACGATAACTTTTAAACTTTCTACCATTAAATATAATAGTCTCACCTGGTGCTTCATAAGTACCTGCTAATGCAGAACCTAGCATCACACTACTAGCACCTACTGCTAATGCTTTTGCAATATCTCCAGAGTATTTAATCCCACCATCAGCAATCACAGGCACACCCAATGGATTAGCCACTAATGCTACCTCATCAATCGCAGATATTTGAGGCACTCCAACACCTGCTACAATTCTAGTTGTACAGATACTACCAGGCCCTATTCCCACTTTTAGAGCATCAGCACCAGCTTCAATCAAATCTTTTGCAGCTGCTCCCGTAGCAATATTTCCTGCTATTACATCAATATCAAGATTTGCTTTAATCTCTTTAAGAGTATCTATAATACCTTGTGAGTGTCCATGAGCAGAATCTAATACAATTACATCAGCACCAGCTTCAACCAAAGCAGTAGCTCTATCAAGTTGCCCTACTCCAATAGCCCCACCTACTCTAAGTCTTCCAAAAGTATCTTTATTGGCATTTGGAAATTTGATTTTCTTCTCAATATCTTTGATCGTGATAAGTCCTTGAAGAATATCATTATCATCAACAATTGGAAGCTTTTCTATTTTATGCTTTTGTAAAATTTTAGAAGCCTCTTCTAGTGTTGTACCTACTTTTGTAGTAACTAAAGGCATTTTTGTCATTACTTCACTTACTTTGATACTCATATCATCAATAAATTTCATATCTCTATTTGTAATAATACCAATAAGCTTTTTATCACTAGCTACCACAGGCACACCAGAAATTCTATACTCACCCATCAACGAATCAGCTTCACCTATTGTACTATCAGCAGAGATGAAAATAGGGTCAATAATAATACCACTTTCAGATTTTTTGACTTTTTTAATCTGTTTTGCTTGTGTCTCTATATCCATGTTTTTATGAATAATACCAATTCCACCAAGTCTTGCCATTGCAATAGCAGCTTTATATTCTGTGACTGTATCCATTGCAGCTGATACCATTGGAATATTTAATGATACTCTCTTAGTCAGCATACTTTGAAGTTTCACCTCTTTTGGTAAAACAACAGAGTGTTGTGGTACTAACAATATATCTTCAAATGTTAATGCTTTTTTCTTTATTCTCATATATCATCCATTCATAAAAATTTAATTCATAATTATAGTCAAAACTACTTTATGATTAGATTTATTTAAATAGATTATGCTAAACTACTATTTATTAAGAAGAGCTAATGAAAAATAAACTTATTTTACTAATATTACTATTCACGATATTAATTGAAGCTAGTAGTGATGGCAAAAATGCTTAAAAAGAAAGGATTTAATGTACTATATTTAGAAGATGGTTCTCTTAAAAAAATAAAAAATATTGTAAGAAAATTTTCATCTAAACTCAAAGATAGTGGAGTAGGATTTTTTTATTATGCAGGGCATGGAGTAGAAGTAGAAAATATAAACTATCTTATCTCTTTGGGTGCTGATATCATACAAAAAAGTGATGTTGAGTTTGAATCATTATCTATAAATTATATTATTAGACAGATGGAAAATAGTCATAATAGACTTAATATTGTTGTACTTGATGCTTGTAGAAATGACCCTTTTAGTAGAGGTGGTGGTGGTCTTGCTCAAATTAATAATACAAAAGGTATATATATAGCATTTGCCACCTCACCTGGAGATGTAGCAAGTGAACTACTTATGAATGATGCCTTCTATATTAAGTTTTCTTACTTTTATCTAAAATGTTTTAATCCCAAATTTTAGTAACACTCTAGGTAATATATCATCTAAGTTTTGAACCTCTTTATCTGTTAGTTCTATCAAATTTAAATTATATTTTTTATAAATATTTTGTTTGATTTTTTTTCTTTTTAAATATTCAGGTTTATTCTCATATCCCCAAAATTCAATATAAACTTTACCCTGAGGTATATAAAAATCACTTAATACATTCTCTTCAATAGGAACTCTTTTTTCATAAGCATGAACTATTTCTTTATTATAAAGCCAATTATCAATAATTACTTCTGCTTTTGACCTCACATAATGACCATCATCCGTTCTATGTTCTGCTTTATATAGTTTTCGTGGGTCTATATTTTGAGGTTTTATTTCGGTTTTTATATCTACTTTAGATTTAGGTTTATCAATTACAATATCTATAATTTTATCAAAAATAGACTGCTTTTTATTTAACATAGCAATTATAATATCTTTATCATTCCAACGAATATATTTATTTCCTAAATACTCCAGTTCTTTACCATATTTCATACCTAATTTAGTTAATTTATGCTTAGAATCTATTAACTGTAATTTTAATAATTCATCAAAAAACTCTTCTTTTTTTAAATTTAATTCTTTAGCTAAATT
>Ga0256842_1003077_pt1 | contig 11381 bp, 9 predicted proteins | sample 4559240metaG_FD_185973 | JGI IMG/M metagenome (GOLD analysis project Ga0256842, IMG submission 185973) | Hydrothermal vent microbial communities from Guaymas Basin, Mexico - 4559-240 | ecosystem: Environmental > Aquatic > Marine > Hydrothermal vents | place: Mexico: Guaymas Basin | collected...
TTAAGATTACTTCATCCCTATTTATTATCCCAAGCTTGTCTAAATCCTCTACTGTTCTCTCCATGATATCTTTGTCACTCATTTTACTTATCTCATCTCCTTCCCTATATGTGATTTCAGCTAGCACTGATGATTTTCCTTTTGGTGCCACGTGAGGTGAGTAATTCGATGGAAAACTAACCCTATGAGTCAAAACCCCCCTGTCTGGAATGTAAATCCATGAAAAGTTATTAAGTTTGGGCTTGTCAACTCCAATCCCCACTGTAATCAGAGAATTAAACTTCAGATTGTTCACAGCTTCAACAACTTCATCGGGCACATTTTCTAAAGCTCTAATCAATTCTTGCAGTGGGATTGTGGAAATTACCTTGTCAAATTCTAGTTCCCGTTTACTATTGGAGACTATCCACCTTCCATCCTCTTTTCTGATTTTTTTGACTTCAAAGTTTGTGAGAACTCTGTCTTTTATTGACTCTTCAAAGGCTTTAGCAAGGCTTTGTATTCCACCAAATTTTGGATAGTAAAAGTAGAGCTGGTGAGTATATCCTTCAGTTGAAATGCCCAATGAAGATTTTATGATATCTTCAACTGGCGGCTGAGGAATGCGTTCAACCCAAACAGTGCTCATATCTTCTAGGGAAAACTTCCAAATCTTTTCATTGTAGGGAATCAAGTATTTTTCCGCAATTCCATTACCAAATGTGTAGTAAAACCACTCCTTCATATTTCTTGGAGGTTTTAACAGCCCTTTCTCCTTTGCGATTAAGTTTTGAATGAAGTGGTATAGACATTCGAAGTTGTCCTGCTTTGGCAAATCAGCCAACCCATTTTCAAACGGATACTTTACATAATGACCATTGTATAGGATTTTGGTATTCCTACGATTCCTAACAACATTGTCACCAAGCAGAGAAACCATTAAGCTGAGAATCTCTTTATCCTTAGAGAAAATGATATGGGAACCGCCAACATCAAAGACAAAATCCTCAATCTGAACTGATTTCAATAATCCCGAAGTCTTCAGGTTCTTCTCTAGAATTAAAAAATCATGACCTTGTTGATCAAAAAAATAACCCAAAGAGAGACCAGCCAAACCACCACCAAGGATACCAATTCTTTTATTCATGCTTCCTCACCTTCTTTATTTATAATTAATAATTTTTTTAATTAGTCTCCAATCATCTCCTTTTAAAACTTTAAGGAGAGTGGATAAGGATATATATATTGCTCCATACGTCACTACGACTGTTATAATGTTAAGGAATGGAGATGGGAATTTTATTTCTGGAATTACTAGCTCCAATATTGCAAAGCTTGCGAGATTTACGAACACTATTTTTAAAATATCCCCAATTACCGGATCGAAGGGAATATATCTCACAATGACAGCCCCTTCCACAATTAACACTATAAACTCTGTTATTACTGTGGCAACTGCTGCTCCAACTAGGCTGTATTTTGGAATTAAGATTAAATTTAGAACTACATTAACCAGTGCCCCAATTCCGGTAGCCTTAGTAGCAATATCTTGTCTGTTTAAGGCATTAAAAACATAGCCAAAGTTTAAACTAATAAAAATACACACATCCGCCCAAATAAGAACTTTCAAGGCTAATGAAGCTGGAAGATAGGCCTCTTTATAAATAGCCAAAATTATTTTTTCTGATAATAACGTAGTTAGAATGCCCAATGGGAACGCGATAAAAGCCATATAAATTAGAGATTTGTAGTAAATGTAATTAAACGTTTGTGTGTTTTTATAATGCCTAGAAAGATTTGGAAAAATTGCTGTAAAGTAAATCTGGGAAATCACTAAAACTAAAAGGATTACATTGTAGGCAGCACTATACCATCCTACAACTTTATCTCCTTTCATGTACGAAAGCATAACAGAATCCATCCAATAATAAATAGATACAAAAATCGTCATTAATGCAAATTGCCAAGCCTCTTTTACAACACTTTTCCAAAACCTTAGATCAATCTCGATCTTTGGTTTTAGAAACTTCCAAGTCATTATAACAATATGATAACCTAAAGTGATCAAGTTTGCAATCAGATAAATCATTGCAAAATACAATACATCCATGCCCAGCTTTATTGCAACTATAGCAAAAACTAAAGAAAGCACACTTTGCAGAATCTGGCCAATAGATATAAACTCCATTCTCTCAAAAGCTTGGTATATGTCGTTGAACAGATTGTTAATCCCAGTAACAATAGTGGAGAAGGTTATTATGTAAACAACCCTTCTTGTGAGTCCAGGATACCTCAAGAAATTAACGACCAATGCCACAATCAAAAAGGTCAAAGTCCCAAATATTAGCTTTAAAACAATGCCATTCGCCAAATATCTCCTAGCCAAACTTTTATCCCTTGCAACTTCCCTGACTGTCAAAGGATCTAGTCCAAAGTTAGTAATAACCCTAAATATCCCATTTAAAGCTAGGGCAAATGATAAAATGCCATAGTTCGCTGGTCCTAAGTATCTTGCAGTATACATTACATAAAAAAAGCCAAACAGAATGCTGACAATCCTCGCAAGGAAAAGCACCATCATGTTCTTTGCAATTCTCTGGACGGTGTTCATGGCAGTTCCTCCAAAGCTTGTTATGAGTATTTCTTTGCGAGGTGGACTATTGTATATATCCTTTCTCCTTCAAATAATCTCTCAAAGCATCTCTCCAGTGCCTCATTTTCAAACCAAGCTTTTCCAATTTTTCATTCTTCAATGCTGAAAACATTGGCCTCTTTGCCAGTCTCTTTAGCTCACTCGCTTTTATGGGCTTCACTTCAACATCCCAGCCCAAAATCTCAAATATCGCCCTCGTAAATTCATACCAGGTACAAAAGCCGTCATTAGTTACGTGGTATATTCCATAAGGTAACCTCTTTTCAAGTATCTCTTTAATAGCTAAAGCTGCATCCCTTGTATATGTTGGAGACATCACAATATCGTTCACAACGTTTATCTCTCTACCAGCCTTTGCGAGCTTTATCATTGTCTCAACAAAATTTCCACCCTTTCCACTAGCTCCTGCAACACCAAACAAACTAGAAACTCTAATGATGTAATGCTTGTCAGTTATATATTTGATTAAGAGCTCTCCAGCGTATTTGCTTATCCCATAGACGTTCATAGGGTTTGGAACATCTTCCTCAGTGTAAGGTTCTCCTTTAGTTCCATCAAATACATAGTCAGTGCTTATGTATACATTTATTGCACCTATTTCTTTAGATATAAGCGCCACGTTTCTAGCACCAACTGAATTAACAAGGAAAGTTTTTTCTGGATTCTCTTCACATTCATCAGTTTTATGGTACGCTGCTGTGTTGATTATAACATCGGGTTTAAGATCTTTCAAAATTTTTAAGCTCTCAAACTCTGTAACATCTAAATCTTCATGAGTTAAAGGGATTGCATCTTCTCCAAAAGCTTTAACCAAATCACTTCCAAGCTGACCATTTGCACCAATTATTGCAACTTTCATCTTAACCACCTTATTAATTAAGTCCCAGGTTACAAATAATAAAAAAAATCCAGCTCACCTAAAACAATTCTCCTCTTTGGATTAGCTCTTTTAAAGTTGGCCATTTTTTGTCCTTTTCTGAGAGTATTGGATCCTCAATGGGCCATTGAATGTCTACATCTGGGTCGTTCCAGATTAATCCACCTTCATAATCAGGCGCATAAACATTATCCACTTTATAAGCTACTTCAGCAACATCACTTAATACTACAAAGCCGTGAGCAAAGCCTCTTGGAATGTAGAGTTGATATTTATTGTATTCTGAAAGAATAACACCAACATACTCTCCAAAGGTTGGTGAATCTTTTCTTAAATCCACGGCAACATCATAGATTACTCCCCTTATACAGCGAACAATCTTTGCCTGAGCATAAGGCTCTTTCTGAAAGTGCAAGCCTCTAAGAACTCCATATTTAGATTTTGAATGGTTATCTTGGATGAACTCTCCTTTTATTCCTGCTTTTTCGAAGTCCGACTTCTTGTATGTTTCCATAAAGAACCCGCGCTCATCTTCAAAGACTCTAGGCTTTATTAATACTACATCTGGAATTTCTAATTTTTTAAATTTAAAAGGCATTCTTTTTCACCTCCATTATAATATTATCCCGTTCAATTCAACATCTTTAATGATTTTGTGAGCTTCAAGCAAATATTTATACCACTGGACTGTCCTAGTCTTTATATCATCCCTAGTTTCCCCTTCCTCTAATGCTTGGTAAATTTCCTTTGCTGCATCTTTTGGTGTGTACTTTGGCTTAAATCCAAGAATTTCTTTTATCTTTGAAAAATCTACACGATATGATCTCTTATCTGGATCTCCATACCATTCATACTGCAACTCCATACCTAAAGCTTCAGCAAGCATTTTTGCAAGTGGAAATATTTGGTAGTTCTGTTCATTACTTCCCACATTGAATATCTGTTTATTAACAATATCGGGATCAGCTTCAAGAACTTTGATGAATGCCCTTGATGTATCTTTAACATACACAAAAGGTCTCCACTGAGTTCCATCACGCATTATTCTCAACTTGCCATCTTTCCAAAGATATAATATCATGGCATTTATTGCTAAATCAAACCGCATTCTTGGAGAAAGTCCATAAACCGTTGCCTGTCTTAAGAAAGTCACGCTAAAATTATTGTCTCCTAAAGGCATTATTTCCTGCTCAGCTAGAACTGCAGATTTTGCATAGGTTGTTAGTGGATTTGTTGGAGAGTCTTCATTCACAATACTATCTTGAAAACCATAGACACTACAAGTCGATGCAAAAATATATTTTTCAGCACCATATTTTTTAGCTAATTGAGCAACCCTCACTCTTCCCTTGTAGTTTATTTCCAAGGTTTTTTGAGGATCTAACTCTCCAGCAGGATCATTGGACAATGCTGCCAGATCAATTACTCCGTCAATCTCCTTCATTATTGAAGGATCAAACCAGCGAATATCATCCTTGATTAGCGTTAGCCTTGGATGCTCTTCAACTTCTTTTAAAGTCTCTTTTCCAAAGAAAAATCTGTCAAGAACTACAACATCAAATCCTTCATCTAACAACATTGGCACCATTACTGAACCAATGTAGCCAGCTCCACCAGTAACTAACACTTTCATTTGTTTTCACCTCATAAAATCACTTGAGATCTATCTCCAAGAACCAATTTTCTTCCAATAGGATGTTGATTCCTTTCCATTATCTTTACTTCCTTTCCAATCAAGCTTTCAACTATTCTGCCGCCGCAACTTATATGGCTACCATCCATTATTATCGAATCTTCAATTTCTGTGTTCTCGATAATACAGTTATTTCCAATGCTCGTATAGGGACCAATATACGCATTCTTGAGCTTACAGTTCTTTCCAATTATTGCTGGACCTTTAATAACTGTGTTTTCATCAATTTCAGTTCCTTCTTCAACTATAACTCTTCCAAGTATCTTAGCCTTAGTTTTAACTTTTATCTCCCTTTTAATGTCATCCAAAATCAATCTATTCGCATCTAAAATGTCCTCAGGCTTTCCAGTGTCTTTCCACCAATTTTCAACTTTTGTCCATCCCACTTTGTAACCATGATCAATTAACCATTGAATTGCATCCGTAATCTCAAGTTCATTTCTCCAAGAGGGTTTTATGTTCTCAACAGCTTCATGAACGATTGGCTTAAAGAAGTAGATTCCCACTAAGGCTAAATTACTTGGAGGAATCTTGGGCTTCTCCACTAATCGTTTAATCGTTCTTCCATCCTCACTAAGCTCTGCAACACCAAATTGTTGAGGATTTGGAACTTCACACAGTAAAATGCTTGCATCAAAGTCGCCTTTCTTAAAATGCTCTAAATGCTTGACAATCCCTTCCCTAAGTATGTTATCGCCAAGATACATAACAAAGTCGTCATCTCCAAGATAATCTCTTGCAACTTTTATTGCATGTGCTAATCCCAAAGGCTCTCCTTGGTAAATGAACTCAATGTTAGCATCCCAATCAACACTTGTAACCGCTTTAATCACCTGTTCTTTATTTGGTCCAATTATGATTCCTATGTCATGAACACCTGCCTCTATGACGTCTTCAATTGCATAGAAGAGAACGGGCTTATTTGCAACCGGAATAAGCTGCTTTTGCTGAGAGTATGTTAAAGGTCTAAGCCTTGTTCCGTGTCCACCAGAAAGTATTAAAGCTTTCATACTTACCACCCTAGATCAACTCTATAAATTTTAACATACCCATTGTCATAAAGCAATTTATACTTTTCGGAGTACTCAAAAATTAAAAGCTTAACTAACATGGTGTCTTTTAGATCAGAGGGTATTAAAAAGCAAGCGTAGGGAGTTATGTAGGTAATGTAATTATCTTGACCGTAGTTGTAGAGGGGGTTTTGTTTTGAAAGTATCTCCACTACGATGTTCTTGAGCTCTCTTTTAACGTTGCCATGAACAAGAGTTGCTTTTGTGCTATTCTTTTCGAATTTTACAATTATTTTTGCATTAGCTGTTGAATAAATTCGGGTGTTTCCAAATGCTCCTTCTAGTCTAAATAGATAAACTTTGATTTCATTCTCTTGAGGATAATATCTATTTAGTGTGTCAAGTTTCAACAGTAAATCCTGACCGATCACAACGTAACCAATAGTTATATTTTTTCCAGTATTTCTTTTTGCAAGCTCTTGAGTTCTTTTTATAAGCTTTGCAGATTCTTTTTCATTCATCCTAACAAACCAAGCATACTCATTTCCTCTCTGATAAATGTTGTCACTCGTAGTCTTCACGCCAGAAACCTGAATCCAGTGGCCCCAGTCCCACCAGTTGAAGACTGTCTCGTTCGGGATGTTTTCTCCCATCCACTCCACTGCATCTAGCCACTCTTTGTTTGGAATTGGTGACATGGAAACATATTTTTTAGCTTCCACAAAAGTTGGAGCCGTGGCAATTAATAAAACTATAAACAAAACTGCAATAGCCCTGTTTTTGTCTGAAAGTTTAATTTGTAATACACTGAGCAGGTTATCAAAGAATATTGCAGACAAAAATGCTACTCCAAAGGACATGAGATAAGTCAATCTAATGGTGGCAATTCCAAGGAAAGTTCCTATTGCAAATAGTATTAAAAACAATAGGTTAAGCCGCTTTTGGGTTTTTGTTGGGGATTTTATTATGTAATACCCGCTAACTATGCCTCCAAGAAGTGCAAAAATCAATAAACTTGAGAAGAACATCCATAATGCATTGGGAGTTGTTGCTCTGCTTTGAGCTGAGAGCCACGTTTTTTCGGGATGTGTAAGATACTGAATGAATCTCGAAACAGGTTTTAAAATCTTGGGAGGATTATACAGAAGTGCATACATTCCTACAATAAGAAATATGAGCATGATAATACCGTAAACAGCACGTTCATATTTCTTTAATTTAAACAAGGCGATCCCTAATAGAAGAAAAACGAAGGTTATAATAGAGGCTAAAATAAATGGTACAAACAGAAATATTTCCTTATGCGGATAATCACTCCAGGGCCAGTAAGTTCCAACAGACATTCCACCCAACAATAGTGCAGGTATCATTAAAATTGCAATCAAAAACTCATTTTTCCTTGGCTTGGCAATCAGCGGTGCCAATATAAGATACGCTGAAACTACCAAAGAGAACTCTCCAAATCCGTCGAAGGTTATAATGGACAAATATAGAGAAACTGCCAAGTAGCTCCCATACAAAATAGCTTTCCTTTTATTTAATCTCCTCTCCTTTAGTATTAGTATCGCAGCATGAAGAAACATTAACATGAATAGCGAACCTAATGTATCTTTCCATATCCCACCAGCATGTGTTCTATAGATATGTGCTCCCATAACGGACAAAAACAGCGACGCAAAAAAGCCCACTTTCCAATTAAAGGCATCTTTACCTATCTTGTAGACAACTATTATCTGGAATACGAATATTATCAAAGGAAGATAAATTCCCAGAGTCCACAAATTTACGTGAAATATTTTCCCCAAATATGCCCAAAGCAATGGGAGGAAATACTCATTGTCGCTGAATCTTCTAATCGTGGTAACTATCATTGTGTCAATATCATGAATACTTCCACCATTGGCAAAATAAACTGCCTGTCTGTAATAGAAATAAGGATCATATGCCCATATTCTATGCCACTTTAAAGTTTGAGCTCTTAGGTATAGTCCTAGCAATATTGGAATAAGCAATAGGAATATCTCTTTTTTCTTCTTTAGGAAAGACTGCAATTCCTTGTCGATCATAGGCTAATCACCATCATGGTATAGTGTTTCTAAGATAGCTTTCAATATCGTCCCTTAAATCCCTTCTAGTTAAAGCAACTTCAATGTTTGCTATTATAAATCCCAACTTAGTTCCAACATCATATCTTTTCCCTTCAATTTCTTTGGCATACATTTTAACCCCTCTGTCCACTAATAATCTCAATGCATCCGTTAATTGAATTTCCCCACTTTTATCAGGCTTTACATCTCTTAAAGTATCAAAGATTTCTGGAGTTAAAACATAACGACCGACAATTGCAATATTACTTGGTGCCTCCTCCTTGGATGGCTTTTCAATTAAATCTTGAACTTCATAAAGCCCTTTTTGAATTTCTCTTCCATCAACGATACCATACCTGCAAACATTTTCCCAAGGAACTTTTTCAACACCCAAAACGGGAGTATCAAAGCGTTCAAAAATTTCCATCAACTGTTTAATTACTGGGTTTTTGTTAATGATAATGTCATCACCTAAGAGTACAGCAAAGGGTTCGCCATTAACATGCTTCTCAGCATAAAGGATTGCATCCCCCAAGCCTAAAGGCTTCTTTTGTCTAACGTAATAAATATCAACCATTTCCCCAATTTCTTCAATCTGCTTCAGCTCTTTCTCTTTCCCCCTCTCTTTCAAATAAAACTCCAATTCAAAACTCCTATCGAAATAATCCTCTATAGCTCGCTTTCCCTTACCAGTAATAATTATAATGTCGTCAATTCCTGCTTTTATTGCTTCCTCAACAACGTAATGGATCACTGGCTTGTCAACAATCGGGAGCATTTCCTTAGGCATTGACTTGGTGATTGGCAGCAACCTTGTACCAAGACCTGCCGCAGGAATAACGGCTTTTTTAACTTTCACCAGCAAACCCCCTCATAAATTCTTGCAGTTTTTTCAGCACTTCTAATTCTTCTCCCATCAATCACAATCTTTCCAGAGTAATCAAGTTCTTCAAATTCAGGCCACTCCGTGACAATTAAAATTACATCAGTCTTTTCTAGAACTTCTTGAGCTGAGTTGGTGTACTCAATTTGAGGGAATAAGGGCTTAAAGTTCTCCTTTGCTTTGGAATCATAGGCAATAACTTTTGCTCCTTCCTCCAAAAGCTTTTGAATTATCTGGATTGCTCTTGCCTCCCTAATGTCATCAGTGTTAGGCTTGAAAGCTAATCCTAAAACACCAATAGTCTTTCCTTTTAACTCTGGAACGTGCTTCTTTAACAGCTCAATCAGTTTTAATGGCTGCCTTTCGTTAACTTCCATTACGGCTTTGAGAATTAGTGGTTCTTCTCCGATTTCCTCAGCTTTTTTAATCAGCGCTTTAACGTCTTTGGGGAAACATGAGCCACCGAAACCTATTCCGCTCCTAAAGAAATGAGGGCTTATTCTGTGGTCAAGACCAACACCTTCAAAGACTTTCCATGAATCAATGCCGAGCTTTTTGCAAATGTTGCCAATCTCATTTGCAAAGCTTATTTTGGTTGCGAGGAAAGCGTTTGAAGCATATTTAATCATTTCAGCAGTTTTGATGTCAACGATTAGCTTTGGCGCATTAATTGGTTCGTAAAGCTTTTCCAAGACTTGTCTTGTTCTCTCATCCTTAACACCGATTACTATTCTATCTGGATTTAAGAAGTCTCTTAATCCTACCCCCTCTCTCAAGAATTCGGGGTTCATTGCTAAACCAAAGTCTTCAAAAGCCTTCTTGCCAGAATACTCTTCAATAATTGGTTTCACGACTTCTTCAGTGGTTCCCGGAAGAACAGTACTCTTGACTACAACAACGTGATAACTTTCTTTCTCTCTTAAGGCCTTTCCAATTTCTTCAGCAGCCTTTTTAACATAAGTTAAATCAATACCCCCATCTTCTCTTGATGGCGTTCCAACACAGACGAATGTAACATCAGAGTTTAAGATTGCCTCATTATAATTCTTTGTTGCGTAGTATTTGCCCTTGAACTCTCTCATAAGTTCTTCCAAGCCTTCCTCATAAATTGGAGGCTTGGCTTGATTGATAAGTTGAATTTTTTTATCGTCAACATCAATGAAAATGACTTCATTCCCAAGCTTAATAAACCCCATGCCAGTGGTAAGTCCAACATAACCAGAGCCAATAACGGATATTTTCATGACTCCCCCTCCTTTCTGTCTATCATAGACACCTCAGGTGACTTACATACTTAAACGTGATAGAGACATTCTAATAACTTGCCAAAAGAGAATAACTTAAATAAGAGATAAAAATGTTGTGCCTTCCTCTTATCGTCAGTATTCAACGGTATTCAGATTGGTCCTATGGGCTTCATATTTCTGCATGGTTTGAATTTTGAATAGCCCTTAGCAATCTTCTCCCCTCTCCAAAATTGCCGCCCATGCTTGAAAGTTCCTACGAAAAGCGTTATAAATTTAATCCAATGATAGAACTTGGGATACTTCATGCCGCTTGTAATAGCCATCGACGAAAGCAGCAATGCCGCTGCAATAATAGTGGTTAAGTACAATGATTTATCTAGACTCGCAAAGGAGTTTAGGGGGATAAAACATTTCAGGAAAGTTAAAAGAAACAGAAACCGGTATTTAAAGGACGAGTTTAAGTCAAGACTGGAAAAAGCCATGAGAAAGTACTATCTTGAGCCCAGGTACTACCCCAAGATTGACCACTATTTCTGGGAGGATGTTGAATACTATGCCCGTTTTGGGCTTGAGATTGTGGTGGATGATAAGCTCTGGAGAGCGGTTGTGAATAGATTTGGAGATATGCAGGTTTCAATTGTAAAGGAAGGCGACATTGCTCCCAGCCATAGAAAAGCTAAAACAAAAGCTGTGGAGAGCACAAAAGGAAAAAGATGTTATGATGCAGAAACAAATTGAAAAAGAGCTGGAGTATTACATCCAAAGGAAAATTCTGATGACAATAGCCGATAATTACGTTAATCTCCGGAGAAGGGGCTAAAACATTAAAAAGAACCAGGGACGCACCCGCTCATCCGCCCCCTCTTATCATCGGATGGGCTTCACAAGGGAGCGGGTGAAACACTCTGCTCGATACTGTCCGCTGTTTCCAATAGTCAATACAATCTCAACC
>Ga0256842_1003078_pt1 | contig 11370 bp, 14 predicted proteins | sample 4559240metaG_FD_185973 | JGI IMG/M metagenome (GOLD analysis project Ga0256842, IMG submission 185973) | Hydrothermal vent microbial communities from Guaymas Basin, Mexico - 4559-240 | ecosystem: Environmental > Aquatic > Marine > Hydrothermal vents | place: Mexico: Guaymas Basin | collected...
GTGCTCGGCCCATACAATCACCAGGTACCTTTTTGTTGTCATTGTATTTAAGTTTTTCTCATATAGTTTGAGACTAACTTAGATAACTCTGAAGTTTTGCTAACCCTTCCCTCATTTTCGGGGTTGTGTAATCTAAGCTATTCTTAGATAGGTCTTTTTAGTGGTGGGTGATCCCACCCACACACGAAAGTTTTGGCAAAGAAAGAAAAGTCCGGCTTATCTAAGTCGAGCTCATACTACCGCAAATCTCTCTCCTTTTCCAAAACCTTGAGACTGTCATAATATGACTGTCGTTAGGCCCAACAAAATGGATATAACTGACATTAGATTCTTTTTAATTTCATTAGTTCATACGCTTTTATGTAGCACGTTCGTTTGCATTCAATATCACACTCCCCCAATACTGATTCATATCTATGTATCATGTCCTCTGCAATTTTATGAAGCCTCATGTGGCATCTCCAGCATAAATATGCAATTGGTCCGTTTGAGCCTCCAAGGTATCTTGGGATTATATGATGCTTTTGTGGGTTCTTAGCTCCGCACACTTCACATCGTCTCATAAGGTTTATTTGGTATCATTTGCTTAATATACTTGCGGGTGATTGCCATGGTGAAGTATCAGTATTTGATTGAGGACGATACTATAAAAGAAATATTTGTGACTACAACGAAATATCGCCTGAAGATTCCGGCAGAGCGGGTTCCATTTTCTAAGAAGCAAGAGATTGAAAGGTATTTAAATGCACTTTTTGAGATGGGAGTTAAGATTGAATTAGCTACTCTTGAGCCTTTAGAGAATTCTAAGTATGTTGTTGCCCAAGAGGAAGCTAGGAAGATTGAGGAGTTTATTAGAGGATTGTCTTCGAGTGGTAAGAAGGTGTTTTTAGTTCTTGATAGAGATTGGAAGGCTAAGTCTGAGGTTGATAGAGCTTTAGGTTTTGAGGGCAATCCTCAGAAGTTGGCTGGCGTGCTCTCCGGAGTGACTAAGCGGGCGAAGTCTGTTGGCCTTATAAGTGGAGATAACCAGGAAGAACTCATTGAGCGCATCTACGAGGGAAATGAACCTAAGTATCGTTTAACTGAACTTGGACTAAAAGTCAAACAGAAACTGCAAACGTAATATTTACCCATTCGCCTCTGTTTTATACCACACGAACCATATGGTACCATATATATCCACATCTGCCATTTCTTCATTACGCTTTTCTACGCTTCTTTAAGAATTGGTGATAGAACTCGATGGGGGTTAGTATTTTTATTATGCAATCCTCTAGCGTCAGGCTCATATTATCGTCCCTCAATGACAGAAGATCCTTGTCCCACGTTAGAATAATGGCACCTCCAGCCTCATAAGCAATCTCGAGCCACTTGTTATCTGCCGGGTCTCTGGAGAGGTTGAAGCTTTTCGAGGGCTCAACCTTAACCGAGCCTCTCAGGTACCTGGCCAAAATCCTCTTCCACTCGCTGGAGAGCTTACCCTTCTCGGCTAGGATACCGATCTTAAGGTTTTGTTAAGTAATAAAAATTGGTGGCGTAGAACCGGGTTATCGGTGAGGCTATTCTATGAGAAAAATCACTTTCCAAGTTTCTATTATTAGGGAGAAACCGGGAGAATTCTCCAGAATTCGTCATCATAATTTAAATGCTGGTATCTAAATAATGATATGGGTGGAGCTGAATGTTCAAGGTTGATGTGGATAAGAGGGTGTTTAGTGAGGCTAAAAGGTGGCTAAAACCGGCACACATTAAGAAATTGGTTGAATTCATCGAGGCTCTAAAGGTAGATCCTGATTCTCCGGTTCCCAAGGGCTATGACGTGAGACGGGTTAAGGGCATGAAGATTAAAGGCTTTCCGGCCTATGCTTTGAGGCTTGGAGGGTATAGGGTTTTCTACGGGGTGGATTGGGAGAATAAGGTCATCTACGTTGCTAAAATAGAACCGAGAGGCAGGGCTTATAAGCGTTAGTCTTCTAACATTGCCGAGAGTATTTTAGCCGCTTCGTCCCCGCTAACTACCTCAGCCTTCCCGCTCTTGTACTCCTCAAACCTCTTTTCAAGGTCTTTAAGGGTCTCTTCATCAACTTCTTCAACAGGGAGGCTTTCAGCTCTCATTTTCAGAACCTCAAGCCTAAGCTTTTCTAATTCCTTCTCCATCTGGTCTATTTTCTGGAGGAGCACGTTAGGATTAATAGCCTCGCTCATCCTCTCACCAACCGAGAATAAACCCAAGTGGTTAAATAGGTTTCTTAATGCTATTATGCATAGGGGATAAATCACCCTAAAAGAGGCCTATATATCCGTTGGATTGGGAAATTAAGGCTTTAACGGGCTTCTTTTTCGATGGGTTTAACAGCTTCTCGTCATGATGGGGAGTACACCCCTCTAAAGAAAATGGTTATTAGGGTCTCCGTTGAGCTCCCCAAGGTGTGAGTTTATGGGCATTCGCTCATGGTTGCTTAAGCCATACCTTGAGGCCCTGGAGACTCAATCGAAAGAACTTTCGAACCTCAAGGCCGAGGTTGAGGAGCTCCGGGCGAGGGTTGAGAATGCCGAGAAATTGAGAGTTAAGCTCGGCCTCACCGAGGATAAACTCCAAACTAAACTCACCAAACTTGAGGCTGAGGTTCAGGATCTCAAGGTGAGGATGGCAAGGGTTGAGGGCCTCGCCCATAAGGTTGATCTTCTTGAGGAGAAACTCAAGATCCTCGACCACATAGCGGACTCAACCAAGGAAAACCGACTATGGATTAAAGAGCTCCTTAAAGATATTGAAGACATTAGGCTTGAGATTGAGGCCCTAAAACTTAAGTCGGAGGCCGACTCATCGGAGAAGGAGAAATTGGATGATATTGAGCTCGAAGCGAGGGTTTACGACCTTATCAGGAAGGGTGTATCTTCGCCCACAAAACTCGCCACAGCTCTCGGCATTTCGAAGGATAAGCTTTACCGCATTTTAAAACGCCTACAGGAAGCCCGACTTATAACGACTAAAGGAAAGGGGAGAAAAAAGAAGTATGTTCCCGTTTTAGAGGCTGAAAATGAATAGTCGGCCTAAAGTCGGAGCCGACTAAGCTTTTTTAGTCATATTTATCACTTTCCCAAAATGGTATTGGATTGGCCTGCCAATATAGTAAGCGTATTCTGTCATCTATGATATATCTATCGCTTGTTTTCTGGATAACGCCGGCTTTCATAAGAAGATTCCTCATGCATTTTTTGTGAATAAAGTAGAATGCTACAGGCCCGGGATGGGAGTTAAGGAAGTCCTTAACCATTTCCGTGGCGTATCCTCTGTTCCTGTACCCAGGTCTAACATAGAGTTCAGCTAAGACTGGAACTGGAAGGTGCACAAACTCGGAATAGTAGCCGACGGCTCGCAAATCTTTCCACAGTATTTTGATCTTCACAACCTTAGAGACATAAGCCCCACTAACGTGGGGCCCACCTGTCCTTATGAGCTCGCTTCTAAGGATATAGTGAGCGACTTCATCCCTGCTCCCGGGGACAACTTCATGAAGTCCATCTTTTGGTGAAATCAAGAACTCCTCAGGCCTTTCCCACTTTTTCCCGTACTTAACCCTTACGACATGCTGAGCAGGGGCTGGCCTTGGGCACAGGAGAACCTTTATCCTCTTGGTCGAGAGGGGTGTAATAATGTTCTCCTTGCTTACTTCAACTTTAGCCCCGCACACCGGGCACTCAAATGACCTTACCATCCTACCGCCTCCAAAGAGAAATTACCACTTCCTTTCCTACAAATTTAGTATAGCCATCCTAATTCATAAACATAACCCCATTCAGAGTATCGGGAACGGGTGTTTTCCGTTTAGTAGGTAAACCTTCTTCCGGGCCCTAGTTAGGCCAACATACCAAACCCTACGCTCAGCGTCTAGCTCCTCCCTGGTTTTCAGAATACTAGACCACTTCCGGGGTAAATCGTTGATCAAAAACACTACGTCGGCCTCTCGGCCCTTAGAAGCATGGAGAGTATCCAAGTAAATCTTGGCGTCCTTGGGAACACTAACCACCCGGCTTTTCTCCTTCATGAGCTCCTTAATCAGCTCTACGGCTACCTTTCCATGCCTAGGGCTTAGGCTCTCTACCTTCTCCAAGTCTATGACTGAAAACGGATCCTCCCTAACTTTCAAAATATCAAAAGGTATAATCCCCCTTTCCACGGCGTCTATTACCTTCTCCATCTGCTCGGCAATCTTCTTATAACGCTCCTTCTCCGGTATTCTTTCGCCTAAATGCCAGTCTATAAGGCTAGAATAGTAGAGAACCGTAACCAAGTCTTTCATCTCTAGCTCTTCTCCATTCTTAGCCTTAAGCAGGGCCTGGACTAGATCTTTAAACGTTCCCCACTCCTTGGAGCCGGCCTCCCACACACTCCGGTAATCTACCTTAAGGTGCTCAAAGTGGACGCCAGCTAAAATGAGCTCCTTTCCGAGCTTTAGAACCTGGCGATTAGTCCTAACCAAGATAAAAATACTATGGCCCTCTCTGGCCTCCCTCACCAAGTCATTTAGGAAGTCCGGGAACCAAAAGAGCTTATACTTAAAATCGCCCAAATCAGTCCTCGGAGCTACCATTTTCTCCCTTCTATGCCGAGTTTTGCTAATCACCGTTAAGGCCTTAGCCTGAACCACAATCGGGAGCCGGTAAGACTTCCTAAGGACGATCTCCCGGCCCGGAACGTAGTTCATAAGCCTAGGATCCGCTCCCTGATAGCTAAAAATCGTCTGGTCATCGTCCCCGGCAATAATCACTAATTCCATATAGTTGGCCAAGAGCCTAAAAATCTCAAACTGGAGCGGGCTTAAATCCTGGAATTCATCAACTATAAGAACCTTAGGGCTATACTTATGCCCCGGAAGGTTCCTGGGATCAATCTCCCCACTCTCAAGGCCCTCATAGGCCTTAACTAGCATGTCGTTATAGTCTAGGATCCCCTTACTCTTCTTATACTCCTCCCAAAGCGGAGGAAACTTCCAGAGCTTAGGGGCCAGCCTCTTTAGAGCCTCATACCTGGCCTTAGGGCCCTTAGTGGGATAATAAACGTTATAAGCCCAAGTTAAGGCATTCCAAAGCTGGTTTCCCTCGCTGAAGATGTTAGAATAACCCATTTCCGAACTCTCGAACCTTAAGCCATTTTGCCGGCAAAAATGCCTAAACCAATCCTCCGGGCTCAAATTCCCAAAGTTTTGGGTCATAACTCCCTCAATCGCTCCGCTATCAATGAGGAGCCTAAAAGCAACCCCATGAACCGTAGAGTAATACCTGCCCGGCTTATTCTGCCGGTCCTTAACCTTAATGCCAGTCCTGGCCTCGAACTCCTTTAAAGCGGAAGTTTGGAAGGTCATGAAAATAACGTCCTCGGCCCCGTACTGACCAAAAGGAAGGCTAAGGCCATAGTTCTCTAAAAACTCCGTGTGGTCCTGGAACCCTATAAGGTGCTCAATGATCCTAACTAGTGTGGTGGTCTTTCCCGTCCCCGGAGGGCCGTAGATCTTAATAATACTCTCCCTCGGTAGGGAGAACTCAAAAGAGGTAACGGGTAGGGCCTCACTCAATCGACCCGCCCCCTACGGCCCTCTGCAATTTGCCCCCATCTCCCATTTTCACTAGGCCCAAGTGCATGAGCCTAGCCACCGCTGTGGTTACCTCCTCCTCAGACTTCCTAGCCTTCTTCCCCAGTTCTATAAGCTCCTCTATGTCCCTAGGCTCCCTAGTAGCCTCTAAAATCAGTTTCTCCAACGGAGTTAAGTTTAAGCCAATGTCCTTAAGGTCCTCCTTAGGCTTCTCTTCCTTGGTCTTGGGCTCCGGCTCCTCCAAGTCCAGGGCCGGAACCTTAACCTTAACCTCTATGCCATGCTCCTCTAACCACTTAACCCTAATAACCCAAAAGCGGGCCTTGGTAATTTCATCGCTATAACTGTCCCTCTTTACCGGGATCATGTTAGAAATTCCCACTATGGGCGTATTTGGTAGCTTTTTGAGGTCCCTAATAAGCTTTTGAGTAGTGTAACCCTCTAAGCCAATTCCCCCGACTAAATCGGCCTCTATTAGGTCCTTGTGAACATAAAGTAGCTTTCCGTCTTTGCTTAAAAACGGCTTATCCTTTGCCTTAAGCTCCCAAGGAAGGGCCCCGTCCTCTAAGAGCCTCTCCATTTCCTCCCTAAACCATTCCTCAACGGCTACCAATGGGCTAAGGTAGTTCTGAACAATCCTAGCCCTCTCTAGTAGGGCCTCTAAAATCTCTACGGCCTCCTCCGGCTTAATCAACGGATCAGCATAGAGCACACTAAGGAAACCGGCGAACTTCTGAACCAACTTAGACCGAGGATTAAGGCTAGGGGAGTATTGTTCCATAAACTTATTATCCCCGGCCTTTATCTCTATGAAATCAGCCCCATAAAGGTTCACTTCTTCAACGCTAGCTAGGGCTTCCTCAATCCGGTTAATCGGGGCAACAAAAGGACACTTAAGGCCACATATCTTAAGGTTAGTAGCCTGTTCTACTTCCTGAACCATGCCACACTTGAAAGGCTTAGCCTCCTCGTAGAACTTCTTAAACCGCTGGAGTATCTCAGCCTGTTCCGTTACGTCTATAACGTCCCCATAGAGCTTAGAAAGTAGGAACTCGAAAAGAAGCACCTTCTTATCTTTGCCTCCCTGGATCCTCCCCGTAGTGTAGCCCTTAGCGTAATACTTGAACCAAGACGCCAGGACCTTAAGGCCCTCGTCCAAGATCTTACCCTTCTTGGCATCATAGAACAAAGGCCTAAACGCCAGGGCCTCAATGCATGGTGGAAGCCTCATTTTAGACGGCTTAATGAGGTCCCTAACTATCTCCTCGTAGAACCCCTTAAGGCTCTCCTCAGTGTAGCCAAAACGCCTAACCAAGATAACGGCTAACTCCTCTCCCCTAATAGGCTCCTCCGGATCTATGCCCAGCTCATTGATGAAGCCCTTAAACGCCAAGTCGTTAAAGTTGAGCCTCTTCCTTTTGTCCTCATAGTAGAAATGAACAGGCTTCCGAAGACTGGCCAAAGTAACCATGTTGGCGTCCTGCTTAAGGGCCTCCATGATGTAATGAGCTAATACTAAGATCTTCCGCTTCTCACCAAAATCGGCCCACTTAACCTTAGACTTCAAGGGCTCGAACTTCTCCCCGCTCTCCTTGAGGAGCTTATAGCGGTGGTAGAGGTTGTTAGAGTGCTCCATTTCCCACTTTAGGCTTTCCTCCTCAATCCTACGCCTCAAAGCCTGAATAGAAATCTTAATTTCGTCGGCCTTCTCCTTAACTTCCTCCTCGGTGAAATTCTCTAGAAGATATTCAGTATCAACCTCAAACTTTGTTATAAGAGCCCTAACTATGGTTCGCTCCATAGGACCAAGGCCGGCCTCTCTAAGATCCTGAAGGGAAACCCTTTCCACTTTAGAGTTCTTGGTCTCTATTTCGTTCAGGACCCTAAGAATTTCCTGAAACGGATTAATCAGCCTCTGGCCCTTAGTCTCCGAAGTAGCACCCTGAACCGTATCCAGATTAGGAGACGGTAAATTATTTATAGTCTCCCGTCCCATCTCCATGTGGATACCTCCCAAGTGGTATTTACAAACCTAGTATCCTGGACACCCAGCCCAAGCCCAGCCCAGGCTACTAGGCCCCGTTTAGGGGTCATTTTATCTTTACCCCCCTCTTCTCTAACCACTCTCTCTTAATCGGCCAAGGCTTTATAGAAACCCTCTTTCCGTTCTCGTCCAGGACCTTAATAGGGTAAACCGCTCCTAGAACTTCAACTATCGGGCTGTCCTCCAGCTTCTTAAGGTCCCTCAATAGCTTTTGGGTAGTATATCCCAAAAGGTGAGGAGCTTCGGGTATAAGCTCCTCAACTAGGGACCTAGGAACAAAGACCACCCTCTCATCTTTGCTTAGGAATGCCCTAGTTTTCCTCCGGTTCTCCCAGGGATCCAAGCCCTTGGCTATTATCTTCCTCATTATCTCCACAAAATCCATTTCAACTAGCTTCAAGGTGTCGCTCTCCATTGCCCTCACCCAGCCCAGACTATCCAATAGTATAAGAAGACATAGGGGTAAATAAAGCTTTTGGTGGTTTAGTAGCAACCTCCCAGGATTATGATGAAAATATGATGACCACGTGATTACTTAAGGCCGTAGTTTAAAACAAGCCCTCAGATAGCCCTAAATTATGATGAAAATATGATGACTAGCCAAGCCCACTTCTGGAAGCCATTTCTATGGCCTCTAGCCCTCAAATTCAGCACCTAGAGAACCGCCTAATAATGAGGTTATCAAGTTCATCATAATCATCACATTCATCATAATCATCATAATCATCATAATTTCGGGAAGTTTTGGCGTTGTATAAAAATGACAGGGCGAAAAATGATGAATGTGATGATTATGATGAACTTGATGAATGTGATGATTATGATGACCGTTTACTTTACTAGCACCATAAGTAAGAAATAGTAGGGAGGAACCCTAGGATCGGAGGAATTAGATGACTGGCTTATTAGGTGAAATAAAAATAAGGACCTCTCGGACATAACGAAAAAACAAAACGGCCTTTCCCACACACTAAAATTAAATTTGGGCGTTCTAACGGAATAAAAAACAAAAATGGGGCCTTCTAACCGGTCAATTCTTCCCTGTTGCTTTATCTCAAAAACAAAAAGGTCCTAATGTCCTTCTAATACATAGAAAAACAAAGGGGCACCGTAAAAGGAAAACTATGGGCTGACTGCACATTTTCAGAGGAATTCCGTTTCGTCGGCGGGCATTGGTGACCTCCTGTAAAGGGCTCTAACTTCTCCCCGCTCTCCTTGAGATCTTGGAGGGAAACCGTTTCCAGCTTTGGGGTTCCTGGCTTTCCAGAACCCCAATTCGATATCGAATTTCGATATCGAGAGTCGATTTCAATATAACCTGAAAATTCTTTATAAGTCAAAAACCTACTCTCTATTTTGAAACACTATGGAGGTGGGAAGGATGAGGCAGGCTGAGTTTTTGAAGAAGCGGGCTCAGGCCCTTCTGGCCGGCAAGAAGCACCTGCCCCTGGATGGGCAGGCTAGGATTGTGAGGGGTCCAAGCTTTCGCAGGTACATCATCACGAGGAGGGATGGATGATGCTCGCCCAGCTACGAAGAAAAAATAGAAGGCGCCCTCGCCGCCTCGTCGACTTGAAGCTCAGCGACATGAACTTTGACGACCTCGCCTGGAACGCTGTTCAGATCAATCCAAATAATTTTGTGCACCTCGTCGAGCTGAAGATCAGAGAGATGCCGCGCGTCCGAAAAATTTGGATGAGTGGCAAAATCTACTACAAAACGCCCAAGGGCTATTTGATTCCTGAGGAGCTCTGGGTCCTGAACAAGGAGAAGTTTTTAAAAATGATAGAGGAGGGCGAGCTTTAGATTTCCTCGATCAAACTTTTGAGCAGATAATAGTAGCTTTTGCTGATCTGTCGGTTCGCGAGAGCCTCCCTGAGTTTTATCAGCGCTCTTTCTGGCCCTTCCTTCTCGGCGAGTTCTAGTATCTGTTCTTTGATGCTCCGTTTTGTCACGTGAACCTTCGGCCCCTGCCAGCTTTTCCGAATGTTGTAAAGATGGCCGTCGTGGGGGAGCTTGTCGAATTCGAAGCCTCCGTAGCCGCGCCCCCTAATCTCTATGATGCCCTCGCCGAGCTCCAGCCGCGCGGGCGCATTTTTGTCGGGCATCATAGAGATTTTGGGAACTAGAGCACCTCTAAGATAGATAAAGCCGTCTAGTTTTTTGAGTATTCGCGAATCAATGTGAGCTGGGTCATGTGTCGTGCCGTAGAGCCAAACAAGCCGCTCTCTCAGCTCGGCCAGGCTGTGCTGTGCATGTTCGAGCGCCTTCCATAGCATCCCCGAGGCCCCGGCTGGAAAAATGTCGTCGAGCTCGTCGATGCAAAAACTCAAAAAGCGGGCATCCACTCTTTTCGCGAGAAAGTCAAGGAAGTCGTACCAGAAAAATCGGCCTGGAAGCCATTCCGCGTTTGTTTCCGCGATTTCTTTAAGCTCTTCGCTTGGCTGATGATAAGAGGGCTCATACACGACGTTTATCCGACCGGACTCGAGCTGGCGGTAGAGCTCTTTGATCGTCTTGTACTTCTCTATGTCGAGCTGTTTGGTGATGTCCACCGCGTTCTGGGTTCCTGGTCGAATTTTAAAGACGCTCAGCTCGTCATGTTCGTGAACGAAGATTTTCACAAGCCCTCGCGGCAGTCTCGGCCAGAAATCACGGTGCCTTCCACGCCAAAGGACGAGATCGCCGAGCTCAATACCCTTCAGGGCAATGGTAGCCAGGAGAGTGCTCTTTCCCTGCCCCTTTGGAGCCAAAATAAGGAAGGAGAGGGCTCCTTTTTCGTAGTCTCTCGTGAGTATTTCTGCCCATAGTGCCTTCCCCATGGCCTTGAATATCGATTCTCCGCCCGCCATTTTCTTCCACTCCGGGGAGGGAGGGTATAACAATTAAATTAATTTAGATGTCGTGCCTTTCGTGCCTTTTCCCCGCCCCTCCTCGATGAGGTCGACGCTGAGCTTGAACGTCGCTTCCTCGCCGAAAAGACCGCCCTGAAGGAGTTGAATCAGCACGCTCTGAACGATCAAGCTTTTTTTGAACGGCGTTTTATGATATACAATGAACCCCTCTCTTCTAGGGAGCTGAAGTTCAATAGACGCAACTCTCACGAGACCCCTCAGCCATTCGAGAAGCTTTTCGAGATGCTCCTTTTTTTCTATTTTTAGCATATCGTCGCCGAACTTAACGATTTTTGGAAGCCGCGGCTCGTATTTCGTCAGTGCAACCTCGATATGGTCTAAAATCGCGTCTTCGATGACCAGCCGTCTGCTGATGTCATTTTCGCTCAAGAGAGACTGCAACAAGTTTTGGAGCGATATCATCACGTTATCTCTCATTTTTTCCACCTCCGACCCTTTTCGATCCCAAATTTTTCAAACAAATAAACTTCCACCCCTTTAGCGAGTTCGCGCGTCGTGAGGCCGTACGTTTTTTGCACCCATTCGACAATTGATTGTATGAGCTTTTCCCGCCCGTTTTTCAGTTTCTGCTCAAGCACCCCGCGAATTATCAAAAGGTCGGCCCTGCTAACTTCCTTTGGGAGTATTACCCTCTTTGGACGGCCGCGGACGATAACTGTCCCTTCCCGTTTCAGCTCTCTCGCCGCCTCGTCGACGAAATCGATGGCTTCCCCGAGCTTTATCCCGTTTCTAAGCTGGGTTAGAAGAATAATAAGATAAAGGCGCCTCGTGAGAGTGCGCACGCCTTTGACATCCGTCTTCCTGAGCTCTTTGACGA
>Ga0256842_1003079_pt1 | contig 11368 bp, 6 predicted proteins | sample 4559240metaG_FD_185973 | JGI IMG/M metagenome (GOLD analysis project Ga0256842, IMG submission 185973) | Hydrothermal vent microbial communities from Guaymas Basin, Mexico - 4559-240 | ecosystem: Environmental > Aquatic > Marine > Hydrothermal vents | place: Mexico: Guaymas Basin | collected...
CATCAGATAGTTCATCGTTATCGTGTCCGGAAACAAATAGAATTTTCAGATTAGGATTATTTGAAATCAGTTTTTTTGCCATCTCGGGACCGCTGATTTTAGGCATTCTTACATCGGCTATCAATAAATCAAAATCATATTTAATATTTTCGGCAATCTCCAAACCTTCCAAACCGTTGGATCCGCAAATTATATGATATCCCTGATCTTCCAAGATAGATTTCACAAAATCTTGAATATTTTTTTCGTCTTCGATAAGTAAGATTTTCTCATTTCCCAGAGGAAGTTCTTCAGTATCAGAACCAATAATATCACGGGAGATAGTATTTTCTTCTTCCATGCATTGAGGTAGATAGATTGAGAATGTTGTGCCTTTTCCAATTTCGCTTTCTACATCAATATAGCCTTTGTTTTGTTTGATGATTCCGAAAACGGTAGATAAGCCTAAGCCGGTACCTTCATTTACTTTTTTGGTAGTAAAGAATGGCTCAAAAATGTGTTCCAATACATCAGCATCAATTCCGGAGCCGTTATCAATTATCTGTAAAACTACATAATCACCGGGTGAAATGGAAGAGTGCATGATGGGGATTTCTTGCTCAAAAGAAATAGTATCAGTTAGAATAATTATTTCGCCTTTATTATTCATTGCATCTTTTGCGTTAACAACCAAATTTACTATTATCTGCTCTATTTGTCCCGGATCAGCTTTGATAACACATTCTTCGTCAGAAAGATTCATGATTAGATTTATCTCTTTTGGAATTAATCTGTTAAGAATTTTGTTTAAATCTAAAATTAATTCATTAAGATTCAGAACGACTGGGAGTATAATCTGTTTCCTGGAAAATCCTAATAATTTCTCTGTTAATTGTGCAGCTCGTAAACCGCAATCTAAGATTACTTCGATCTCTTCATCAACCGGCTTCTTTTTCTTGCTTTTTTTCAAAGCTAATTCACTGTATCCATTAATTGCTGTAAGAAGATTATTGAAATCATGTGCAATTCCACCGGCAAATTTTCCGATAACTTCCATTTTTTGGGATTGATATAGTTGATTCTGGATAATTTTCTTCTCATGTTCTATTTGGTTATTTTCCAAAGCATTACTTAATATATCAGCAGTAATTGAGAGAAGATTGTTATTTTTTTCACTCCAATTATTGTTTATTGTTTTATAGCAGGCAAAAAGAAATCCTGATATTTCATTTTTAATTTTTATAGGGAAAGCAAAAATATGTTTTGCAGAGAATATTTTTAGAAGTTTAATATCTTTTTTAGTGAGTTCATTTTCAGCAGACAATTCGATTTTCTTTCCTATATTTGCATTGATAACCCAATTATCAAAATATTGGAATTTAAGATCGTTTGTTTTAATCAGGCCATTACTGGAATGTGAAATAATTATAGGATTACTATGTGATATTTGAATGAGATTTTTATCAGGCAGAACTTGAATTAGAACTGCGTTATCAGCTTTTATTTTTTTGCTAACATTTTTTAAGGTAAAATCAATTGAACTATTTAAATCTCGTTCCAAAACAAATTGAGAAGAAATTTCAGAAATGACTTGTTCAAATTCGATCTGTTCTATTAATTCTTGTTGTGCAGCTTTTCTTATTCTGATCTCAGTATTTAATTCATGCATGATACTGGCGTTGTTTAATGCAAGCTTTGCATGATTTGCAAAAGTATTTATCATAGTGATTTCAATAGGATCAAATTGGACGGAACTTCTTATTGAAATAATGATAGCTTCAATTCTATCTTCAATAAATAAAGGAATGGAAATAAAAAAGTAGGGGTCTTTTTTGGTAGTGAAGATTTTTTTTAACTTTAAAGTATTATCAATAATATCATAATTATCATCGTTTGTATCTTCTGTTTTGGGATTTATATAAACATCATCAAATTCATTATAAGTGTACATTAATGTGTTTGAAGAATTTAGAAGCAAGGTGGTTTGTTTAATTATTTGTTCGATGACATCATTATATTTGGAAACACTGCTAATTGCGAGTGATGCTTCTAAAAGACGTTCTTGATTTCTAAATTGTAATTTCCTGAAATTTTCTTCATTTTCACGAGAAAATGCGAGTTCTATGGTGGCGTGAAGCTCTCGTTCCTCGAATGGCTTTACTATATAGCCAAAAGGATTTGTTTTCTTTACTTGCTGTAATATTTTTGTATTTGCATAAGCAGTAACATAAATAATAGGAATAGCGTGTTTTTGTTGGATAATTTCAGATGTTTCTATACCGGAAAGATTCCCATTTAGCATGATATCCATCAATATAAGATCAGCAGAGATGTTATCGATTTCATCGATTATTGATTGACCCTCAGTATAAAGACCTGTTACATTATATCCAAGATTGATTAATGTTATTCGAAGATCTTCAGCAATAATAATTTCGTCTTCGACAATGACTATATTTTTCTTATCTCTATCCACAAATTCCTCCAATTACTTTATCCATTTCCAAAAATAGTTAGTCAATGTGTCGGGTCAATTATTATTTTTTGTGAGAAATTGATGTTGCATACAAACATGTTGATCATTTTATGTTATTTGGGGATATTTTAGGAAAGAGAAAAAAATAGGCAAAAAAATGGTAGGGGCGGCAGGATTCGAACCCACGATGCATGGACCAAAACCATGTGTCTTAACCACTTGACGACGCCCCTACTTATTAGGGAATGATCTGGCGGAGAGGGAGGGATTCGAACCCTCGGTGAGGTGTTATCCCCACACACGCTTAGCAGGCGCGCACCTTCAGCCAGCTCGGTCACCTCTCCGGAGATGATCATAAAATATATGGCGGAGGATGGGGGACTCGAACTCCCAAGCCCAAAGGGCGGCGGTTTTCAAGACCGCTGTCTTACCAATTAGAACTAATCCTCCGTTCCGTATGTGAGCTCAAATAATTAAATCGGAGTTTCATTGTCAAATATTTTTTTTATCTATTTGCTTTCTTATTTTCAATGTTTTTGGAAAGCTTTCACAAAATAGATTACTATCTATAATAAATTCAAAAGAATAGTGCTTTCTGTAGAAAATGAAAAATCAGAGATATTTCAGAAAAAAATCTTTTTCTATGGAGTGAAAACTAATATCCAAACTCTTTTAATGCGTTTTTCTTCTTACGCCAATTCGGCTTTATTTTGATCCATAAATCCAATTTTACTCGTTTTTTAATGATTTTATGTATCTCTTTTTCTGAATTTATTCTGATTTTTTTAATCATAGTGCCATCTTTTCCTATTAAGATTGGTTTTTGAGATTTGCTTTCCAACCAAATATTAGCAGCAATTACTGCTTTATTAGGTAAGTCGTTATAAACTTCCACAACAACTGTAGAGGCATATGGAATTTCGTCTCTGAAATTTAAGAAAATTTGTTCTCTGATTATTTCTTGAACAAAAAAGCGCATTGGTAAATCAGATATCTCATCGGGATGATAATAAGGCGGATTGTATGGCAGGTATTTTGTTATAGTATTTTCGATATCTTTTAAATCATCTGATTCAATAACTGATAATGAAATGATCTGATCAAAATCATATTCGGATAGTTTAGCTAATTTATTATTAACAACATCTTCGTTGACAAGATCGATTTTGTTTAGAAGCGCAATCTTAGGCGTGCGGAATTTTGTTAACCATTCACACATTTGTTCATCGTAATCAGTAGGGAATTTTTTAGCATCTGTTATAAAAATAATTAAGTCAGAGTCTTTTAGCGAGTTTTGAATGTATTCTAACATTTTTTCGTGAAGTTCGTATCTGGCAACTACAAAACCCGGAGTATCTAGAAAAACAATCTGTTTTTCCTCATCTGACAAAATTCCTTTTACTTGTTGTCTTGTTGTTTGTGGTTTGGGGGAGATGATGGAGAGTTTTTCTCCTAAGATTTTATTTAAAAATGTAGATTTTCCAACATTTGGTTTGCCTACAATAGAAACAAAACCGCTTTTAAAGTTTTTATCCATAATATGTTCCTTATTTACATATTTTGTATATTAGTAATTCTAATATTATATTTTCATTAATAGAGATAGATTTTAGATCTATATCTGCTTGCAATAAAAGAGCAAAAATTTCACGTAATTTGTTTAAACTGAAATTTCTTGCTTGTGAAAGATAATCAGAGCGGAAACTGTAAAATACTTCATTCAAGTGTGAATTAGATATCTCAGAATCAGATAATCCCTGTTTTCTAAGTGATTGTATTTTCCAAAGAATAGTAAAATACCTAGTTAGCATAACGACAAAAAAAATAGACGATTCGTTGTTCTCAAGCATATTTTCGGAAATCATAAGACTCTTTTTGATATCTCTGTTTCCTAAAGAATTTTGCAAATCAAAAATTTTATTGATCTTTGAAGAAGAAACACATGCCTGAACATCTTCTTTAGTGATTCTGTCGGCATCATTTGTATAGATTATTAGTTTTTCCAATTCATTGCTTGCGAGCATAAAGTCAAGATCAATGCTAGTTGAGAAAAGATGCATAGCATCGTAAGCCATTGTTTTGTTCTTTGTAAATAATTCGTTTTTTAGCCAAAGATTTATATCTTTCGAACTGTAGGGCTTTTTACATTCAATAGTTGTTGAATTCTGGAAAATGGTTTTTTCAGCTTTTTTCCTTTTATCAATTTTCTCAGTAACGGCAATAAAGATTGAACTTGAAGATGGATTTTTGGCATAATCGGCAATTTGGTTTTTATCTTCTGTTTTTAGTTTATTGAAATTTCTCATCACAACAATTTTATATTGTGATAGGAAGGGAGTCATTTCCAGATTTTCAATAGCATCAGAAGCAGTGTTATTTTCTCCGTAAAGCGTAACTTTGTCAAAATCATCTTCCAAAGAAGAAGAGAAATGTTTCAACAATATTGATAAAACTTTTTCACGGAGGTAATATTCCTCGCCGTAGATCATAAAAATGGGACAATATCTTATGTCATTTTGAATTTTTAAAAATTCATAATGTTTAAGATGTTGTAATTTTTTCCTTTCCATAAAATTATTTTATCAAATATAAAATTATTGATATTGCCGAGATAGTCCAGCAGTAGAATGAGAAGACTTTCAGTTTCTTATTCTTAATCAATTTGATTAATGTTGCAATAACCAGATAACCTGAGATAAAAGCTGCTATTGCTCCGGCAAGATAAGAAGCAAACTCACTTTGGTTAAGGTTCAAGAACTCATCAAGTTTTACTAAGCTGGCACCTAATATTGCCGGTAAAGAAAGTAAAAATGAAAATCTTGCTACAGATTCTCTTTTCATTCCAACAAAAATACCCATTGCGATAGTTGAGCCTGATCTTGAAATACCCGGAAGTAGAGCAAAAGATTGTGCTATACCAATTAAGATAGATTTTTTTATACCTAATTTTTCGTTCATTTCTGAAACTGAAATTTTATCTGACATAAATACAATAAGCCCTGTTACAGCCAAAAATATACTAACTAATAAAATATTATGTGTGTTGTTTGTGTCAAAAATAGCTTCGATTTTATCGTCAAAGAAGTAATAAACAAGCCCGGTAACAAAAGTTGCTATAATAAGATAAAATACAGTTTCACGATTGTTTACATTGCGTTTATCTTTTTCTTTGAATTTGATTAGAGAAGTAAGAAGTTCAATAATATCTTTTCTAAAATAGATAATTACAGCCAGTACAGAACCGAGATGAAGGAAAACTTCAAAAGCAACATTACTATCAACCTGCATATTTAGATAATATTTTGCTAAAACCAGATGTCCGGAACTAGAAACGGGCAAGAATTCTGTAAGACCTTGAATGATTCCTAAAATAATCGATTTGATAATTTCCATTAAAATCTCCTTTTGCTATGAAAAATCAGGTAATTCATTTTTGAAAAAATCTGAAACAGGGACTAATTCAAAGTTCCTTGAACGGATTTCTTTAATAAATTGATTTAAAAATTCTAATCTTCTTTCATCTGCACAATGAGTAATAACCAATATTTTGTCATATTTCTTTTGAAGATGCTCTAAATATTTTAGTTTACTTTGTATTTTTACAACATCCATATTTGGTGTATCTAAGAATAATTTGTTTTCAGTCGTTGGAATCATCATTTTCTGCGCCAGGTCATAAGCGATTGATGTTTGAGATGTTTTGCTGTCAACAAAATACAAATTATGTTCTTTGATAACGCTTAACACAATTTTCATAATTTTCCTATCGGAAGTTACTAATGAACCCATATGGTTATTTGCACCAACACACAAAGGAAATTGATCGATGAATCTTTCCATACGCTTTCTGATCTCATTTTCGGAAAGATGTACGTAAATAGCGTTTGGACCAGGATCATTGTGAGGATAACTGATTGGTTCCATCGGGATATGAATCAATGTTTCATGACCTGTCTCAGTAGCTTTTTCCATAACCAATTTAGAATATTTTAAATCTGGAAGAATAGCGAAATTTACAGCAGGATCTAAAGCACAAAAATTTTCTAATAATTGATTATTTCTTGCTCCGAAATCATCTACAACAATAGCTAATTTGGTTTTCTTGTTTACCTTATAGTTTTTTGAATAATGCAGTGTAACTACATATGTTTGATTATCTTCCGGATCGCGTATTTTCAGCCTTTGTTGGTTGCCTTGATAGCGTACTTCACCTGAAAGAACATCTGCCCCAATTTTATCAAGCTGACTTGTAACAATTGCATTTACAAAATTTAGGTCGATTCTGTCACCATCAACTCCTAATTGTACATATACTGCACTTTCTCCATTGGTGATTTTTATCTCTTCCTGAGGAATTTTTAAAAGATTAATTGCTTCATTGATTGCATCCATTACCGTTTTTGATTGAGTAATCTCTGTAATATTGATCCGCTCCGGTTTTTGTTCAAAGCCTGAAAGCTTTTGGTAGTTAAAATAAACTATTATAAACACAAAAATTATAAATAAAACTAAGTATATGAAATTTTCTAATCCTTCTAAGTTTCTTCTCATTTGTTGTCCCATTAATTTTTTTTGAAAACTATTTATTGAGCTGGTTTTGAGTCAAGTAAATAAGTAGGTGAAATGAAGATTAGTTATAATTTTGGGCAAATAAAAAAAAGCCAATCATTTTGATTGGCTTTAAAAAAAAAGAGTGGTGGGCGCGGAGGGACTTGAACCCCCGACCACCTGCTTGTAAGGCAGGCGCTCTCCCAACTGAGCTACACGCCCAAATATTTGGGGTGAATTTTTAAAAAATCATGGTGGGCGCGGAGGGACTTGAACCCCCGACCACCTGCTTGTAAGGCAGGCGCTCTCCCAACTGAGCTACACGCCCATGATTAAAAACTCAACACTTCTATAAAAATATGGTCGGGATGAGAGGATTCGAACCTCCGATCTCCGCATCCCAAATGCGGCGCCCTAAGCCGGACTAGGCTACATCCCGATGACGAAGCCAATAAATAAGGCGGGGTTTGCCCGGTCAAGAAAAAAAATATCCTTTTTATTGTTATGAAATTGTAAGTTGTTTTAAAGCAAAGTGATAACACAGATAAAATATTTTTCCGAGTAATTGATCTTTTGTGGATATATAGAAAAACCCACTTTTTTAGAGTGGGTTTTTACAAAGAAATGTATCAATTATTTTCTGTGAAAATTAGAAAGTTGTTCCAAATTGGAAGTGTGGCTCCCATTTACTATCTGTGAAATTGTAAGCATAATCAAAACCAATTAAGCCAAATGGACTTTGTATCCTTATGCCTGCTCCGGCTCCGGATTTAAATTCCCATAGATTAAATTCTTCCAATTTGTTATAAGAATCTCCTGCATCAAAAAAAAGCAAACCAACTATTTGGTCTCCGGCTAAAGGTGCTGCATATTCGCTTGAGAAAATAACAGATCGATATCCTCCTGTAATATTTCCGTTTTCATCAACAGGGCCGATAGATCTGTCTGCATATCCACGAACTGAATCTGTTCCTACCCCGCCTAAGTAAAAACGTTCATCAGGCGGAACAATAGAATCATTATAGCCTTCGACATAGCCGAAACGCCATTTTGTTCTTAAAACTAATTTCCAGAATGTTTTTGTGTACCAGCTTGCTTGAGCTATCTGTTTGTAATAACTAAAATCACCTTGCAAAGGTCCTCCGGCTATTTCATTATACACTGTGAAATTTGATCCGGTTGTTGGGAAAAAGACATTATCTCTAGTGTCACGAGATAATGTGATTGAAACAGAACTTGTATTTTGCCAGCCAATTTCATCATATTCTATTAAGGTATCAGTAGCGTAATCTTCTTGCCCGCTAATTATTTCATATTTTTTGGAATATAATGAATATCCTATTACGAATTTACTATAATTTAGTATCTGTAATGGTTTACCAAGTCTTATCGAAGCACCGTTTTTTTGAAGATTGTAGGTAGTTAGTTCATTAGTTGTATGATAAAAATCCAAACCGGCTAATATGTTTGTATCTCTAAAATATGGATTAGTGAAGCTGAAACTAAAATTATTTGTGCTTCCACCAAATTCCCAAGTTACACTGGATTGCCAGGAATTTCCAAATAAGTTGTTGTGAGAAACAGATATTTGACCTACAATACCATCTTGGCTGTTTATAGAAACACCGCCATTTGCGCTTCCTGATATTTTGTCATTTACATGTATTATTAGATCAATATCGCCTTTTTTATTGATGTTTTTATAATCAGGATACAAATCAGCTTCAAAGAATCCCATATTGTAAATATTGCTCAATGATCTTTGAACTTTGGATTGTTGGAAATAATCACCGGGAGCTATTACTAATTGTCGGCGAATAATTTTCTCTTTAGTTTTCCTGTTTCCTTTAATATGGATTTTTCTTACTTTGGCTCTTGTGTTTTCATTTATATGAAGTGCTACATTTATCTTGTCGCCATCTTTGTTTAATTCATGATCAAATGAGGCATAAATGTATCCATCTTCATGATACATCGATGCAACATTATTTATCTGTTGATTAAATTTCTGGAGATCAAATAAATCTCCCTCTTTAAATTTGAATTGTTCTTTTATAACTTCATCTGTGAATCGAGTGTTGCCATCGACAATTACATCCCCGAAAAGATATTGTTCACCTTCAAAAAGATAAATATCAATAATGAATGATCCTTTTACTAATTTTACGTCAGTAGATAATATCTGAGCATCAACATAGCCTTCTTTGTTATAAAAATTGATTATCTTTATTTTATCTTCCTCGAATGTTTCTTCCTCGAATTTTCCTGACCTAAATAAGCTGTTGGGCTTGGTTTTCATCTTTTTGAGTAGCTTTTTGGAACTAATCTCTTTGTTGCCATGGAAAGTGATTTTCTCAATTCTAACTTTCTTACCTTCATCAATTTTAATGGTAAGATCGATCTCATTGTTTTCTAATTTTTTGGGGATAAATTCAATTTTAACAGTATGATAACCTTTCTCTTTATAAATATCAATAATTTGGTTTCGTGTTTCAGTTTCCAAAAATGGAGACCAATAACTACCAGATTTTAATGTTACTGATTCAGTTATCTTGTTAGTGCCTATTTTATTGTTACCTTTAAAATTCAGCTCATTGATTATTGGAAATTCTTTTACCTTTATATTTACAATTACACCCTGTTCAATTTCATCTAATGTGATATTTACATCTTCAAAAACACCAAGTTGGTACAGGTTTTTTATTGTTTTACTAATGTTCTCATTTGTGTAATTACTACCAACTTCAAGTAGATTTAAAGATTTAATCAACTCTTGGTCGATTTTGTTGTTGCCTTCGATATTCACTTCCAATATTAAGCTATTTTGAGCAAAGCCAATTGTGGCAATAATTAGAATTATACCGACAATAAAAAATTTATTCATTAAAGTCCTCCGCGAGATTTAAAAATTTAGTCACCAAGAAATTAAGATTCCTTAACTTCGTAAAGCGTTTTCATAAAAAAAAATTAGAATGGACAAAATATTCTATTACAAATTTCGAATGAAGTTTATCATAGATGTTACTAATTTTATCAGTTTGACAGATGAAAATTTATGGAATAAAAAATGCACATAAGATAAGAAAAAAAATATATTAAATAGAAAAGGAAGATCTGTATGAAAAAAAAATTAAGTTTGTTATTTATTGTGATTTTTATTATTTTGTTATTTGTGAGTTGTGCTAAACCGGAGGATCCAGTTTCTCCTACAACCGAAAGTGGTTTAACTTTGGAAAATCTATTGGAAACCACCGGATACACTTATGACGCTGTAGCTACTGATGACTACATCTATGCTGCTGAAGACCAAGCCGGATTTAAAATATTTGATAAAAGTGACAATTCAACTGTTGTTGATTTCTATAACACTTTATATGAAAATATGAGAATAATCATTCCTCACGAAGAAGACAGCTTATTATTTATTTACAATCGCTATGGAGAAAGTACAGGTATTTTGGTTTTTGGAATATCAGATATTAGCAATCCGCAAATATTCCCCGGCATTGTGGGAGACACATCCGGAGTTTTTGATATGAAAACTGTTAAGCATGAAGACGGAATCGAAGTTATCTGGAGTGTGAATGCTAGCTCTGATAAAATATTACTTGGCGGAAGATATTCTTACGATGAAGTAAACCAGATGTGGACTTGGACAGGTGGTTCTACAGAATTTACATTTAATTATGAGATAGGAAAATTTGATGTAGTGGGAGATTATTTCTATGTTTGCTCCGATCAACTAGGGGTTACAATTTTAGAACGCGGTGAGTGGGAACCAATTGAGTTAGGCAGGTTTGATACAAAGGGTCTTCCTCAGGCTGTAAAGGTGGTGGACAATTTTGTTTACGTAGCTGACAGACAAAATGGTATAGTTATTGCCGATGCGACAGATAAGACAAATCCTGTTGTAGTGAAGGAATTAGAAACTTCCGGTTATGCTCAGGAAGTGGATGTAGAAGGAAATATTCTGGCTGTTGCCTCCGGAGGCGGTGGAGTTTATGCTTTTGATATTACAGATCCGACAAATCCTATAGAAATAGGAAGAATTGATGATTCTGAAATTGGTTACACTTATAACGTTGATATTCATGATGGCATTATTTACGCATCTACCAGATTAGGTGTAGCAAAGATATCAATCGACTAATTTATTTATGATCAATTCAATAATAAAAAAAATTGCACTGTTTTCTCAAAATATTTATGTGAGAAATCTTAACTAGTAAAAAAAAATACAGTTAGATAGCAAATAATTTTTTTGTGAAACTTAAAAAAAGTGAGATGTTATTAATAAATTAAATGGAGAGAAAGAGATGAAAAAACTATTTATCGCATTATTGTTATTATTTATGTTAAGTTTAA
>Ga0256842_1003080_pt1 | contig 11362 bp, 14 predicted proteins | sample 4559240metaG_FD_185973 | JGI IMG/M metagenome (GOLD analysis project Ga0256842, IMG submission 185973) | Hydrothermal vent microbial communities from Guaymas Basin, Mexico - 4559-240 | ecosystem: Environmental > Aquatic > Marine > Hydrothermal vents | place: Mexico: Guaymas Basin | collected...
CGATATATTCACCACCTACAATGCTTCTTGCTATTTCAAGAAGCCTGTTATATTTTGCGTTTCTCTCACCCCTTGCAGGTGCACCCGTTTTAATTTCACCGCAGTTTAAAGCCACCGCAAAATCGGCAATAAAAGCATCTTCGCTCTCACCGCTTCTGTGGCTCATTACGGTTTTATAATTGTTTCTTTGGGCAAGTCTTACCGTTTGCATTGTCTCACTTACCGTTCCTATTTGGTTAGGTTTGATTAAAATTGCGTTTGCAACACCAAGTTCGATACCTTTTTGAAGGATTTTTTTATTTGTTACAAACAAATCGTCACCTACAAGTTGAACTTTGTTTCCGAGTTTGCCTGTTAAAATTTTCCATCCTTCCCAGTCTTCTTCAGCCACACCGTCCTCAATTGAAACGATAGGATATTTATCGCAAAGATACGCGTAATAATCAACCAATTCTTCTGCGCTTAAAGTTTTATTCTCACCCGCCAAAACATATTTCCCGTCTTTATAAAATTCACTGCTCGCCGCATCAAGCGCTATTGTCACCTGTTCACCGGCTTTATATCCCGCTTTTTCAATGGCTTTAATGATATACTCAATCGGTTCTTCATTGTTTTTGAAATTAGGTGCAAATCCTCCTTCATCCCCTAACGCGGTATTATGCCCGTCACTTGCAAGAAGTTTTTTTAAGGTATGATATATTTCACTGCTGGCTCTAAGCGCTTCAGCGAAATCCTCAAAACCTGTAGGCATAATCATATATTCCTGCAAATCAACGTCGTTATCCGCATGTGCTCCGCCGTTGATGATGTTTAGCATAGGTGTAGGAAGTACAAGCGCGTTTGCCCCGCCTAAATATCTGAAAAGCGGCATATTAAGTGAATTTGCAGCAGCTCTTGCAACAGCCATAGACACACCTAAAATTGCATTGGCTCCGAGTTTAGATTTATTTTCAGTTCCGTCAAGTTCAAGCATTACAGTATCAATTTCAGCCTGATCGTAAGGACTCATACCTATAAGCTCGTTTGCAATAATGGTATTTACGTTTTCACATGCTTTTAAAACACCTTTACCTAAAAACCTCTCACCGCCGTCTCTGAGTTCCAACGCTTCGTTAACACCTGTGCTTGCACCGCTTGGCACGATGGCACTTGCTCTGCTTCCGTCACTTAAAGTAACTGTGGCTCTAACCGTAGGATTTCCTCTTGAATCCAATACCTCATCGGCAAATATATCTTCAATAAATACCATTTACTCTCCTTTTAAATTTAATTCGTCTTCATTTTTTTCTATCGCTTCAATCATTTGTGAAAGTTCAACACCCAAGGCGTCTTTAATTTTCTGTTCAATTTCCCGGGCAAGTTCCGGATGTGTTTTTAAATATTCTTTTGCGTTTTCTTTACCCTGTCCTAACCTTGTAGCCCCGTAACTAAACCATGAACCGCTTTTATCGATTATGTCAAGTTTCACACCGTAATCTAAAAGCTCACCTTCCCTTGAAATACCTTTACCGAACATAATGTCAAATTCGGCAATTCTAAACGGAGGCGCCACTTTATTTTTCACCACTTTTACCTTAACCCTGTTTCCGACTTCTTTATCGGCCTGTTTAAGAGTCGCTATTCTTCTAACGTCAAGTCTAACGGATGAATAAAATTTAAGTGCGTTACCGCCCGTAGTGGTTTCAGGATTTCCGTACCCCATCATTCCTATTTTCATTCTTATCTGGTTGATAAATACAACCGTCGTGTTCATTTTATGTATGGCGGCCGTCAGTTTTCTTAAAGCCTGGCTCATAAGCCTGGCCTGAACACCGACCTGCGCATCTCCCATATTCCCTTCAATTTCGGCTTTTGGCGTAAGAGCGGCAACCGAATCGATTACGATTATATCAACCGCTCCGCTTCTAGCAAGCGTTTCTACGATCTCCAAAGCCTGCTCACCGTAATCCGGCTGTGATACGAGCAGGTTATCAACATCCACACCGATATGTTTTGCGTAAATAACGTCAAGTGCATGCTCGGCATCAATAAATGCGGCAATACCGCCCTGTTTTTGAGCCTGGGCAATAATTGAAAGAGCCAGGGTAGTTTTACCGCTGCTTTCCGGTCCGTAAATTTCCGTAATTCTTCCTTTTGGAATACCGCCTATCCCAAGAGCCAGGTCCAGTCCGAAACTTCCGGTAGGAATAGCCGCGATAGGTTCTATTTCCTTATCACTAAGCTTAACCAAAGAACCTTTTCCGAACTGCTTGTCAATTTGTTTCATTGCGAGTTCGAGTGCTTTTTGCTTATTCGCATCCATATAAATCCTTTTTATAAATATTATGTAATTATATCAAATGTTACTATATTGTTTTTTTAAAGATTATTTATATTTCCTCAATATTTTTGGGTTTACTGAAATAATATCCCTGGAGATAATCAATACCCAAATCTCTGAGAATTTCCGCAATTTTTTCATTTTCAACAAATTCCGCCACAATAGACAAGTCAAATATTTTAACCATATTGGTTAACGCTTTAACCAACTTACAATTATTCTCATTACGTTCGATATTTTTAATCAAACTGCCGTCGATTTTCAATATTGAAACAGGAAGCTTTGTTAACAAATACGAAAGATTACTGTGTCCGCTTCCGAAATCATCTATTGCAAACTCAATATCAAGATTATGTAAAAATATCAAATAACCCATGAGTTCTTCATTTTGAAATTCTTCGTCTTCCAAAATTTCAATTATTAACTTTTCAGCAATGTTATATTCATCTATTTTATCAATTAAAAATTTTCTAAACTGCTCATTTGACAGTTCAAAAGATGATAAATTTATTGAAAATTTATAATCCGATTTACTAAATTTTTAAAAATATTTTTCAATCATTATTTTTTGGAGGTCAAAATACTGCCCTATTTTTTTGGATATTTCCAAAAAATGATACGGTGTGTAAATTGACCCATCATGTTCAATTCTGATTACAAAAATAAAAAGCGAATTTAATTTTAAAATCCTGTTTTTAAATATTTCTCCCCCTCTCATTTTCATCCTTTATAAACACGAACAAATACATTATATTTAAATTAAATGACATTAAAATGATTATACTTTACGGCAATTGCCGTTTTTTATCCATAAAGACGCTTTTTTGATATAATTTTCAAAAAAGGTGTAATTTTTATGAAAAATCTGACTATTGCGCACTCACCGGATGCGGATGATATTTTTATGTACTATGCCATTAAATTCGGATGGATAAACAGTGACAAATACGATTTTAAAAATGTGGCAGAAGACATTGAAACGCTTAATCAAAAAGCTCTTAAAAACATATACGATATTACTGCAATAAGTTTCGGCGTATATCCTTTTATAAAAAACGAATACGCGCTCTTACGCACTGCGATTAGTTTTGGTTACGGTTACGGACCCAAACTCGTAAAATTAAAAGGCAAAAAACTAAAACCCAATTTTAAAGTGGCACTGAGCGGCGAATACACCACAAACGCACTGATATTTAAAATATATTACCCGAAAGCCAGAATAGTTTATAAAAATTTTCTTGAAATAGAAAATGCGGTATTAAACGGCGAAGTGGACGCAGGCGTTTTGATACACGAAAGTATTTTAACATTTGATGAAAGACTGGAAGTCGAAAAAGAGCTTTGGGACATATGGTGCGAACTTGCGGGAGAAATCCCTCTGCCCCTCGGAGGAATGGCAATAAGACGCTCCATACCTTTATTGGATGCGATAGAAATAGAAGAAATATTAACTAAAGCGGTGGATATAGCCAATAAACATAAAAACCTTCTTGCAAAAATGTTGATTGAGAGAAATCTTGTAAGGGTTGATGATAAAATATTGGACAAATATCTCTCACTCTACGCAAACGACAAATCAATCGAACTCGACGAAGAACAAATCGGCGCTATTAACAAACTTTACGAAATAGGACATAAAGCGGGACTTCTGCCTGAAATAAAAGACGTAAGGGAATATATGATACCAAAAGAATATAAAGAATTGAGAATGGAGAATTGAGAATTGAGAATTAAAAATTTTGAGAAATGGCTAAAGCAAAACGAACTAAGTCTTAAATGTAAACCAAGAACGCAGCGGGCAAGTTACATTGAATTTTTCGAAGGCGAATTCAAAGGGGAAAAAGTCCCGGAATTTAAAAGGGGTGAAATCTATTTTGCAAAACTGACGGATTCCGCCAAAGTCAGACCGTTTTTGATATATCAAAACGACTATTTAAACAGAGCCTGTTTTGAGGATTTATATCATACGGTCGTGGTATTGCCGCTTTCCGGACAGATTTTAGGGGGTGATTACCGCGTTTTTATAAAAAAAAGGGATTTAATGAGCAAAGACAGTGAAATTGTAGCCACCGCAATTGGTATAATATCAACGGGAAAAATAATCTTTTCTAAAGGAATGGTTACAAAGCTGACAAAAGAAGAAATGAAAAAAGTAGATGAAACCGTTATGAAAGTATTAGGAGTGGATATTGCAATCTGAAATCATCGCTCTTGCGGTACAAACGTTAAAATTGGCATTGCTTTTGGCGCTTCCGGCATTACTTGTGGGTATGATTATAGGATTACTTATTTCAATTTTCCAGGCGACAACGCAGATTAACGAAATGACTTTAAGTTTCGTTCCTAAAATTCTGGCCATTGCCGTAGTTTTAATATTTACAATGCCTTGGATGCTAAACGAAATGATTGATTTTACTACGTACGTATTCAAACTCATCCCGACGTTTCTCAGATAAATGGAAAATGGAAAATGGAAAATGGAAAATGGAAAATCATTGATTTTTCAAAATTTTCAACTATAAAAATAGGGCCTAAAAAAAATGTCAAAATAATAAACGAAACAAACTATAACGGTGAATTTTTAATAGGCAGAGCGACTAATACGCTGATTTCACCCGCCGCCTCGAATTTAGCCGTTTTAGACGACAGATATAAATACATAAAAATTAAAAACGGTTATTTGCATGTCGGAGGCAAAACCAACAATCAAATTCTTTACAATTTTTGCAAAAAAAACGATATAGGAGGGTTTGAATTTTTAAGCAGACTTCCGGGCACCATCGGAGGAAGTGTTAAAATGAACGCAGGAGTGAAAGATTATGAAATATCAAACAATCTCTTAGCCCTTAAAACATTAAACGGATTAAAAGAAAAAAAAGAATTTGAATTTAATTACAGATATTCAAACATTGATGAACCTGTTTTTGAAGCCGTTTTTGAAATAAAAGAAAAATTTGATTTCACGCTTGATGAAACACTCAAAAAAATACGTTCAAACCAGCCTAAAGAGCCGAGTTTGGGAAGTGTGTTTAAAAACCCGGATAATGATTACGCAGGAAGGCTGATTGAAAGCGTCGGTATGAAAGGAATGATTAAAGGCGGCGTGAAAATCAGCGAAATTCACGCAAACTTTTTTGTAAATACCGGCGGCGGAACATTTGATGATATGCTGTTTTTAATCAATGAGGCGAAAAAAAGGGTTTTTGAAAATTTCGGAATTAATCTTGAAGAAGAGATAAAAATAATTTAAAAACTTACGTCTTCTTGAATATCTTTATCTCCCCATTTTTTAATGCAGAGTTCCCTTAACTTTTTATGGGTGGAAACTTTTAAATTTTTACAGTTTATCCGGTATTTTATTACTCTTTCATCTTTATCTAAAGTAATTCTTAAAACGACTTTAGGAGAGGGGGAATATGTCTCATCCCTTAAAGAATAAGTTCCGTCTTTGTTATATGCCCCTCTTGTCGTGTAATTCCACTTAAGTCCCGAATCCAATTCCTGTTCGTTTATTTTTAAAACATCCCCTAATTTAAAACTCTTATTTTCTTCTAAATACATATAATTTTCGGCAAGTTCAATAGCCTCGGAAACACCGGATGTAAGGGTATAGGACATGCTTTCAATAACAGAATGCTGTTTTAGGTTAAAAAATTTCGGTATTGCCACCGCAGAAAGAATTCCTAAAACAACTATCACAAAAATAAGTTCAATTAATGTAAATGCTTTGCTCATTTTTCAAATTTCGAATGTAAAAATGCAATAATCAACAATCCTAAACCAATAGTACCGGTCAATTCTTCCCCAACATGCATAAAAATTTTTAAAAGCATAATAACGGCCAAAACCCCGATTGCATAGTGGGCTCCGTGTTCGAGGTATTTATATTCGTTTAAAACCCCTTTTTCAACCATCCAGACAGTCAGGCTTCTTACAAACATAGCTCCAATTCCTAACCCTATCATAATAAGAAAAATATTGCCGGTAATTGCAAAAGCGCCTATAACACCGTCAAAACTGAAACTCGCATCCAATACTTCAAGATACAAAAATCCCATCAGACCGTTTTTAGCACCTTCAACGGCAAAAGCGTCGTTTATTCCGTTAAGCAAAGAAAAAGTCAGCATCCCTAAAAGATATGCGATTCCTATTTCGTAAGACTTTGAGTCATAAATCACAATAATTCCGATTAAAGTAGCCACAATTAATGAGATATTGTTAACACGCCCGAGTTTTTCGGCATATTTTTCAACCGGTTTAATCCATCTGATTTCTTTTTCTTCAAACAAAAAATCGGTAAACACCAGCCATAAAAAAGCACCGCCGAATGCGTAAATCAGCTTTTCACTCTTGAGTAGGACTTCATGGTACTGCTGCGGATTATTTATTGCTATGTTCAACGTTTCAACTATTCCGATATTTGCCGCAACGGCAACTATCAATATTGGAAAGAAAAACCGCATTCCGAAAACCGCAATAATCATTCCCCATGTTAAAAACCGCTTCTCCCAAACTTTATCGAAATCTTTTAATATTTTCGCATTAACCACGGCATTGTCAAAAGAAAGACTTACTTCCAAAATAGCTAAAATCGCCGTCAAATAAACGGCACTCCAGCCGTCAATAAAAAACGAAAGTCCGAGTCCTATTGCGGCTATAATGAAAGAAAAATAAAAATAACGCATTAAATTCCTTATATTTTAAACAGATTTTCCAATTTGCTTGTGTCTTTTGATTTTTCCTCGGCGTCTTTGAGCTCTATTTTATATTTTGTAAGCATTCCGGCAAGCGTAATGTTTATACCGTTTTTACCTATTGCTTTTGCTTTCTGGTCGGGATCGACTTCAACAACGGCAAGAGCTTTGTCCTCGTCAACCTGAACGTTTTTAACAATAGCGGGTGAAAGGGCTCTGGCTATGAAAATTTCAGGTTTTGGAGAATATTCTATTATATCAATGTTTTCACCGTTTAATTCATTCGAAACGGCGTTAATTCTAACCCCGTTTTTACCTATAATCGTTCCGATAGGCTCGACTTTCGGATTAAGAGAGCTTACCGCCACTTTACTTCTGACCCCGGGGATTCTCGCACTTGTATGAATTTTAATAATTCCGTCCCTTACTTCCGGTACCGCTGATTCTATGAGTTTTTCCAAAAATTTGGGATTTGTACGGCTAAGCTCTATCGTAATTCCTCTGTTCGTATCAAAATGCACGTATTTTAAAAGGGCTTTTAAAACGTCTCCGACTTCAAACTTTTCGCCTTTGATTCTATTTCTCATAGGTAAAACGCCTTTAACGCCGTCAAGCTCCACCCATGTATTTTCTTCAGAATCGACTTTTATAACTTCTCCGCTCACTATCGTATTGAGTTTTGATATGAGTTTTCTGTATATTTCGTTTTCCAAAAGTCTGGTAATTTCCCTTTCGAATTCCCTTTGAAGCGCCATCGCCCCGCTTCTTCCGAGTTTTCCGAGATCCAGTTCGACTTTTAGTTTATCACCTATCTGGGCGTTTGGATCAAATTCCCTCGCTTCGTCCAGATAAAAATATTTCTCAGGGTTTTCAAGAGCCGTATCATCGTTTCTTACTTCAAAAATCTGATAAATTTTAAGTTCCCCGTTTTCAATATCAACTTCAACATCAATATCGCCTAAAACCTTTTTGGCCGTTTTGATAACCGAGCGTTTAAACGCCTCTTTTACTTCATCAAAATCAAGCCCTTTTTCGTTTGCTACCAATGACAATAAATCCAATACTTTTTCCACGATTATCCTTTATTTAAAGTTAGTAGTAAGTAGTAGGTAGTGGGTAGTTTTTTTAAAACTTACACATAAAACATTATATACTACACATACTACACACTACATACTACCCACTTTTTTAGTTATAATTTTACAAAAATTTTTGCTAAAATAATAATAAAAGGATTACAATGACTTTAAAACTCATCAGCACTGATAATAACATCATAGAAAAAAGCTATAAAGAGTTTCTAAAAGAGATAAAACCCAATTCATTCTTTTATTTTCATAAAGATACGTCATACAAAGACCTTAAAGATTTAATAGACAAACTGGAAAACGACGGATATTCCGTTTATTTCAGGGAAGTGAAATACGGCCTTGACGAAGGTGCGTATATGTACGAGTTGCATATAATTTAAGGCTAAAATTGAAAAAATTATACATTGAAACGTTCGGATGTCAAATGAACGTAAAAGACTCCGAACACATTATTGCAGAACTTTCGGATGAATACGAAACCACTCAAAAGCCGGAAGAAGCCGAGCTTATACTTCTTAACACCTGCTCGGTGAGGGAAAAACCCGTCCAAAAACTTTTTTCCGAACTCGGCGCACTTAAAAAGAAAAATCCGGATGCCAAATTCGGTGTATGCGGCTGCACGGCAAGCCATATGGGAAAAGAAATCATCAAAAAAGCACCCTTTGTAAGTTTTGTCCTTGGCGCAAGAAACGTCAGCCGCATAAAAGAAGCAATTAACACCCCAAAAGCCGTAATAACCGATATAAACTACGACGACACCACATATATTTTTAAAAACACGAGAAAAAATCCTTTTAAAGATTTTGTAAACATTATGGTCGGATGCGATAAAAAATGCTCTTACTGCATTGTTCCGAAAACAAGGGGAAAAGAACTTTCAATCCCTATGGATTTAATAATTAAACAAATAGAAAAATTAGCCGAAGAAGGTGTGAAAGAAATCACCCTTCTTGGACAAAACGTAAACAATTACGGAAAAAGATTCAGCGTAAGCCATCCCAAAGTAGATTTTACCGATCTCTTAAAAGAAGTCAGTAAAATAGAGGGCATTGAAAGAATCAGATTTACATCCCCCCATCCTCTGCATGCTGATGACAGATTTTTAGACGAATTCGCAAACAATCCCAAAATCTGCAAGCACATTCATTTTCCGCTTCAAAGCGGAAGCAGCGAAATTTTAAAAGCCATGAGAAGAGGATATACTAAAGAGTGGTTTTTAAACAGATGCGAAATAATAAGGCAGATTCCCGATGTCAGCATTACAACCGATATTATCGTGGGATTTCCGGGAGAAAGTGAAAAAGATTTCGAAGAAACAATGGATGTGCTTGAAAAAGTAAGATTCGAGCAGATTTTCAGTTTTGTCTATTCACCAAGACCCCTAACGGAAGCGGCGACAATGCCGAACCAGGTGGACAAACAAGTGGCAAAAGAGAGACTATACAGACTTCAAAAAAGACACGGTGAAATTTTAGACGAAATAGCGAAAAATCAAGTAGGAAAAATTTATAAAGTTTTAATAGACGAACCCGGAAGCGGCAAAAGCGACAACTTTTTTACGGTAAAAATACCTCAAAGGGATAAATACTTAGGTGAAATTGTCGATGTTAAAATAACAGAAGCGAGCAAACACACTCTAAAAGGGGAGGTAATATAAAAAAGTTACTCTTTTTTCTTGGTATAATTATTATCGGATTTGTGCTTTATTTTACTTTGAACGATTCATACCGCCTTTCATTGGAGGCCAGGTATTACTTTGAAAACGGTGAATACAATAAAGCATATGAAAAAGCAAAAGAAGCGTATATTCTCGACCCTTATAACAGAATGGCTTTTACCGTTTACACACAGTCGCAAATAGCAAAAGAGTGGGAAAATTTTTTAACTGATGCGGATAAATATTTTAAAAAAATTAAAAACATTGCAAATAAAAAAAACTTAACCGACAAAGAGAGGCAAAGAGTTAAAATAATGCTTGAAATACTTTTAGATGAATACAGAAATTTAAAGCCGTCTCTTTTGATAAGTGACGAATTAAAAGAAAAAGCGAAACAACAATACGAAAAGGCAAAAAAAATTTATGAAAAAGTTTTTGCAAAAAGAGATTAAAAAATTCCTCGGCTTTGTTAAAAAAACCAAATCGCCCAATACTTATAAAACATATGAAACGGTTTTAAATGAAGCTCTGAATTTTATAGAAATAGAAAACAACATTATTGACATCACCCCGTATAGACTTCATATAGCAAACCTAAACAAAAAAACAATAGCCAAAAAAGTTTCCGCACTCAGAAGCTTTTTTGAATTCCTCGAAACAGAAGGACACAAATTCAAAATAGTAGGCGACGAGCATATAAAAGTCCCAAAAACCTTGCCGAAACCCGTAAGTATGGATCATATCAAAAAAGCGCTTCAATCAGCCACAATGGATGAGTACCTGGCTATTATTGTTATATTTTCACTCGGACTGCGTATAAGCGAGGCCGCGGGAATAAAACTTGACGACATAAAAGGCGAATGGATTGAAATAAGGGGAAAAGGGGCAAAAACAAGGATACTCCCTCTTCATCCGAAGTTAAAAAAGTTTATTGAAAAATATCTTAAAACACATCCCAAAAAAGAATTTCTTTTTGAAAAAGAAGGCATTCCTTTAGGTGCGGACAAAATAAGGTATTTAATACAAAAAGCCTTTAAAAAACACGGAATCCACGTCACACCCCACCAGTTAAGACACTCGTTCGCAACTTATATGCTGCAAAACGGGGCCAGAATAAACGACGTAAGCGAACTTTTGGGACACGAATTTATCTCAACCACACAGATTTACACAAAACTCAGCAACTCCCTTAAACTTCAAAATTATCTTAAGGCGCATCCGCTATGTTCTTAAAAAACCTGATATTCAAGCCGAATCTTATAGCGTTTTACAAAGCGGAAAACAAATATAAACTGTTAAACGAACAGTATAAAAAAGACAAAATAATTTTCAGCGAAACAAAAGAATTTGAAAATATTAAAGATTTAAGACAATATATAGACTCGGTTAGGGAAGACAATCCGCAAACTTACGTTTCGTCATTTATTGCATCACAAAATCAGGGTATTGTCCCTTCATGCGACAGACATAAATATAAAAACATGGGAATAGACATTGAAAACATAAAAATTGTTTGCATAAATAACAAATATTCATTTTACACAACATTGTACGAACTAATGGAAACGAAAAAACAATATCCTTTTATAGATTTTTTATA
>Ga0256842_1003081_pt1 | contig 11362 bp, 7 predicted proteins | sample 4559240metaG_FD_185973 | JGI IMG/M metagenome (GOLD analysis project Ga0256842, IMG submission 185973) | Hydrothermal vent microbial communities from Guaymas Basin, Mexico - 4559-240 | ecosystem: Environmental > Aquatic > Marine > Hydrothermal vents | place: Mexico: Guaymas Basin | collected...
CAATTTTAAATCAAATGTTGAGTTTGTAGAAGTCGAGTTTAATAATTCCACATTTGAATATTTAACATTTAAATCAGTATTAAGATTTATTAATATTTCATGCATGTTGTTTTTCTTTAAATGTATTTTTGAGGATGTTTTATGGATTGAAAAAAACAAAGAGCATATAAATGAAGAGGTGATAATTTTTTGCGATAGTATTTTTAAAGAGCCTAAATGTGTAAAATTTGAAAACTTATTGTTGTCAAAAACTTCTTTTTTACGAACTGATGTAAGAGATATTGTCATTATAGAGGAACCAGAAAAAATTTTAGACGATTATTTGTTAGAGTTGATATATAAAAAAATTAAAATTGATAATAATGAAAAGAAAGTAGGTAATGTAATATATGATATATTTAGTGGTAAATATGGACAAAATAAAAGAAATCAGTTATTGGAGGAATTAATTAGCCAAATAAAAACTGTTTTGTTTATTTTAATGATGAGCAGTCATATGAAAATTTTGCAAGGATTTTATGTAGAATTTCTCCATATTTAGAAGAAAAAACAGTTTTAAAGGAATATGCTGATTTAAGAAAATCCTTTAAAAATAATAGAACTTATGCCGAAGCATCTAACTTATTTATTAATGAAATGAATTTACTGAGAAAAATAGTGATACCGAATTATGAAAAATACAAGATTATTATTTATATGGTTTTTAGCATTTTATTACTAATTATGTCTTGGTTATCCTTTGGTTTGTATTTTACAATGGTGCTAACATCATTAGCAGTTTTGCTACTGGCAATTTTGTATATAGTCGCACGCTTTGGAATTACAAAATATCTATTAAAAATTATCTGATATCAAAAAGAGTTTTTAGAAGGAATTACATTTGATATATATAAAATGACATCAAACTATGGAGAATCAATAACAAAACCTATAATAATATCAATCCTTGTTATATTGGCATTTCCTTATATTGTAGTGTTCCTAAATTGGGCATGGGCATGTACTATATTAAAAGTTCCTTTGTTAAATGAATTTTTAAATAATAATTACCTAGTTTATGAACAAACACTAAGGGCGTTTTTCCAATTAAGAATGAATGAAGAGACAATTAATGGCGGCAACGGAAAATTAGGAATATTGGCAAATTACGAATGGTTTATAAGAGTTATCTCATTAATTTTAATAGGTAATATTCTAATAGCAATTAAAAGAAGATTAGAAAGAAAATAAAATATAGAACATTCCCTTTTAGATTAGATATAAAAATAAGAATGAGGTCTCATGGTGGCAAATCTTTCGGGAAAAACTGAAAAATTATTATGTCGGAGATCTAAACTAAAAAAATCACTTCGAGTTTCATTAAAAGAAATCCGAAGAATTTTATACGCACAATATTGACGCAACATTATCGTTTACTCTATGCCCTTGTAATTTTATTGATTTACTTGCAAATTATCAAAACGTTATATAAACAAAGCTCACTCTATGATTTATTACTTTTCGAATTTCCTTAAAAGGAATTGGGATTTTCATTTATGTTTTTTATGAGTTAGGACTGTTGTATATTTTTAGAATAGTTTTTTATAGTTCGAGTTTAAAACTATTTAAAGGTTATAGTTTTTGTGTGATATTGGGCTGGTGATGATGGGTAGTTGAAAGTTCTGAGAGTGTAGTGTTAAGTAGTAGATTTGAAAGATTATAAGTAATATCCATATTTGTAATTAATGTGTTAATACATGAAAGGTGGGATGATGAGGGAGTATTATACAAACGCATTTTATATAAAAAAACATTTTACTGACAACATCTTAAAAAGAATTTTAAAAATAACTTGTGAAATCACCAACTCTAATAAACCAATATCACGCAATTTACTCCATGGATTTTCATCAACATTGGGTGGGGAGTATGCTGGAGATTATGACCCATTGAATAATGAATTTTCACTATATGTTTATAAACGAAATTTAGAGAAAAAAATTGAAGATTATGATAGCGAACACTTATCGTCTAAAATGAAAAAATGGTTTAACGATTGGAAAAATAAAACATTGCTAGATTATACTATAAAAAAATATGGAAAAGATTTTAGTTTTAAAATTATTAAAAAAAAGAGCGTTGAATGGGATAAGTTAGATTTTGAACTTAAAGAAAAACTAATAATGGGAGCTCTTAAAACAAAACCCATAATAAGGGAATTAATGGAATATAGGCGAGAAGTTAAAAAAACAAATAAACATGGCATCACTAAAAAAATTATGGTTTATTATAATGATTGGACAATACAATCCGATGAAGATGATAATTATTTTTTAATTGTTAGACCAAAATACAAATTTGTTAGCCAAGATACAATATACACTATACTAAAAAAATCGGATGAAAAAAATAGAGTAAGAATACTTAATAAATTATTAAATAATGCGAAGATTATTACCTCTGCAAACCTACCTTTAAAAAAACATGTTAAAGTCAATAGGGTCATAAAACCAACTGAAAAAGAATATTGGGATTATGTCAAGCGTATAAATGCATACTATAAAAAGAGTAAAATACCTATTACAGTCGGTGGTGATGATTCTAACTGTTTAATTCTTCTAGGGGAGGACGGGTATCCTTACCACACTCAAAACTCTTTATTATATGAAGGTCTTACTGATGATGTACAAAAACAAATACTCGATAGGAAACAGTTTTTGGATGAAATGAATAATATAATTAAAATACTACAAAAAGATAGGATTATAGATTTTACTAAAGACAATATAAAATTACCCTTAAATAAAAATTATCGATTAATACGCTTAAAGCAAATACCTAAAATAGAAGTTAAATTAAAAAAATGGATGACTGACCCTAAATTATATGATTATAATATTTTGTCGAGAATTTTGGACTGGATTCATTTATTGATGAGTGATAAAAAAGAGGGAGTTGTTGATGAAATATGCTTTCCATTATCATCCCCACTACTATTACACGAGGTGGATGAAATAGGAATATACATATTTTATAATAATGATGTTCCTCATGATCATGTAGAGTTTGTAGAGTTATTATTCTCTAAATTAAACGCATTACACGCACTCGATAAAAACATACCTAAAATAGAAGTTAAATTAAAGCAAAAAATAAACTTTAAAGATTATAGCAATTCGAGAGTTATAATCACTCAAACTGTTAGAGATGTTGAAAAAAACGAACGACCTTTTATAATATGTATCACACCAGAATTGCCAAAACGAGAATTTAATGAATTGAAAGCCCATTTGTTCTCTTATTCTCAAACGACATTTAACCAAGTCATACAATTAGAAAGGTTAAATAAATGTATGAGCCCATACACTAATGAAATATTTAAAAAATCATATCTTAATTCTATTTTATTTCAGTTCTTTCATAAATTGGGATTATATATGTATTCCTTATCTGGTGAATTGGGGGATTATGATTTTATAATTGGGTATGATGTTAGTAGGGAAAAAGAATTTAATGGTAAAACTCGAGGGATTGGAGGTTCAGCTATACTTTATAATAATCAAGGTCATGTTAATTCAATAATACCTTTTGATGACCCAGGTTCAAGTGAAATTGGGAGATATGAGGAATTATTCACATGTATTCATAGTGAATTAGCACCACAATTGAACCTTGATAGTAATGATAAACTTAAAATACTACTGTTAAAGGATGGTAGGATATATAAAAAAGAGTTGGAGATACTTTCCAACATATCCAAAAAATACAATTATGACATTACTTACATAGATGTTAGAAAATCAACACCGTTAAGATTTTGGACTCTTGATAATGGAATACCAACCACTAAGGATAAGAATATGTATTGTAAATTTGGAAGACGGTGGTATATTTCTTCTCATTATTACACGGGATTTTTAAAACAGCCTATAACTATTGTTGAAAAGTATATTATTAGTGATGGGAATTATGAGACTAAACCCCTCACTGAAAAAGATATAAAACAACTTATTTTATTAACTAAAATTAACTACTCTCAAACTATGCCTGATAAAATGAGATTACCTGCTCCCGTACATTATGCGCACAAACATGTTAATGCAATTAGAAAAGGTTGGAAAGTAAAGGACCCTAATATACTAAGAAGCGGATGTCTTCCTACACTTTAATTACATACTATTATTGGGTTATTCTACTAACCAATACTATGTAATAATATATATTTTGAATTCCCTTAGAAGAAATTCGAACTTTATTAACTGTTTAACTTTTTTACTTTTTGTTTGTATAATGTTTTGCTGGTAAAACTGCAAAATACTTTCTTATAAATACAGCCGATAGGTAGTTATAAAGCATATATTATGCCCTTGTAATTTACTATTGTTTATATTCGAGATCCTCTTTATAATTTAACTTTTCGAATTTTCTTAGAATGAATCCGAATTCTCACTCATATTTTTAATGTAGATGACCACGTTTTTATATTTTGAAAGAGCTATTAACACGATTAAAACTATTTAAAGGTTATAGTTTTATTATTATGCCACTGTAATTTACAAAGGCATAAACTGCCGTAAATGACAGTTATTTAGGTATATTGCAAAAGTCATACTTAAAAGTAAGTCTTTTTTAATAGCGCATTTTATGCCTCTGTAAATTACAAGGGCATAACTGATGATTTTAGTTTCATCATGCTCCAATATTGTCAATAACTTTTACATTGAATCCTTCATCTTCCAATACTTTTATTCTTTTTTTTGCTGCTTTAATTAGATGTCTGTTTCTATCATAGAAATCATACATAAATGCCTGTTCTTTATTATCATATGCTCTCAATATTCTACCTAAACTTTGTAATGTTTGTATTTTACTTAAATTTGCACTATAATTAATTAATACATTTAGTATTGGTAAATCTAGTCCAGTTGAAACAATTTTATCTGTTCCGATTAGAATTTTTCTTTTTCCCTCTCTCATCTCTTTTAATAGTTTTTCTCTTTTTCTTTTACTCAACTTCCCCTCTATAATCTCAACTTCACCATCTAATATTTCTTTTATATTTTGTGCATGTTCTAATCGCCTTGTTATTATTAAAATACTGTCATTTCTTTTTTTATGGTAATCTACTATCTCTTTTAATTTTAATATTCTATCTCTACAATTTAATACTCCCCTATACGCGTATTCGTAATTAGGATAGCATTCGTTCCCATCTTTATATTTTACAAATTTTATGACGGGCTTTACTAAATATCCCATCTCAATTAAATCATTTAGTCTTACTTTAAAATTTGGAAATCCGAATGACTTATACAATTCTAAACAACTATTATTATTAGTGTAAGGTGTAGCTGATAGTCCAACTCTATATTGTGCCTTTACATTATTCATTAAAATGTTATAACTCTCCGATTTAGCAAAATGGCATTCATCTACTATTATTAAATTACACTCATGCAAATTTTTTAAAAATTCATCATCTTCGTTTTTTATAAATTTGACTACTGTTTGAATGGTTGCTATGTTTATTTCTTTCCATTCTTGTTTCCCATTAGTTATAATACCGCATTTAACACCCAATAATTTTTCAAAAGTTCTTTTAGTTTGGTTTAGTAAATCAATAGTATTCACAACAAATAATGTTTTGTAATTTAGTCTTCTGATTAATTCTGCGGCGATTACTGTTTTTCCACCCCCTGTTGCTAAATCTATTAAACATATTTCTTCTTTAATAATATACTCTACTGCCTGTTTTTGATATTCCCTTAACTCTACGCCCATAAGTTTGTCGCATTTTAAATTAGCACTTGTATTCGGAATTTTTCTTTCGTCTATTATTTTTAAATTTAATTTATATTTTCGCTTTTTTAAATCATCAGTTAATTCATTTTTCAATAATTCTATGATATAATTTTTAAATCCTAAATAAGTAGATTTATCATGGGAGTTATATAAATGAATAATCCCATCATAAAAAATCCCTCTTCTCATTAATCTTAATATTTTGTAATACATATCTTCTTCTACATATGATAATTTACTATCTAAAATTTTATCTATTCTATTTTGTAAAAATTTAGCTGTCTTAACTTTAACTCTATTATCCGTTAATATTAATCTAACAATGACATTTTTATAGTTTTGAGTATTTTCCCCCACCACTATTTCACCTATTTTAAATTAAAAGTTTTAAATTTAAAAGAATATCACAATTTGCAGTTTAAAAATATTTAAAGAGTATAGTTTTCATATTATGCCTCTGTAATTAACAAAGGCATATTCTTTATAAATTTTGAATCGAGACATGCTACAAAGTGGTAGATTCCTAACCTAGATAGTATGAGCTCCGTAGGTCATATTTATAATGGTATTATATCCAGCATACTTGTCATAATGGAAATAATAAATGCAGGTTGATATTGATAATGTAAAACTTCGAGTTTCCTTTAAGGAAATTCGAGATCTAAAAGTAATTATTATGCCATTGTATGTTCCTTTCTGTATTATAAAAGTGATTGACTTCGAATTCCTTTGACTGAAACTCGAATTTTTATTTTGAGCATGTAAATTTTGAAGCGTTTTGATTATGCCAGTGTAAATTATAAAGGGCATATTTTTTAAACACTTTTAAAGCCTGCGTTGAGCAAATTGATATATATTATAAGATATATTAGGGCATAGTTTGAAAAATAACTTGTTTTAGTGGCAATTTTACAAGTTAATGTCTTATTATCATGTGAGCTCTCATTGTATATATTTTAATGGCGCATGTTTAATATTGATTTAATTGTGCCTTTGTAAATTACATAGGCATACTTTTTGTATTCTTGAAATAGGCCCCTATATTACAAAGACATTGAAATTTTTAGTGTTACGGATAATTTTAATTGAATTTTACTATTTTTTGAGAGTATAGTATATTGAAACTCATAGTGTTATAATATTTAATTATGTTTTTTCATCTTATAAACTGAAAAATTATCATGACGGAGCTCTCTTAATTATATTTTGGATATTATATTAAAATTTGGACTTTATTATAAATAGATTAAATTATATGGTTTAACTTTTTACTGTTTTGATTATATGATGTTTTAATGTTAGTGGTTTTACTGTTTTAACTTATGCACATTTTTAAGTTAATCATTAAAATACAGCAATATATTAATATTACCACCCTATAACCACACCAACCCTTTCTTTTAACCTCCTCAACTGTCATAGCAACCATGTTTGCCTTAACTAATATTTTACTTCTTAAAACAATGATGGTTTAAACAACTCTTGACTTTCAAACACTCTAACTTAAACACATATGCCCCACTAAACCATCGTTGCTATAAGATAATCAGTGTATAAGTCCATTATTTTTATATAGTCTTTAATCATAATATTATTATAAGATATTTGCGTAATGTCAGTTACTTATATATTTTGTGAGATGTGGCACTTTGCATAGTTACTAGATGTTGTTTAAATTTTGCTCATAGTATTAAGATGGATGTGAAAATATGAGGAATAAACATGAGACTATTAGAAAATTTGTAAGTTTAATCAATAATGAAGAAGAACAGGAAGGGAGTCTTTGGTTACCAAATATTCAACGGTATTTTATTTGGAAAAAAGAACAGATAGAAAAGCTTTTTGATTCAATAATGAGGGAGTATCCTATTGGAAATTTTTTAATATGGAAAACTAAGGAACCAGTCAAAATGAGAAAATTTATTGATAATTATAGAGATGGATTAACATTGACAGATTTTTATGTCCCTGAAAATTCTAAAATAAAGTTACTTGCATTAGATGGACAGCAAAGATTGCAAAGCCTTTTTATTGCCTTGAAAGGAAGTTATAATGGAAAGGAGCTATATTTTAATGTTTTAAGTAATGGTGAAGAAAAGAGTGAAGATATAAAATACGAATTTAAATTTCTAAGCTCTTCTAAGGCAGAAATGGGAGATGGATGGATAAAACTAAAAGATATAGTTTTTGATAACAGAACCTCATATAAAATAGCGAACGATTTAATAAAAAAAATAAACAATGAGAGAAGGGAAAAATCAATGACCAGTTTATCCGAACAAGAAATTGATCTTATTTATAATAATATATCGTTGATAATAAATCAATTCTGCAATACTAATAATCCCATAATTTCCTATACTGAATTAGATGGCGTTGACAATCCAGAGGCGTATACCTTAAATGAGGTAGTTGAAATTTTTATCAGAGCAAATTCAGGAGGTACTCCTCTAAGTAAATCTGACCTAATGTTTTCTCTTTTAACAGCAAATTGGGAAGATGTGGAGGAAGATTTGACAAATTTCTTAGAAGAACTTAATGGTACAACATTTGCTTTTGATAGAGATTTTGTTTTAAAAACAAGTCTCATTTTAATTGGAGCAGGTGCAAAATATGATGTAATGAAATTTAGGAAAGAAGAAAACTTAAAAAATCTACAAGATAATTGGGATAATATTAAAAAATCAATAAAAGAAATTAAAGATTTTCTTTATACATACACTTTCATAAAAGATGACAAAGCACTTCCAGGATATTTGGCATTAATTCCACTAATATATTTTAATTATAAATACTCTGATAAGTGGAAAGATGCCAATAAAGAAGAGTTGGCAAAATGGCTTACGAAAGTTCTTTTAACTGGTGCTTTTTCTGGAAGTTCTGATACACTATTAGATGCTATTATTAAAAAAATAGATGAGAAAAAAGATTTTGATATAAATGCTATTAATGCGGAAATTATGAATAGAGGAAGAACAATAAATATATCTGAGGAATCTCTTTTAAATACCTATTATGGAGACAAAAAATTGTATCTTATATTTGCATTGTGGTATCAAAATATTAATTTCAAGCCAGCATATGAGGGAAATCTCCCGTGGATAGATCATATTTTCCCACAGTCTAAACTAAAAGATGTTAAAGTAACCAATCCTAAAACGAACCGAAAAGTTATGAAATACAAACAACAGGATAGGGATCAAATTGCAAATTTAATGCTTCTTTCTGCTATGGAGAATAGAGATGAAAAGAGAGATGTGCCTCCCGACGAATGGCTGAGGAATAAGGATGATAGATATTTTGAGATTCATCTGCTACCAAAAGATAAAGAATTATGGAAAATAGAAAACTTTGAAAAATTTATAGAAGAACGAAAAAAATTAATTATAGAAAAATTTAAAGAAATGGAATTAATATCATGAGGGATGAATTCAAAATCCTATGTGAGCTCGCATAGTAACTGTGTATGTATTGTTATTAGACCGCCCATCTATTCAGATATTATTTCGCTTCCTGGAATGATGTAATATTTAGAATCTTTCATTTTTTTATTATAAAAATCATATTCTGTTAATAATTCTAATCTCCCTTTAAACTTAATTTCTGGGTCAAATTCTAAATAATTTAGTAAGATCTCATTGGTGTAATTTTTTAGCTTTCCTTTTATTAAGTTATCATCCATATCATTTTGAATGTCAAATTTATCTTTAAAATTATCATCGGCTTCAATTATTTTGTCCCTCATTATTTTCATTAAACCAAATCCATATCTTGAATCTCCCCCAATGAAAAGTTCTAAATTATTTATTTCATCTTTCAACTTTTCGTCAATATTAATCAAGCCAATCCATTTTAGATTTTCTCCTTTATAACCCCATTCCTCTACTAATTTTTTCCATAATTTCGTATTTTCTAAGCTCTTTTTCGGTTTTGGTAAGATAAATTCTATTTCATGTAATGATTCATCCTTTGCTGTTCTTGTTTCTGACAATATTGCTGTTGAAGTATATGAATCTACAAATAATAACCTAAATTCTTTTTCTGACAATCCACCTAAATGAAATTCCCCATTTTTAAAATTAGGTTTTAATATTGTTCCTTCATCAATATATGGATAAAAGCATGTAATTTGTTCAAACAATTTTTGAATTTTTTCATCCGAAATACTACTATATTTTTTTCTTTCATTTTCATTTAATGATAAAAAATATGCCTTTGTGAGAGCCCCCCATATTGTTTGCCCTGGAATGAATATTCTTGTCTCTGCTAAAACCCCGTATTTTTTAAAACCAATGTGGATAGGTTGTTTTTGTTCTAAAACTAATTTATACCAAGTCATTTAATCACCTAATGCTTTGGCATGGTATCTTGCATAGATTAGTGTCTTTTCCAATATTTCTTTGAAGAAAAGAATGTCGTTGATGTCTTTTGACAATTTTTTGAACATTCTTAAAATAATTTTGTTTCTCTCTTTTGTTTTATTTTTTAACTTTATTTTTTTATTATCACTTAATCTTTCCTCTTCTTCCAAGAGTTTCTTTATCTCCTCATTTAATTTTTTTAAGTCATTTATTTCATCTTCTATTTTAAGTTCTTCGTTTAATATATTAAATAGTTCTAAAAAATTAAATAACTGATTTATAAATAATCCCATTCTGTCTTTGCCATCCTTAATTTTAATTTTATCCAATGCATAAACACACATGGCACAAACCCCATCGTTTGCTAATACTCCCAATAATTTATTTATTTCATTCTCATCTAATATTTTCTCACTCACAATGTTAAAAGCAATATTGTTTATTTTATATTCTAAATTCACATTTTGATTATTGCCCATTTTTACCACCGTTATTATTTTCTTTACAAATATCTTCATTATTTTCATCAATTACTTCAATTTTTAATCTTCCAAATCCCCTTGTTGTCATTCCGCCGATTCCCAATGTTTCAAAGAATGTTTTTGAATCGCATAATGCTTGTTTTATTTGTTCTTTTGTAGGTAATGAATTTAATTTTTCATCTATACCTTTAAATTTCTCTTTATCGAAGATTATTATTGTTCCATAAAATATTGTTCCTCTTGGAATTGCCTCTGATGTAAATAATGCCCCTTCTTTTGCTGTTCCTGTGATTGGGTCGATGGAAACGGATGTTCTTACTTCCAAGTTTGAATTGATTATTTGAGATATTAGATTATCTGGAACAATTATTATATCCTCTGGTTCTATTGCTATGTTTTTAATTTTATTCAAATCAATTGGTATGGGCTTTATTTCATAAGGCAAATATAGCCAACCTAAATTAATATATCCTTTTTCTTTATCGCCTTCTATTTTTTCAAGTGCAAAAACTACATTTTTTTCTTCAAAATCGTTATTTAATAAACTAGCATCTTTTAAAATTCTTTTAGAAGTTATCCATTTAACTCCAAATCTTGTATAAACTGAGAAGAATAAAATATTTAAATCGGAGAAATGTGCCAATCCCTGCCATGATACATCATTTTTGGAAAATCCGAATGATTTACAGACAATACAATGCCCACAATGTCCTGTTTTTTCGTCCCTCATTTCTTCTA
>Ga0256842_1003082_pt1 | contig 11361 bp, 2 predicted proteins | sample 4559240metaG_FD_185973 | JGI IMG/M metagenome (GOLD analysis project Ga0256842, IMG submission 185973) | Hydrothermal vent microbial communities from Guaymas Basin, Mexico - 4559-240 | ecosystem: Environmental > Aquatic > Marine > Hydrothermal vents | place: Mexico: Guaymas Basin | collected...
GGGGAAAGGGCATATACACAACACCGCCGACAGCGACACAGCGTTTGTTTCCCGTGAGGGCGGCGCCGGTGGAATTGGCGGATATTTCCGTGGCGGAAGCGGTTCCGGTGCTGTGGCGTTGATTGCCGAGCGCCCCACAGAGAACAACCGTGCAGAACTCGCCAACGCCGATGCCGGTGTCTATGGTGAGGTTGACGGCAGCGATGAGTCCGCCGTGATAGGACACAATATCGCCTCGTCGGGAACCGATAGCGCCAAAGGTGTTCTCGGGGTTGCCGATGGCGCAGGCGGGACCATCCACATCGGTGTTCAGGGAATCGCATCCGGAGCGTCGGAAAACTACGGCGGCTTCTTCAGCCCGATGCTGGGAATTGCGCCCCAGACGAGTCTGCCAGCCGGAGCCAATGGCGGTCTGTGTGTTAAGGATGGCTCACCGGATTCCCTTTTCTTCTACGACGGCACCACCTGGACGCCGGTCAAAACGGGCTACGAAAGTGTTCAGTGGGAGCAGGCGGGCTCATCGCCGAACAGATATAAGCGCCCGGTGTTTGACGGCGCAGGGAACGACAATGTCCGGGTTTATGAGGTGACCGCCCTGCGGGGGGTCTACGGTCGCTCGTATCAGGATGCCTCAAATTATGCGCTCGGTTATTTGGGATACTATGGAAGCGACATTGGCGGAGTGAGCAGATTTATCGGCGTCTATGGAAACAGTGGCAGCGGGACGGACAATGTTGCGGTGGCTGGTAGGTACAGCGCTGGCAGATATGGGTATATAGGTGGAGAACGGTATGCAGTTTATGGGAAATTTGATGAAGATGCCACTGGTTTGGCATCTACAATGGCGGGCTATTTTGTAAATGATAACGATGAGAATAATTCTTCATATTCCAAGTTTGGAGTGTATGGGGATGTAACCGGGGACTATGGAACCAAATATGCCGTTTACGGTTCCTCACAAGGTGCTGGAACAAATTATGGTGTTTATGGAAAAGCGTTCGGTGGGAGCATTAACTGGGCAGGATACTTCGATGGGAATGTGGGCATAACTGGCAACCTTGACCTTAGCCAAGGGACGGTCATACTTGACAGCGACGGCGAGGCCCCTTCCGCTGCTGGGGATGTGCTTGTGTTTGACGGGACGGATTACGACTGGCAGGCACTCAGTGGCGGTGGAACCCCCGGCGGAAGTGATGGGCAAATTCAATACAACGACGGAGGAGTTTTCGGCGGCGCCGCCGATTTCTACTACGACGATGCTACCAATAGAGTCGGCATCGGAACGAGCAGCCCCGGGGCAAGGCTGGATGTTAATACGCCGTCAGCAGGCGGAACCCATTATTGTATCCGCGCATCAGAAAATGGCTCCGGAACCGGCTATGCAATTTTTGCCACCGCAACTGGTTCTGGAACCTGTGTTGGTCTATATGCAACTGCGACGGGAAGTGGAGATAACTATGCGGCTATTTTTGACAACGGCAATGTGGGAATTGGGACGACAAGCCCGGGATACAAACTCCATATCGTCGGCGGTGATGTGAAGATTGGGAATTCCGCCGGCGACAATAGGAAATTGTATTTCGGCGATGGCAGTTATGTCTATATAGGCGAAGGACCCACCGATGACGACCTGTATCTGTATGGAAGGGACAGGATATCTCTTATGGGGGGCAATGTCGGTGTCGGAACGACGGACCCTGCCGCCGAACTTGATGTCAACGGCACGGTTCGTGCGGCGCATTATCGTGACAGCGGCGGCGGAGACCTCATTCGCTCAAGCGACGGCTCAATCAATGTCTCCGAGGATTCAGACGGCTCGTGGAATTTGACGGTTGCCGGAGGCGGCGGTGGAACTCCCGGTGGTGCCGACGGCACTGTCCAGTTCAACAATTCTGGAAGTTTCGGCGGTGACAGCGCTTTCGTGTGGGACAGAGGCGACAGCACCCTCATAATCAAAGCCGCCAGCGTGGGCGACGGTCTGAGAATTGAGGGCGACACCTACGGTTGCCCGGTGATTATTCTGAAGAACACTAACACTCATGGCTCTATGGCCTATGGTTTCGGCACCAGCGGCGACACCTACTATGCCGGTGTGGAATTTGAGATTGACAGCAGCGGCACCGAAGTGAACAAAATGGTTCTGTATAACAACAATCCCGGTGCGATTGAGTTTGCCATAAATCCCGGCGGCGGAGTTCAGGCCTTGATGAGGATGCCGCCGGATGCCAGCAGAGTCAGTATGTTAAAACCTCTTTCGCTGGAATCTTCCCGTACATATGTGATGGGATATGACGGCGGCGCTAATCACTGGATAACTACCGGTGGTTCCGAGCCCGGGTCTTGTTATATGTCGTTTATCGGCACGAGCGGTGGAAATGCCACGGCGGTGAACATCGCTCCCGGTGGCGGCACCGGACTATATGTGAACAGTTCCGGCGATGTGGGAATTGGGACATCCAGCCCGACCTCAAAACTCTATGTGGATGGCGATATTTACTGCACGGGCAAAATCACCAGTGAGGGCGGATACGACCCGCCATATGTGGGATTTTCTATGGAGACCAGAAAATCCATCTGCGAGCGGGTCAAGCGTGAGGTTCCGCCGGAAAAACTTGAGCAGGCTATTGTGTTCTGGAACTCCGAGACCCAGAGGATGGAGGTCTATCTGCCCACGAAAGGCGAGTTCAGAGATTTTATGGGGAATCTACTTGAACAGGGAGAGGAGTATATAATCAAAAAGTGAAGTCATTGACAGGAGGGGGGTAAAATGAGGAAGTGTTTGGTGTTGTTGTGCGTGGCGACTGTCCTTTTTGCGGTGCCGCATCAGATAAGTTATCAGGGAAAAATCACAAACTCTTCCGGCGTTGCCCTTGACGGCACATACAGTATGACTTTCCGCATTTACAATGTCCCCACCGGCGGGACAGCGCTGTGGAGCGAGCCCCACAGTTCCGTCAGCGTCCACAGGGGGCTTTTTGATGTGATTCTGGGCGAGACCAACCCCATAAACCTTCCCTTTGACGAGCAGTATTATCTGGAAATTGAGATTGGGGGCGAGGTTTTGACGCCGAGGATACCGCTGAACAGTGTGGGGTATGCTTTCCGTGCGGCTAATGCCGATACTGTGAACTGGTCGGGTGTTCAGGGGGTTCCAGCGGGATTCTCCGATGGTGTGGATGATGTTGATGATGCCGACAATGTGGTCGGAAACGAGTATAATACAGGGCTTTCATTTGATGACGGCACCAACACGCTCAGCATCACCGATGGCGGCGGGACACTCACCGCCACCATAGACAACGAGGCGGACGACCTTTCGGACAATTCCATCGGCGACCTCGGCGATGTGGATGTCTCCAGCGGAGTTTCTGCGGGTCAGGTTCTCAAGTGGAATGGAAGTGCGTGGGCTCCGGCTAATGACAGCGTGGGTGCAGGGTCCGGCTCCGACAACGACTGGACCGGAGCGGGAACCGGCTCTATGTATGCCACCTACACCTCCGATAATGTGGGAATAGGGACCACCACCCCCTCTGCCAAACTTGATGTCGCCGGAGATGTTCATATTCAGGATGAACTCATTGTTGATATAAACGACAATGGTTGGGGATTCCGTGCGCCGTTTGGTTCCTCAAGCGAAATCAACCTCAGACCCTCGTCCGGCTCGGGCAATTTCCAGGTGGGAAGTTCCTCCGGAAGGAACGGTATTGTTACATTTGGCGGTGCTTACTGGTATGATGCCACCAGTATTTCCGGCGACCCCACTCCGCCGTCGTACGATGGTGGCTCGGTGTATGGTATGTATCCCACTTCCTCGGGGATACGGTGGTATAATGGAAGTTCCTGGCAGACTATCACGCCGGGAGGTGGCGGTGTGGGGGGCTCCGGCTCGGCGAACTATCTTGCAATATGGTCAGATGCCTCAAATCTGACCTACAATTCCCAACTTTACTGGGATGCTGGGAATAACCGACTCGGGATAAACACTACCTCCCCCGACAGGAAACTTACCATATATCAAGGGGATATTCACCTGAGCGATGGAGTAAACACCGGCAGGGCAATATATTTCGGCGATGGCAGTTTTGTGTATGTTGGGGAGCGAAGCGGATACGACGACGACCTGTTGCTTTACTGCAATGGAGACCCTGCGTGGCTGGATGCCTCAACATTTGTCCCCGTGTCCGACAACTCCACTGACCTCGGAAGTTCTGCAAACTCCTGGAAAGACCTGTATATTGATGGCGGAATTTACATTGATGGTTCCGCTGGCTCTTCTGGACAGGTGCTTATGACTGATGGTTCTCAGGTCTATTGGGGGAATGTCTCTGGAGGAGGAGATAATCTGGGCAACCACACCGCCACGCAGAATCTAAATATGCAGGAATACAACATAATTAACTTCAACTACATCAACGGCGGCGGGACATCGGGCGAAGACGGTTATGGTATAAGAGATAGCAGTGGTTTTATTCAGTATAAGCATTCCGGTGGAAGTTGGACAACTCTCTCTGAACCTCCGCCTATCCCCGGGAATACGGAATTTTGGGTCAGGCCATCCGATTCTTCCTTCATCAGGCCCTATTACAATGAAAATGCCAAAATCTACGATGCCGGAGGGGAATTCGCATTCTACTACGAGGGTTCCAATGATAAGGGGTCATTTTTCGCGGGGGATGATGTTGGAGTGTGCGCACACAGGTCAAGCGTTTCCAGTTCCAACCTTCCGCATTTCACCTACGATATTTTCCCTTGGCGTGATGCCGGTAATGACGGGTATGTATCTTCAAGCGATTCCGTAACTTATACGGGGGTTTACGGGTATGGAAACGCCTATATGGGGGTCACAGGTATTTGTGCCCTTGATGCCGGAGTGAGAGGAATTTGCACAAGAGGTCGTACAAATTCCTCCTGGCCCAATGCTGGAGTTGAGGGAGAGGCAAAATTGGGTGGTTCAACCGGCGACTACGGCTGTCAGGGGGTTTACGGCTGGAACACCGAGGCAGATAGTACCTCCAACAACTATCTCATCGGCGTGCTTGGAAGAACCAGTGGAACCGGAACTATGTCCGCCGGTGTGGTGGGAGTATATACCTCGTCTGTGGGCGACCTTGACGACTTCGCCTCAAGCACATCTTATGGAATGATTGGAACTCAAAATTACGGGGCTTATATCCGGGGGGACAACACTGCGGCTGCGTATTTTGTAAGTTATAATGGCACCTCGGACACTCTTCCCGAGTGGGCAGAACTTGCCGATGATGCGTGGGAAGGAGTGGACGCCTGGTCCAATGATGACGATGGAGTGGAGGGAACAACTACCAACGACAGTTATTATGGAGTTCATTACTCCGGTGGTCTCGGCGGGAGCGGAACAAAGAGCGCGATAATAAGAACCTCTACAGGACCGAGGGAGGTGTATTGTCAGGAGTCCCCCGAGGTGTGGTTTGAGGATTTTGGCGGCGGAGAGATTCACAACGGCAGGTGCCGGGTTGATTTGCCCTCCGATTTTGCCGAAATAGTGACCGTGGATGAGGACCATCCGATGAGAGTTTTTATCACTCCCTGCGGCAATATGGGCAACTGGTGGATTGAAAAGGACGACAAAGGCTTTACTCTTTATGCTCCCGATGCCCCCGATGGCACCCAATTTGACTGGCGAGTTGCGGCAAAGAGAAAACACTTTGAGGACAGACGCCTCAGGCTGGTTATCTCCGCGTATGATGACCCTTACCTGTATCCCGAGAATATGGGAGCATATCCTAAGGAAATCTATGAGCAACTCAAACCCAATGCTGACGAGCCGTATGAGGTTTACTGGGCGGAGGCGGTCTCTCATTTCCAGCCCAATGACGGTTCCCCCTACAACTATCTTCTGCCGAGAAACTGGAAACAGATTCGTCAGAAAGCCCGGGAGATGTTCTGGAGAACTCATTCGGAGATTGCTCCGCCGGAGTTCAACAACAAGGTCAACGGCATAGTTCAAACCCCTCTTCCGGACAAAGAGAAACTTGAGAAAAAGCAAAAGGAAAACAAAGACGGGAACAGACAGGGAGATTAAAAAAGTTTTTCACGAGCAAAAAAGTCCTTGTCATTTGGGTGGAAAAAGTCTAAAATAATAGAGAGGGGGGATGCTCTTTGGGAGAGGCATCCTTATAAGGGGGTTATGATATGGAGGTATTGATGAAGTTGATGCGAAAGAGTATCGGGTTTTTGGTGGTTCTGTCTGTGTTGGTGGTCCCCCTGTTGGCACAAACATACAATCTTGAATGGTCTGTGATGTCCTCGGGAGGAAATGAGGGGGATGATATCACCTCAACAAGTTATCGGATGTCCAGTGTAATTGGGCAGGGAACCGCCGTTGGAGATTCCAGTTGGATGCACAGCACATCCTATTTGGTTCATCCGGGGTTCCGCAAAATCGACCTTGACTGGCGCCCGCCTGTTACTCAGTTGGCGGGAACGGTTGTCCTTCAGGATACTATCACCACCGACACAGTTCTGGTTCAGTGGACCGGGCAGGATACCACCACAGAGGAGGGTCCCGGCTGGGGAATCTGGGTCTATGATGTCCAATACAAAGTTGACACCGCCTCCTCGTGGACCGATTGGTATACCGCCACCACCGACACTTATGCCACTCTGACAGGGCTTGCCAATGGACACTGGTATTATTTCCGTGTCCGTGCCCACGACCTGGCGACCAATGTGCCAGATTGGGATACTGTTGAGGCAATAGTCGCGGTTGACTCGGTATATGTGCTCACGGCGCTTTACACCCTTGAACTTCACACCACCGATGAACTTTGCTCCCTGTGGGTTGATGGGACCGCATATCCCGCGCCGTATACCGGGACTTATTCCGGCGGCGCTGTTGTCAATGTTGAGGTGGCGGACTCCGTCAACTTCGGCGACACAATCATCGCTGTGTTTGACCACTGGGCAGTCAGCGGCGCCACAGACACCAATATAAATATCACCATGGACGATAACAAAATTGACACAGCCGTTTACAATCTGTGGTATAGCCTTGATATTACCTCTGCCCACGACACCCCGGTTCCAGACGGTCATAACTGGTATGCCGAGGGCGATTCCGCCTCGGGGTATATAACCGACCCCGTGGTTGATTTAGGTGGAGGGAACCTTGCGATTTGCACGGGATTCACCGGAACTGGCTCTGCGCCATCCATCGGCTCGGGAACAAGTTTTTACATCCCGAGTATGGAGGAACCCTCCACAATAACCTGGACTTGGGACACTATCCCCGACACGGCGACTCTGTGCACCTTGATTGTGTTCTCCCCGTATGGTCACCCGATGCCGTCTGACACAACGGTCTATCCTGTGGGGACATCAATTATCGCACAGGTTGAAAGTCCGGTGGTAGTTGGAACGGACACTCATTACTGCACTGGCTGGCTTGGTGGGGGTTCTGTGCCTTCTTCCGGTATGGGCAATTACTTAAGTTTCACAATCACTGAAAATTCCTGGATTGTGTGGGTTTGGGATGGCGAAGCCCGTTTGCCGCTTATTGTTGAAAATGAGGGTGTCAGCGGCTCTGACCCCGATGGATACGATACCCCAACGCCGACGGTGGGAACTCACTGGTATCCCGTGGATACTTTGATTACGGCGTCTGTGACCAGCCCCGCCGACGGAATGCAGTGTGTCGGGTTCTGGGGAAGCGGCTCTGTCCCGCTGGCGGATTCCACAACCTCTGTCTCATTCTACCTGTCCGAGCCCTCGTGGATACACTGGCGATGGTTTGATGAGGATACCACCATCGTCTGCCTGACCGTGTGGTCGGAGTATGATTCCCCCAACCCGCCTGTGGGAACTTCCTGCTATCCGGTGGGAACAGATATCACCGCCACAGTGACCTCGCCCGTTGATGGGCACAACTGCACGGGATACTGGGGAACCGGCTCTGTCCCCACCGACACCTCCGGTATTGACCCCACGCCGTGGGAGGTCTCCTTTACTTTGACCGAAAATTCCCAGTTGGTCTGGGTTTGGGATGGTGTCCTCAGATTCCCGTTGGTGGTGAACAACGAGGGCGTTACCCCATCTGACCCTGATGGCTATGACTCGCCGAGCCCCACTGTGGGAACTCACTGGTATGATGCTGGAAGTTCGGTCAACTGCTCTGTGACCTCGCCATCTGATGGAATGCAGTGTGTTGGGCATTACGGCTGGGGTTCGGTCAGCACTGATACTTCCACCAACTTCTCCTTTGTTATCACCGAGCCTTCGGGAGTGAGTTGGCATTGGGAACCCGAGGGTGCAACGATTGTGTATCTTACAGTTTATTCCGAATACGGCGACCCGGAACCGCCGGTGGGAACTATGGGCTATGTCTCCGGAACCACCATTGATGCCTGGGTGCAGGATTCTGTGTATGATGGTGCCACCTGGCACCACAACACCGGATGGAACGGCGGCGGAAGTGTCCCAGCCAGCGGCGATTCCAATCACATTACATTTAGCATCACCGAGGATTCCTGGATTGTCTGGCAGTGGGACGGCACCACCCGTTGGCCCTTTGAGGTTATAAGCGAACACGGTTCACCCACGCCTCCTGTGGGAATCAATTGGTTTGACGACGGCGACACCGTGGTGGGCTATGTTGACCCGGTGGACGGCTCCTGGAGATGTGTCGGATACGCCGGCTGGGGCGACCTTGACAGCAATGTCGTTCCTCACTTTGAGTTCGTGATAACTCAGCCCTCCGGTGTGGAATGGCTCTGGGAGAACGAGTCCAGCGCCTACAGAGTTATTGTGAGGAAAAACCCCGACGCCGACACCTGGGGCGGAATCTACATCAACGGAACTTGGTATGATGGTGTTGCGGCAGAGACTCTGTATGTCGCCGGTTCAACTGTGCTCAGTATCGCAGTGTCCAACCCGGATATGGGAACGGGGTCAAGATATCTGTTCACTGGTTGGGATGATGGCACAACCGACACCAACCGCACCGAGACTATCATTGCAGATGCAGAATTTGTGGCTAATTACGATTACCAGTATCAGGTTGTGATTCAGAAATCGCCGTCTGAGGATACCGTGGGAACTATGTATATAGACGGCACGCCCATAACCGGCGCCGGTTCTGCTTATCAGGAGTTCTGGTGGAGCGATGGCAGCACCCACGATATCGCTGTCTCCAGTTATGACAGCACCGACGGAAGGAGATACACATTCATCCAGTGGGCTGATGGTGTCACGGACACCGCCCGAAGCGAGACGATTTCCGGTCCTGATACCTTTATCGCCCAGTATGCTCCGCAGTATCTTATCGTGATAGAGAAACGCGACAGCGCCTCCGGCAATCTGGAAACCCACGGATGCATCTATCCGCCTTCGGACACTGTGTGCGGCGTGGGCTCCTATGCGTTCTGGGTTGACGGCGGAAACACGATAAGTTTTGCGGTGTCCCGGAAGGATACTGTTGGCGATTCGCTCTACACCTTCTACCGCTGGGATGACGGCGGAACGGACACGCTCCATTCTGCGGTCACTGTTGACGGACCGGACACTTTTGTGGCGTGGTATGAGGGAATGGTCTATGTGATTTGTATAGAGTTGGGTCAGCACGGGACTATACCTGTGGACAGTGCGGTCTGGGTGCCGGCATCGGACACTATAATTGACCCCTCTGCCACATACAGTATGGAGGCAACGGATGTCATCACGGTGAGAAGTTGCGGCAATGTGGACGAACAGTTGTGGCTGGGGGTTATCTCCTGCACCGATACCCTCGGTTCTGATGTCGGCTGGTTCTTCACTATGTCGGGTGGTTCGGCGAATGATATTTCCCTCAGGGCACGGTTTGAAAGTTCCACCACTCCGCCGACCACATATATGCCTTCGCTGGATTATGTCAAACTGGGAACATTTGAAGCCGCCACCGATGCCTCTGAGGATCCAACGCCTATATTCGGTCCGTATGGTGGAAGGCTGGCTCCGTCGCAGCAACTTTACCTGTTCTTCCAACTGGTGGCGCCCAGCAGGTCCAGTTATTATGGTAAAACCACAATCAAGGTCGGGCTGAAGGCAACGGTTAGAATCCCCTGACGGCGCCCGAATCTCTGCGGAAACAATGCCCCCGTCCCTATAAATGGGCGGGGGTTTTTTGTGGGTGAATTTTTTTTCGGTGGGCACCACAAAACTTTGTTCTTTTGCCCTTTTGCCGGGGCGATTATCTTTGCAATATGGTAAAGACCGGGCTTGACATACTTGCCGCCGGGGGATTTGCGCCCTTGAGGGGGAAGCGCTTTGGCGTGCTGTGTCATCAGGCATCGGTAAACAAAGACGGCGTGCACATAATTGACCTTATGGCGCAGTCCGGGATTATGCCGGATATTATCTTTGCCCCCGAACACGGGCTTTTCCCGGTGGCACAGGACCAGCAGGATGTCGCCCACTGGCGCCACCCGAAATACAAAATTCCTGTCCATTCCCTCTACGGTGCAAAATTTGAGTCGCTGTATCCCCCACCAGACATTATGCGCCGCCTTGATGCGGTTTTGATTGACCTCTTTGATGTCGGCGCACGGTATTACACCTTCGTGTGGACCGCCGCAATGATGCTTGAGGTCGCCGCAAAGACAGACACCAGAATAATCATCGCCGACAGACCGAACCCAATCAGGGGCGATGTGCTTGAGGGCCCCGTGCAGGAGGAGGGTTTCCTTTCCTTTGTGGGGCTTTATCCCCTGCCGATTCGCCACGGGCTGACGATTGCGGAAATCCTTGGGTATGTGAACCGGTTTTACGAAATCGGCGCCGATGTGGAGGTGATAAAACTTTCCGGATGGCACAGGGATATGTGGTTTGACGGGACCGGTCTTTTGTGGGTGATGCCCTCACCGAATATGCCCTCGCTGACAACCGCCATAGTGTATCCGGGGATGTGCCTTTTTGAGGGGACGAATGTGTCCGAGGGGCGAGGCACCACCCGTCCGTTTGAGATTTTCGGGGCGCCGTTTGTTGACCCATACGAATTGACCGAGTTCGCCGCCGGGTTTGGAATTCCGGGTGCCCTGCTGCGCCCGATGTATTTCGTGCCGACCTTCAATAAATACGCCGGACAACTCTGCGCCGGGGCGCAGATTCACATCACGGACAGGGACCGGTTCCGCCCGGTGTGGACCGCACTGGTGCTGCTGCACTCTCTGATTGCGCTGTATCCCCGCCAGTTTGAGTTCAGGGCGCCGCCGTATGAGTTTGAGACGCAAAAACTCCCGATTGATATCCTGTTCGGCTCCGACCGGTGGAGAAAAATGTTTATCGCCGGCGCAGACCCCCGGGAAATCTATGAGATGATGTCGCAACAGTCCGAAAAATTCCGCCGGGAAATAA
>Ga0256842_1003084_pt1 | contig 11356 bp, 6 predicted proteins | sample 4559240metaG_FD_185973 | JGI IMG/M metagenome (GOLD analysis project Ga0256842, IMG submission 185973) | Hydrothermal vent microbial communities from Guaymas Basin, Mexico - 4559-240 | ecosystem: Environmental > Aquatic > Marine > Hydrothermal vents | place: Mexico: Guaymas Basin | collected...
TTTAATTTTTCAAGTTTCGATTTGGTTATATCACCTTCAAATACGGAATTTTGGATCCAGGTTAGATATTTTCTAAATATTTTCAATACTTTTCCTACTCTTTTTTCGCCGACATCATACATTGCAAATATGTGAATAAATTTACAATTCCTTTCTTCAGGATTAGAGTTTTTTGATTTTTATGCTCAGCTCTAACTCCCGGTTTGTAAATCATTTTTATCTTACTCAATTCCAAGCTATTTTTATCACTCGATAAAATTTCAACATAAGGAATAATCTCGCCTTTTGAAATGCTTTTGTTATCGTCATCAGTCGATACAAAATGAACAGACGGTTCTCTATCTAAAGAGATATTTTCATCTTGAATATTCCATTTCTCCTTCTCTTCCAATTTTTTAACATTATAGATAATAACCTTTCCAAACCCTTTAGATCTTTCCCCACCAATTGAAAGCTCTGTACCTGCTGAAATAAAACTTTTTAAGTTATAATAATTATCTTCGTTATCAATATTCAAGATTCCTTTCCATAAAATATCTTTGGGTTTGCTTTCTTTAGTTTTTGGAAGAAGATATTCGATTTCATGCAAAGAATTTTTGTTAGCTGATTGATCCAAAGCATTTATTGCAGTGGAAGTGAAAGTATCGGTTGCAAGGTGACGAAATTTCTTTTCTGTATATTCTCCCAAACAAAATTCACCTTTTTTATAATTTGGGAAAAGAATATTTCCATTTATGAAAGGATAGAAGTTGGAAACTTGCTCAAATAATTCTTTTTGTTCGTTTTTCAACTTGTTTTTATCCAAACCAGTTTTTATTCCAAAAGCAGCTGTTAAAGCTCCCCAAATTGTCCAGCCCGGTATATAAATCCAGGTAGGATTAACAACTCCGTAGTTTCCACTTCCAATATGAAGCGGTTGCAATGGTTTTAAAGTGATTTCATACCATTTTCTTGCCATCTTAGTCTCCCTTTACCTTTAGGTGATAACGAGTGTAAGTAAGCATTTTTTCGAAAATTTCCTTTACAAAAAGTAATTCGGAAAGAGAATAATTATCAGATCCAAGCTTTAATTTGTCAAAATCTTTCAATCCTTTAGGAAACAACGAATCCAACTCTTTGATCGATTTTTTAAAAGTTCCCCAGATTTTTTTATATTCACAAAAAACCACAAACGCATAAACACCGTCGTTTGCCAGAATGCCCATTGCTTTTTCTATTTCATTTTTTTTCTTATCAATTTTTCCAGCCAAAGTGAAACTAGCTTTGTTTATTGCTGCATCTAAATTTTTCATTTTCCCCCTCCACAGCAATTCAATTGAACTTTCATTCTTCCGAAACCTCTGGTGGTCATACCACCGATCCCCAAACTTTCATAATATTGCTTACTATCACAAAGTGCATTACAGATATTTTCATGATTTAGCTCAGAACGTTCAAAGATATGGATTTTTCCATAAAAAACGGTTGAGCGAGGAATTGCTTCACTGGTGAATAAAGCTCCATCTTTGGCTGCTCCGGTATTGGGATCAATGGAAACAGAAGTTCTAACTTCAAGATTAGAATTAATGATTTGCGAAATCAGATGATCTGGAACAATCACAATATCATTTTTTTTCAGTCCACAACCATTAGGAATTTCAAATTTCAATGTTTGTTTTTTCATCGGCAAGTTCAACCAACCCAGATTCAAAAAATCGCCATCCTTAAATTCTTCGTTTACGAAAACAACTTCTTCATCTTTAGCTTGTTTGAATCGAATCAAACCGGCATCCAGTAAAATCGATTCACAAGTAATCCACTTTGTCCCTTTTCTGGTATAAACCGGGAAGAACAGAATATTCAAATCAGTAAAAGAAACCAACCCCTGTTCTGATTTATCTTGTTTGGAATAACCAAAGGATTTACAAACAATACATTGACCACAATGTCTTGGTTTTTCATCATTCATATCATTCATTACTTTCATATTAGGAAAATCATCTTGTCCGGCACAATTTAAGGCGGCATATCTGTTTCCATCTATTGATGTCCACCATCCGTCATCGTCATTTTTATCAAAAAGATACTTGATACCTTCACTTTCCTTAAAATCTTCTCCTCGTTTTTTCCTGTCACTGCGATACTCATTCTTAAAATAGCTTTGAAGTTGCAACGCCATAAAATAACGCCAGGTTCCGGCAAGAGAAGTACCCGGGATTTTAGGAATGCGGGAAATCGGGTCACGAACGATTGTATTATCAACTCTGCCAATGGTATAACCGCCGGTTCCAATATAAATCGGATCGGTTGCTTTAGTGATTAAATCAATAGTTTTCACATTGCTCATTTTAAACCTCCTTCAGGTTATTGTGCCAGAAATCATAATAATCAATAAATTCCAGCAGATGCTTTATTTCTAATTTTTTATTAATTTCTTCCCATTTTTCCGCACCAAACAAACAAGCCAGAATCGCTTTATCATTATTATTCATATTCTTAGGACGCAAAATATTGATAATGGAAGTTGCTGCCAATTGCAAGATACTTTCATCTTCACCATGCCAATCTTGCAACAAACGATAAAAGAGAGAAACCAGTTTGTGAAGCTGCGAAAAATCTTTTGCAAACAATTTTCTAAAACATTTGTATTTATACCAGTCTTCCCATGTAAAAGGACGACATTGACGATAATACAACTTTCGTTTTCCATTTTCATAGAAAATGTCATTTCTTCTGGTGTTGCAATCCAGAAATTCAAAATCAATGGTGTTTGGATAATAAAAGAAAATATCCGCTTCTCCATTTTTATCAGATAAAGATAAATGTTTGCTTTCGACATTCGGAGGAAAATGAAATTGATAGTCTCCATTTTGATCATTACGCATGAAAAAAGAATAATATTTTTCTGCAGAATTTTCGATATCCAGTGATTTTGCTGCTTTAACCTGATCTTTTTGAACAGCTTTTAGATGAATTCCATCAATTTTAGATTCGATTTCTTTCCATTTTACTTCTCTTCTGATGTTTCTCAAAGCTTGCATTCCTATATATAACGGATGCTTGAAATTTTGCACAACAATGCCGATATGGAGTGGAAGTTTGCCGTAAACAAAATGAAAATGTTCTTTATATTTTTCCTGAATCAAATCGATTATTTCAGGAACGCGATTTGCCGGAACAGCCACCTGCCAGGAAATCGGAGTGGGATCTAGCAGAGAAACAAGAGATTGATAATCTTCGAATCTCGAATTTGAGATTGTGATGTCTTCATTATCTTTTTTGAGTTTTGAAGGTAGAATAAAATCTTTGATATCAGGTTGATCGTTTCTCAACCAATCGGAATACTTTTTAGCTTTTCCCTTCTTAAAATCATAGATTTGATTGAAACATTTAGCAAGACTGGTGATTAAATAGGCTTTGCCTTCATAGAAATAGAACAACAAACCGTTACTTTCAATTTCCATATTTTGGTATTTTTCTTTCCAACCTTCCACTTCCCAGACAATTCTTTTGGCAGATAGTATTTTGCGAACATCGTTTTGAACTTCCTTAGTAAACCTTTGAGAAGATCCCCATATTCGGCGTAAACGAGCCGGAGAAGGATTTTTACGTAATAGAAATTGAATAAGAATGGAAGAGATTACATCAATTTGTTTATCCGTTAAATTTGCCCAATCTATCGACTTATCAATTCCTATTTTTTCTTTAATAAGTTTTTGCCAAGCTGTTCCGTTGGAGCGATCAAATAATATTGTATTTAATTGATTCATCAAAAATTGATAAATGAAAATTCCTTTAAGAGTTTTCTCTTCCTCTTCAGTCGGCGTTCCTTTTTTTCGGTCATCATTATTATAAGCTTCTGTAAACTGATATTTATTAAAGCTCTCGTTATTTTCATTTAGAAATTGCTCAATCGTATACCAAAATATTCTTTTTAAACTTTTCTTAAAATCTTTAAGATTATTATATGGTTGTTTTAAAACACTTTCGATTAATTTTTTTTTCATAATACTTCTAAATATTTTCTGAATAGAAGATTCATCAAAAAATTTAAAAAAACTATCTAAGATTTTATTATGAAAGCGTTCAAAGTTTTCAGCTACATCACCAATATTAGAATTATTTTTATGCTTTTGAGATATTTCTTTTAAGAGAGATTTTAATTTTCCGTAACTATCAGAATACTTTTCTTGCCGATTCACACAACTACTCAACATATTCCCGTTTAACCATTGATTGAGTTCAAAGCGAATGGTAAGTAAAGCAATTCGGCTGTTTTTATCCTGCAATTCATCCAGCCAGATGGTTTCATTATTTTGCTTAGCATACCATTCTTTGAGTCTATCTACTTTGCGGTTGTTACAAATTTTACATAAAGGAATTTTATTTATTTCTTTTTCTTCATCTTTTTCTTCACCCTTTTTAGTCTCAGCAAATCGGATTCCGCACACCTGACAAATCTGGGAATCGATCGATTCGTTCTCTAAATTTTGCTTATCAAATCTGCCCACCCTACCAATCTGAGAATTGCTCGGGTTTTTCTCAGGTTCTGGCTGTCCAAATTGCGGGGCAAATAAGCGAAGTTCTTTGGCATTTTCCAGTAGTTGCGTCAAATTCATGGTTCCCCGCGAAGCTTTGGAAAGAACATAAACCGGTTGAACTTCATGATGAAACACTTCATAAGCCTTTTGGTTAATCGTATCTATCATGTCTTGGTCATTCAACAAATCAACAGATATACCAGTGTCATATTCTTTTTTTGACATATTTTCAGGAACCAGAAAGTAAATGCCGGTTTCATCTCGATAGATTTCATTTCCGATAGCAATTTCTGTTTCCAGATATGCTTTTACCTGTTTATCAAATTCCTGACATTCATCGCGATAAGCAGCAATTATCGCCGGTTTACTCGCTTTTTCCGCTAAGCCGAGTTTGTCATATTGAATGCCCAATATTCGCCATTGAATAGATTGCGGATTATTTACTTTTGCATCAGCATTATTTTGCAAATAACAATCGGCTAATGTTGCTTTAAACATGGAAGCCGTCATATAAGCTTGATCCCAAAGAGTCACATCATTGGCAGGGAAACGGGAATCACTTAACAGATTAGAATACCAACATTTTATTTCATTAAAGACAAAATCTCGAATTTTTTGCCAATTTGGATTGTCGTAATAATCATTTTGAGATAGTTCATCATGAAGACGTTGTAAAAAACATTCACGGCGTTTGTCTAAATAATCAGGATCCATCTCCTTCATAAATGAGCCAAAAGCATTGGAGATGTAGAGTTTGCCTTGAATCTGCTGAGAATTGGGCAAAGCTCCTTTATCAATCCCGGAGTTTACATTTTCACAACCACGAGCCAAAATTTTCTGCAATGGATTTTTAGCAGAACGCCAATTTTTTAGTAAATCATCAATAAGATTATATTTTTTCTGTTGATTTGATTCATCGAAGAAATCTATGGAGTGATCTTTTAAAAAGAGATTTTTCAAAAATTCATTAAATGAGAAATTAACCCTCTCCAAATCAGTAAAGTAAATTTCTTGTTTGTTTTTATTTTTTCTATCTTTCCAATTATTTATATTGGTTTTATCCATCAGAATAAAATATGCCGCAATCTCCGCTTTCAGAAGATCATCTCTTTTTGAGATTAAGGTATCGAATTTATTGACCATCTTTTACCTCCACAAACATTTTATTGAGATTTTCATCGGAAAGCGGTTCAATTCTTCCCCAACCCAATTTGGTTTTTGCTCCGATTTTAATTTGAGATTCTTTTCCATTCTCCTGGAATATCAATTTTAAAGCATTACTTAAAAGCTTTTTATCATTCTTGTATTCTGCTTCTCGTACCGTATCAGGCTTTGTGATATTATCAGCAGGAATATAAAGCAGTTGGAGTGTTGCCTCTGCTCCAGCTGGCACAACTTCATAATAAATCGGCTGCGTTCCGGCTTTAGTTCTGCGTTTGTGGGGATTAATCATCTCCAAACCGATTTTGTCAAAATAACCGGGAAAGAAAACAAGGCGACCGCGTTGGGTTTGCAGTTCTTTGGCTTTGATTTTTTTCCATAGAGCTTTCACTTGCTTTTCGTTATTTAATTTATCCATAGAAACTTTTCCAAATTTCATCAAAGCATAATAAAGAACTTTATTTTTGAATTTCTGCTCGTAGTCATGTTTCTTTGCCAGTTCCTCAATTTTTCTGAATTCTTCCGAACCCGAGCCAAACAACCTGCCGAAACTGAGAATATTCTCTATGGAAAAATCATTATCTAAAGCAACTCGAGCTGCAGAAGCAACTACGCCTTTCCAGCTACTACCTCGCATCATCGGCACTTTAAAGACTTTTTCTTTCAAAAGCGGATTATCGAAAATCGAATATTTATCATCATCGGCAGAATAATAAGGAGAAGCTAAAGTAAATTCTGTATGAACGGCAAAACTGAGTGAAATTAGTTGCTTAAGATAGTTTTGTAATTCCACTTCAGAGTATATACCTGATTTGAATTCAGATTCGTTTTTTATTTTATTGAAATTCAGTTCATAAAGCACGCAGGAATACCTCAAAAATAAAATTGGAAAATCCTTCAAACTACTTTTGTTAAAGAAATTAATCATTTCTATACTTTTACTGTCAAAGTAGATAACTTTTTTATCAATTTCAGAGTGATTTCCTTTCTGTGTCTTTTTGTTATACTCCAATTTTTCATTTTTTTGCAGTTTTCTTGAAACTTCACTTTTACAAAACCAGAAATAATCTTTATAATTCTCAATTTTGGTTTTATCATATTTCTCTCTTAAAAAATCATATTTATTCGGTGCCATTATTTATTTCCTCCATATTAATAATTCCGGGGATAACAAGAAATCCTCGTTCGTGTTTACGGATTAAAGGGATGATTTTGGTGGCGTTTGGATAAGAGACGTTTTCGTACTTTTTATTAGACCAATTAAAGAAGAACTCTCTTTTTTCACTAGTTGAACCGAAGAAATAATGCCTTTGAAATTTATTACCAATGTTTTTCCTCATTTTTGATTTTAAAAATAAAAGGCATTTAATAGAACCCAAATATGAAATACTCTGATCAAAGTGTTCATCTTCATACTTTTCAATTTCGGCACAAATTTTATTTCCTGTTTGGGCAGGTTTATTTTCGTTTTCTTTCTTATCTTGTTCAAGCCAAAGTACTTCCATTTTATCAAAAATATAAGTTGATAATTTATTCATTTCTTTTTCATTCAATTTATTTGATTTTATTAAACTCGAATAATCGATCGTTTCCTTGAATATTTTCATCTCTCTATTAGCAATACTTGGTTCAAGTATTTTCACTCTCCCGAATCCCAGATTATTTTTTCCACCGAGAAAGCCATATTCTTGAATAAATCGAAGAAGAGGAAAAAGAATGTTGTCTTTTAGAGAACTATCAGAAAGTGAAAACGTAATTTGGAATTTTCCCCAGAAATATTGTTGAGGAAGAAACCAACAGTGATTACTGTAATTGTTACAGTTACTATCCCATTTTTGTAAATCTATCCATTGTTTTTCTTTATCAGAATACAGAATTCCGAAAGGCAAATTCATTCTATTACCATAACAATAATCTTTAATTGGTTCAATTTTCTCAATCCCAATTTGACTCTTCCAACCTGTGCAACCGAAATAGAAAGCAGTAGGAGTTAATTCAAATTTTCTTTGAATATCTTCATCGGTTGCATCAGGCTTATTTTTTATAAATTCCTTAAACTCCTTAGCATTTAGTTCATTTTTTGAATATTCTTCTTTGTTAAACTTGCCTGAAAAATGGCAGATTACTTCAAACCAAAATCGAAGCGATCCCATAATTGAGGCAGGTTTTATTTCTGTCATCTCTTGATTACAATCGCCTGTAAACAGGGGCGTAATTGTTTCACATTTCAAAATAATTTTTCCCATAAAATTTTCCTTTAATAGCTAAACTTAATTTTAATTTCAAATTGATAATTTTTTTGAAATCAGTCAAGATATAAAAGATGAAACTGTTATTTTCCCTAAATTTTTTAAAATAGTGATAACTGCATCTTTATTAGCCCTGACGTTCTTAAACGGTAATTTCTTACAACTTTTCTTTTCTTCGAAAAGTTCGGAGATTGCAAGCGATATTCTGTAATAAATAAATTTCTTCAGAATGTTTAGTTTTTTTTATCAAGTATTAAATGCGGATAAATTCCAAAATGGTCTGATTAAAATACAGATATGTCTTTAATGTTTTGTAAATCAAAATTTAAGTTTCAATTCCAAAATGGTCTGATTAAAATAAAAATAAAACGTCAAAGGTTTATATTTGTAAGAGTTTCAATTCCAAAATGGTCTGATTAAAATAATAAGATGGCTTTCTTTTCGATATTAGATTTTAGTTTCAATTCCAAAATGGTCTGATTAAAATGGAAGGATTTTCTATTCAAAAAGAATTGCCAAACAGGTTTCAATTCCAAAATGGTCTGATTAAAATAGCCAGTTAGCGGAAGGGATTTTATTATATCTGGAGTTTCAATTCCAAAATGGTCTGATTAAAATGAACTGCACAATTAAAAATTCCACTAAATATTCTTCGTTTCAATTCCAAAATGGTCTGATTAAAATAGAGTCTATGCAGAAAAAGTTGAGGGGGTGGAAAAAGTTTCAATTCCAAAATGGTCTGATTAAAATACAGATATGTCTTTAATGTTTTGTAAATCAAAATTTAAGTTTCAATTCCAAAATGGTCTGATTAAAATAATGTTTTGTAATTCAAAATTTAATAAAAATATACGTTTCAATTCCAAAATGGTCTGATTAAAATTTAAAGACTTTTTTGAAAGATTTAAGGTTTATTTGTTTCAATTCCAAAATGGTCTGATTAAAATCATTTTTCATTTAATGTGGTAATCCAATTTGAAATATGTTTCAATTCCAAAATGGTCTGATTAAAATGGAAAAAATGGAGATTGAATATTTTAAATTGAGTAAGTTTCAATTCCAAAATGGTCTGATTAAAATAAAACGAGGCTGATTTGACGGATGAGGAAAAAACGTTTCAATTCCAAAATGGTCTGATTAAAATGGAAAGAGCAGGTAAAAAACCTAAACTTCCGAAGACTCAGTTTCAATTCCAAAATGGTCTGATTAAAATTTTATTATATTTAGATGATGCAAACATTATGCTAAGTTTCAATTCCAAAATGGTCTGATTAAAATAATTTCAAGGCAATGTTAATAAATTTCCTTTGGCTGTTTCAATTCCAAAATGGTCTGATTAAAATATAATTTCGATACATACGAAGACGCCTGCGAATACTGTTTCAATTCCAAAATGGTCTGATTAAAATGACAGTCAGGCAATTTTAGAGCATATAGCTCTTAGTTTCAATTCCAAAATGGTCTGATTAAAATATGATACATATTGGGGAGTGAGAAGGGAAGTTGCAAGACAGTTTCAATTCCAAAATGGTCTGATTAAAATATGGATTAGAATGCGATATGCTTATGTGTATCATTCTTGTTTCAATTCCAAAATGGTCTGATTAAAATAAAAAAAGCAATTACTTTATTATGGAATGAGATTGAGTTTCAATTCCAAAATGGTCTGATTAAAATCGGAACCACCGGAAACTCCTGTTAAGTTTGTTGCGTGTTTCAATTCCAAAATGGTCTGATTAAAATTTAGTAATGTTTCGAGTCCATCCATTAAACCGGTGTTTCAATTCCAAAATGGTCTGATTAAAATTTAAAATTTTAGCTTTCATCTTACAACTCCTTTTTGTTTGTTTCAATTCCAAAATGGTCTGATTAAAATAAGAGTAAATTATTTATCTTTTGTTCAAGTAGAACCGTTTCAATTCCAAAATGGTCTGATTAAAATCCGCTTGTCTTGCTAAATTCGGAGAATTTGATTCCCAGTTTCAATTCCAAAATGGTCTGATTAAAATAAACGTAAAACAGCCGAAAGATAGAGGAATATTGCTGTTTCAATTCCAAAATGGTCTGATTAAAATATGTTTTGTTCGGTTCAGAACCATTTAGCAGTGCTTGTTTCAATTCCAAAATGGTCTGATTAAAATGTAAACCAATCATTTAACTTATCTTCGTTAATGTCGTTTCAATTCCAAAATGGTCTGATTAAAATATGATTTTCAACATTTCTTTGGTTCTTTTGAAGGTGTTTCAATTCCAAAATGGTCTGATTAAAATGCGAATAGAAACTATCCACTATTTCGCACATAGGGAGTTTCAATTCCAAAATGGTCTGATTAAAATCCGTTGTTTTTCTCTTTCTTCCGTACCGAAATCATGTTTCAATTCCAAAATGGTCTGATTAAAATAGTTTATTTCGATAGGTTCTACCCTTAAATATTTACGTTTCAATTCCAAAATGGTCTGATTAAAATATTTACTGATGCTTGCAATTTTAAAGGATGATAAAAGTTTCAATTCCAAAATGGTCTGATTAAAATTGTCGTCTTCACTATAAGTCCCCCAACCTGTTAATTGTGTTTCAATTCCAAAATGGTCTGATTAAAATAGGTATTCATTGTCAGTAAAGCTGTTTTCTTCGTCGGTTTCAATTCCAAAATGGTCTGATTAAAATTAATGCCGTTTTTGTTTTCTTAGTATTTTCGAGAAAAGTTTCAATTCCAAAATGGTCTGATTAAAATAGAGAATCGCTGACAGATTTCTTGAAGTTTTTACTCGTTTCAATTCCAAAATGGTCTGATTAAAATAAAATACAAACTCATTCAGCCGTATTTATGGTTATCCGTTTCAATTCCAAAATGGTCTGATTAAAATTCCAAAATGACATTTTTTTTCGCAATTCTTTTATGTTTCAATTCCAAAATGGTCTGATTAAAATTCCATATTTCCGCCGACAACGTATTTTTTTAGATCCAGTTTCAATTCCAAAATGGTCTGATTAAAATTGAACCGACTAATCTGACATATTGCTCCCAAAGTGTTCTGTTTCAATTCCAAAATGGTCTGATTAAAATCTAAAAGATGTTAAGAAAAATAAAACTAATATGAGTTTCAATTCCAAAATGGTCTGATTAAAATTTTTTTAATTTGCTTATAACCTTGTATAACGCCTTGCCATGTTTCAATTCCAAAATGGTCTGATTAAAATTCTTAGTATTTTCGAGAAAATGAGAGAAGCTTTCAAGTTTCAATTCCAAAATGGTCTGATTAAAATGAGAAGCTTTCAAAGATTATCATCATCTCTTCGATGTTTCAATTCCAAAATGGTCTGATTAAAATCCTTATAAAAAAAGGCTAAAAAATACGGTAGCAGGAGTTTTTACAAAATAAAAAAGCAGCATTTTTTCGTCGTCCTATAATAATGTTAAAAGC
>Ga0256842_1003086_pt1 | contig 11350 bp, 7 predicted proteins | sample 4559240metaG_FD_185973 | JGI IMG/M metagenome (GOLD analysis project Ga0256842, IMG submission 185973) | Hydrothermal vent microbial communities from Guaymas Basin, Mexico - 4559-240 | ecosystem: Environmental > Aquatic > Marine > Hydrothermal vents | place: Mexico: Guaymas Basin | collected...
TTTAAAAGAGGCAATGGAAAATATAGAGAGATGCCAAACGAAGAGATACGAAACGACATACACACAATAGCAGAAATAGGAACAAATAAATTTAAAGCTCAAAAATTGGCACAGGAAAAAGATTTAGAAAATTCTTTTAAAAATGCAGAAGAAGTACAAAAAGAAGATGGCTATAAGATGGAACATACAGCACCAACAGCAGACGAGGTAAACTCACGAGCAGATGATGTTACAAACTCTTTTAGTGATGATATTTATTCAAAAGATGCTCAAAGACTTCACGGACACGGAAGCCCTAAAATGGATAAAGAGAGTATAGAAGTTATAAACAAGGTAAAAAATAATCCAGATGCAGAGGTTACGATTTATAGGGCAATTCCAAAGGATGTTGATGCAGGAATAAACTCTAAAGATTGGATAACAATTAGTAAGGAATACGCTAAAACTCACGGAGAAAATGTACTTAATGGAAACTATAAAATTGTAGAAAAAAAAGTAAAAGCCAAAGATTTATGGACTGATGGAAACTCTATACACGAATGGGGATATGACCCACATACAAAACCTACTAAACTTATGGCAAATGGTATGCACTCAATGGCAGGAGGTTTTGCAGGTGGTACAGACAGCCTTATAAATCAGAGAGATTATAACGGTGACGGAAAATATGATTATAAAGATTTACTTGCAGGAGTTGTAGCAGGAACGATAAGTATAAACGCACTTAAAAAAGCAGCACCTAAACTCTTTGAAGAAGAAGCAGGCGGATTTAAAGCAGGAGTATTTGCAGGAAGTAAGGCTAAAAGTTTTAAAGAAGCTAAGAAAAAAGAACTTATTAAAGGAAATGTAGTTGATAGAGCTATAAACAAAGGTGTTAAGTCAGTAGCAAAAGGTATAGATGATTTAAGTGGTAATAAAATAAGTGGAGCGTATAAAGATTTAAAAGAAAAAGAGATAGTAGATAATATCATAGGGCATAAAATCTATGAGAAAAAAGATTATATGAAGTGGCGAGATGATGCACTAAGAGAGAGAAGTTCCAGAGGGTTAGAACTTGAAAGTTTACACAAGCAGTTATCAGAGTTACCACAAGACACTAGAGTAGGACTCTACGACTATATGACTGGCAATAAAAATGTAAATATTAGTGATGGGGTTAAAAAATTAGGCGATAAGTATATAAAAGATATTGACGATAGAGGTAAACAGCTAGTTGATGATGGAATATTATCACAAGAAGCATTTAACAGATGGAAAGGTGCTTATTTAAAAAGAAGATACGCATCTAAAATGGGAAGTGCAAAAAATGCTTTTTATGCAGTAAAAGGCAAAACAGTAAATCCGATAATAGCAAGAGGTAAACATTGGAAAGGTACACAGTCAGAGTATGAAAAACTACTTAAAAATAATGAAATAGGAAATTTTACAGATGGGAAGATAGAAGCCAAAGAGTTACCGAATGGAAAATTTGAGTTTAGCAGAGATTGGACACCAGAAGAGCGTAAAAATATGGGAGAGATAAAAGATGCTGCATTTTCTATTCCTGATACTCTTTCACATCTTGATGAGATGGTAGCTCACGCAAAATTATTAAAAAGAGTTGCAGGTAAATATGTTTTAAGCCCTAAAGAGATAGAGAATTATACACCTAAGCAGATAGAAAATGCAGGTTATATAAAACTAAGTGGGGAGAAGTACGGAGCATTAGATGGACAATATGTAGAAAGAAGTGTAGCAAATGATATTCAAGAATTAGATACTCAAATAAATGGAACTGATAGCTCGGTAAAAGAAGCAATATCTGAATATATGAAATGGTATAAATCTATACATACTATTTATAATCCAAAGACACACTTTAACAATATTATGAGTAACCTTGTAGGTTTTGCATTTATGGAGGGAAGAGGTTTAAAAACTCTTAAAACAGTTGCACCAGAAGTAGGAAAAGGTTTTTTTCCTAAAGCAGTAACAACAAAAGCAAAATCAGAAGCATTAATTGCTTTAAATGCTAAGAAAATGGTAGGAACAGCAACAGAAGAAGAGTTAGAAAAATTAGCTAAATTAGAAGTTGATAATGATGTTAAATTATGGACGGAAGCTAAAAAAGACGGTTTATTCGGTGGAAATAAACTTAATGATACGCTTAACTCTTATATGAAACCAACAATAAAAAAAGTAGATGGGTTAGGAAGTAAGATACAAAAAAAAGCAGAGGATGTTTATAGCTTTGAAGATGATATTGTAAGGTTTGCATTATATAAACAGTTTAAGGAAGAGGGTCACGACTCAATTAGTGCTATAAGAGAGATAGGTAAGATAATACCAGACTATTCAAAACCTATGAGTAAAGTTGCTAACTGGCTAAGAAGATATGGAGTAGCCCCTTTTATAGCATTCCCTTACTATTCAACACCTATTATGATGAGACAAATAGCAGAAAGACCAACTAGACCTATGACTTTGGCTGCAATGATATACGGACTTTATCAAGCACAGGGTATGAATATGTTTGATGAAAAAGATGCACCAGAAAGATTTAGAAAGTCTTATGCTCCATTTATGAAAAGTGGAGACAATGTTTATGGAGTTAAATATGATAGATGGCTACCACACTTAGACTTAATGAAGATATATAAGATGCCAATAGATACTTTATGGGGAGGAAATCCTTATATATCTTTAGGTGGTGCTATTACAGGTCTTGCAGACGACAACGGAGGTTATAGTCCTTACTTTGGAGGAAAAATAACACACAGAAAAGGTATGCAAGGCAAATTAGATATTTTAGGCAGTTTAGCTAGTGGATTTATTACTCCAGACATAGTAGATAGTGGAATAAGCCTTATATCCTCTTTGGCAAGAAGTGAAAAAGCACGAAGAAGTCATAAAGTCTATAATCCAAAAAATACCCCTCAAAATATTTTAAACACTTTAGGATTAAACACAGCAAGTTTTAGAAAAAGTGAACAAAGAAAAAAAATAAGAAGAGAAAAATTAAAATAGCATTATTTTAAAGTAATGTTTTTAATATAATTATTAATAAAAAATTAGATTAAATGGAAAATGAAAAATGGAAGATATAAAATCAAAAATAAAAGAAATTGAAACAACACAAATAGAGCATAAAATATTTTTTACAGAAATGAAAGCAACAGATGATGCAATATTTGAAAAACTTAGAAACATAACAAAATCTTTAATAGAACATAAAGATAATTTCATAGACCACGATAAAAGTGAAATGGAAAAATATGGAAATATTGAAAAAAGATTGTTAAAAATTGAAAGAGTTATTTATATGGGTATGTCTGTGCTTGTTACAATCGAATTTTTATCAAAAATGCACTTACTTAATTTTGGGTAGAGTTATGGGATTATTAGATTTTAATTTAAGTGATGTAGGAAGTATTTTAACAAGTGCTAGAGAAGCAATAACTGGCGAAAAGATAAAAGACCCTACAGAATTAGCAAAACTTGATTTACAGTTGCAACAACTTCAAAATGATTTAACAAAAGGGCAATTAAAAATCAATGAAGAAGAAGCAAAAAGCCCTATGCTATTTGTTGCAGGATGGAGACCAGCGGTAGGATGGGTTGGTGTTATATCTTTGTTTGTGATGTATGTTCCAAAAGCATTGGTTATGACTTTTGTTTGGTGCTATACAGTTTATTTAACTTACCATCCTGAAATAATAGCAACTGTGCCAGATTTACCGATTTTTCCAGATATGGGAAATGCAGATATTATAGGCTTGTTATTATCAATTTTAGGCGTTGGAGCTATGAGAAGTTATGATAAGAAAAATAAAGTAGATACAAGAGTGATTAAAAAATGAAATGGTTTATAGAAGAAAATTTAAAATGTCCTTGTGGATGCGGTGCAAGTTTAAATCAAGAGACTAAAGATAAACTTGATAAAACAAGGGAACTTTACGGAAAACCAGTCTATGTAGAACAGGGTGCAACTTGTAAAGATTATAGTGTTAATAAAGTTGGTAGAAAACCAACAAGTACACATATTGATAATGGAGATGGTGCTAAAGCAGTTGATATTAAAAAGAAAACATTTAAAAATAAATCAGATTATTTTCATTTTCTATCTTGTGCAATTCAAGCAGGTTTTACAGGAATAGGGCAAGGTTCACATTGGATAGGTGCAGGTGGGGATTATAGACTTCATATAGATACCAAACTTAGTGATGCTGGGGATATGAGAAGTTGGACTTATGGAGTAAAATAAAGGAAGTAATAAGGGTCAGATTATTTGAAATATCTTATAAAGCCCTTATTTGCGATATACATTAGTCACGGCGAACCCACCACTTATAAACTCCCTAAACAATGGACCTCCAAAGGTTTTACAAGCATTTGTTTCAACAATATTTTTCAACAAAATGATAAAAAGATGAATAAATTTGTCTATACTTGCAAAAAGGTAACACTTTTGTATTGCTTAAATTGATTATTTAAACCCGAGTACATATCTTCTTAAAGTAAAGATTTTTACAAATCCTGGATTCACATCATAAAAAGTATCAACAAACTTAACAATCTTTTTCATTACTATTGGGACTATTTTTTTACACTCTGCCAATTCTAAAAGTTTTGGTCTTACTTTGAGTGTTTTTACAATATCATTTTTAAGATTTAGAGATATACAAAAATTCAGAATGTTAATAATCTAGTATATTAGACCTATCTATAATTTCAATATTATGAACTTTTGCTAAATTAATAGCATTAGTATTAAAATAGGAATTTGTGATTGCTATTAATTTTGTTGGTTTATAATATGGTTCAGCTTCTGAATGCAATTGTCTAATAGCTTCTTTATTAATTTTAGCTCCAATTTTAGAGTGTTTACATTGGATGGCTATTATCTCATTATCTTTAATTGCGATAACATCTGCACCAAATTCTGATGGTATTTTTTCAGTTAAAGAACTGCTATAACCTTTGGCATTAAACATCTCTTTTACATAAAATTCAAACTCTTCAAATGTCATATTATCAATATCTTCAAATTCATTTGTATCAGAACTACTTGTACTATCAAATATAGAACTTGCTAAATCTTTTTCACTAACGGCACTTGTCGGAATTAATGTATCATTACTCAATGTCTTTTTATTCATTATAAGTTGATTTAACCCTTCATCAAAACTTCTTTTTTTCATCTCATATGGTAGCTTAGAAATAATATGATGAATATAAACATCTTTTGTTTGACCGATCCTATATACTCTATCAGAGGCTTGGTCTTCTTTTGCCGGGTTCCAATGCCTTTCTAGGTGTATCACATGATTTGCTTCATTAATTGTAAGTCCAACACCAGCAGCTAAAGGGGATAATATAATTACATTGAACCCAACTTTTTTTTTGAAGTTATCTAACTTTGTATGCATAGTATTAGATTTGTTATTATCTCCATTTATAACAGATATTTCGCCAAGTCCTAATGGTGTTCTTAATGTATATTGTAACAATAACTGCATTGATTTACTGATAACAAAAATGATAACTTTTTCATCTTTTTTCTTTATCTCTTCTAATAAACTTAATAGTTTTTTAGTTTTAGAAAATTGATTCAAAATATCTTGATTAACTAATTCATCAATATTTAATAACTTGTTTTTTTCTAGTAAAATTGGATGTAAAGAATATAATCTTAAATCTCTTAATCTTGATAAGGATTCTTTACTTGAATTTACAATTTCAATATAATCAATCACTTCTTTTTCAGTAAGTATAGTGTTCAAGGCTGGATAGTGAGATGGATTGTCGGTATCTAACCTTGGCTCATATTTAGTTGGCAACCCTTCTAATATATCACTTTTCATTCTTCTAAGCATATAATTAGATATTTTAGCTCTTAATAATGATTCTAAATTCTCAGTAGTTTTAGAAACATACATTTTTCTGAAATTTTTCCAACTACCAAAAAATGATGGGTCAAATAAATCAAATAAACACCATAAATCTCTTAACTCATTTTCAATTGGGGTACCAGACATTAAGATATTAAATATATTTTCATTTGAACTTACTGCTTTAGCAGCTTGTGTTTGTAAAGTATTTGGATTTTTAATATTCTGAGCTTCATCATAAACAATACAATCAAGATTAACAGCATTTGTAACCCAAGCAAATTGGTATTTTTGTAATGTTTTATATGTAGTGATATATATATTATTGTCCTGAAGAAAATTCACTACATCTAAATCATTTAAAACTTCTGCTTCAGTTCTAGAACCAGTTGTGATACTACTTAATTTATCTAAGGCTGTATTTTTACCTCTAATTATTTTAATACCATATCTATCAATAGTTTTTAAACTATTTTCAAACTCATTTTTCCAATTATTTATCAACACGGTAGGTGCAACAATTAGTATTTTAGCTTTTGAATTTTTTCTAAGTAGGTAGTCAATAAAAGATATAACTTCAAATGTTTTACCTAAACCCATATCATCAGCTAATAAACAACCATTATATTGATTTGAATATAAGTCAATCATCCAATTCAGAGCGACAACTTGATGCGTATATGGTTTAAAAGCAAAGTTTAAGTAGTTTGAGTATTCATTTGTATTATCAATAGAAATAGCTTCTAATCTTTTATTATTATGGGGTTGAAATTTTATATTATCACTATCATTTGGGTCGATTAGTAATACATCTTTATCATCCTTGGTAGTACCTTTTCCACCTTCCCCAGCTTGTTTTTTAATATGCTTATTGACCATAGTTAAATAAGTATCAAGCTCATAGTTTAAAAAATTTCTATCAGCTATTACAATAGAATCTACTTCATTTTCTATTGCTGTTTCTAACTTGTATTTCACTTCGATTAAATCATGTTTATTTTCTTCAATAAACTCATTAGCTTCATCTTTATCTATTGCAAATACAAAACTTGGGTCAGCTTTCAATACTTTAGATAATGGTGTATCAATTTTTACAGAACCAAAGTAACCATTATAGGGCTTTCCAATTCCTATAATTCGATAACCTTTTGCAAGTACGACATTTTCTAGTTCTTCTTTAATGCTTTCATCAATCTCTAAGTCTTCAAAGTGAGACATAGGATTGGCAAAGAATAAACCAGCTTCTTCTTTTGGTATAACTGTTTTTTTATTAATTGCTTGAGCAACTTTTATATTTTTTTCATCAATTATATTTCTAATAGTGCTATTTCCATGCACTTCTGTTATCATTAAACTATCGTCTTTAGAATTAATAACATTTTGGTATTGTTTTATTCGTTCATCATCCAAATCAGCAATCTTCGGTGATAATATAATATTATGATTTTCATCCTCTGTAATATTCAATTCTATATTTGAGACCGTTTCAACAAAATCGTTTTCAGATAAACCATTAAATTTCACTTTGTCAGTAATGTCATTTTGCACTAACTCTATAAACTGATATTTTTCAAAATCTGTGCTATTTTCAGTTTTCTTTTTAGATACAAAAATATCATAAATATTTTTTGGTAATAATTTGAAATTTTTAGTTGTTATGTGAAGAATAGAACCAACAACTTTATAGGGAATAATTTTTATATGACTCTCGTCATATAGATTGATAATAAATTTCGAGTTATCTTGATTGATTAAGCCATCTAGTTCTACTTCTACACTACCATCAAAGAAACTTGGAAAACTGAATATTTTCAAGTTGTCCTCTGAAATTTGATGTATATTATTATGAGGAATGGTTAAAACATTATCACCAAATAGAGCAATATCTTCATCTTCAAGCTCTTCAATAATGAGTTCTAAATAGCTTTTTACTTCTTGACTTGCTTCGTCTAGATTAATAGAAATATTAACTGATTTATCATCATATTTGAATTCAATTAAATCTTTTAATTCTTTTTTATGTTTATTAAATAATTTTGAGAACATTACAGCATTCCTTTTTTTCACTATCAGTTAAATTATCATTTTCATTAAATATATTTACCTAGTCTTTTAGTATAAGCTTCTCTTTTAGCTTTATCCTCTGGAATTTCTATATTATTCTTTGTAACATTTGTTTTTAAATAATGATTTAAATATTCAAGTAGTGTTTCCTGCCATGTATAGGTTCTTGGACTTGCATGTTTAACAGAAAAAAGATGGAGACTGCCATACTGAAAATTATCAAGCTCTTGCTTTGTGTAGTGCTTTTTATGTAAGTTTATTGGACACTTACTATAACCTCTTACTTGACCGCTATGTGTAAATTCAATAATTTTAATTATGCCAAAATCAATATATATAGCCGATTGATGCTGAACACCTCTTAATCTTCCATAACTATCATTATTTTCTTTAAATTTTTTTTGCATTGTGTCACTTAATGTATGTATACCATCTTGTGCTAACATTATCTTAGTAAATACAACTTTCTCTAAAAATTGCATCCAAAAAGCTTTACGATAGTGATAATTTGTATCTGATACTGAATCAGAAAGAGCTTCAAGAAATAGTTTTAAATCATCTTTTGAAAGTGTTTTAATAAAGAAGTTCTTTTTGTCTTCACCGATTATATTCCAGGACCTCATAGTAGAAGAGTGCATAGCAGTACTTCTAGGGTCACCGATTAATTTTAATATAAATATTTGCCAATTAGGAAAAGGCAGGTTTTTATCTATTACAATGTCTATAAGATATTTAGCTACATACTCTTTCAGGGTTAGTCCATCATCAAAAAACATCTCTTTTCTATCAATAATTGTAGAAAATATATTTTGATTCTCTTCATCATATTTTAAAGATTTGAGTTCTTGTATAATTTTTAAATTTAATAGTGCTTTAGAGAATTCAAAATCATCTTGCAGTTTCATATCAACTTTTATGGCTTCAAAATCATTACTGTAATGTTCTAATAACTCAGGCAGTTTTCCAAATACATGTTCTTTGACTGTAATCAGATTATTTATATACCTATTTTTACCATTATAACTTCGCAATATACTCTTTAAGTACATTTTTAATACGGTCATAGCACCTTCTTTATTTAATGTGCTGTAATAGTTAAAATAGATATTAAATAGCTTCTTATATATTGAAAGTTTCTTATATTTTTTTATTAATAAAATAAAGGTTTCTAGTTCTTCATATTCCATAAGTGTATTAAATAGATGTTTACTTGTTGCAAGTTCATTTGTTATATAAAGTATCTCATGCCAAGTGAATATACTATTTTCATTCAAACCATTTTCAAGTTCATCATTAAACTTTTTTATAGCTCTTTGATATGCCTGACCTTTATTAACTCCACCATCAGCAATATATGAAATTCTTTGTTGGCTTTTTATTATAGATAGATTGAGGTTTTTAAAAAGATTATCTTCAAATTCAATATTATTAGGTGTATGGTCAGTCATCTCAATGCTCTACTATTTTTTGAATATTAGGAGTATTTACTGTAAAATAAAATTCTATCCGTCTATTTTTACTTCTGCATAGTTTCATTTCTTCTGGTGTAGCACCATTTAATCGCTTTTCTTTCTCATTGCAAAGTTGTCTGCTATCGGCATAACCACTATAAGAAAACAGAGGTTTATCTTTTTTATTTCTTAAATCATTTATTTTGTTATTTGTAGCGAGTGACATTTGGGAATAAGTATTTATAGCTCTTTGTGAGGACAACTCTTTGTTAGACCACTGGCTTCTACATTTATTTGAAACTCTAATCGGTACACTATCAGTATGACCCTCAATAAAAATTGTATCTATTGCCATTTTATATTTTGGCTCTATCATTTTAACAATTAGTAGTTGTGCTATTTCTCCAATCTGTTGTTTACCTTTAACACTTATTGTTGCTGAACCTTGTTTAAACAATACATCAGATTTTAATCTCATATTACCATTTTCTTTATCTATTTTAACACTAATATTTTCATCCTTCAATTCTTTTTGAAGACTTTGAAGTAGTTCTCCACGGTATTTAACATTTTGTTTGATTTTACTTATTTTTTGTGAAAGTTCATCTTCTTTTTTTACAAAAGAGAGCATTACATAAGATAATATTAAAATAAAGATAAACAGTAAAGATGTCATTAAGTCCGATATAGAAATATAATAATGACCATCATCTGAACCATTATCTTCATTTACTTTCCGTCTTGTAAGCATGATTATTTAATCTCTTTTTCTCTAAGCTCATCAATAGCATCAGATAAACTTGTAATAGCTTCTGCCATAGTTTGAGCATATGAACTTAATGCGTTGTCTAACTGATGTACAATATTGTCTTGTATAGCTTTTTCTACATGCTTATGATAATCATTCATAAACTTATCAACTTTCTCTCCAAACTCATTAATGGTATCACTATTCTTATCAGCTAGTTCTCCAAACTGATTTTTCATATCTGCTAATAATGTTTGAGAAGTTTGTAAAGTTTCTTTTATGTGACTATCTGCTAATTTCAATTCATCAGAAGCAGATAAAATATTTTGACTGTATTTATCTAAATTTTCTTGTGTTCTAATAAAATCACTATTAAATTGTAATAACTTATTTGTCGACTGTGTTAAGTCATTACTAAATACCAAGAGTTTATCTGTACTTTGTGAAACTTTTTCAAGATGACTTGGTAATCCTATTAGTTGTTTAGAAGCAGAAGATATAATTACATCAATATTCTGAACTTCTGTTTTTAAGTTAGCTAAAATTGAATCAACACTGGATTTTACTCTATCGATGTGGTTGTCAAATTGACTAATCAATTTTTCAAATAACTGTTGTGAATTATTATTTAAGCTATTCATTTGACCAGATACAGTTGATGATATTTCTGCAATTAAGTCTTTATTTTCGCTACTAATTTGCTGAAGCATACTAATAACTACTTTATTTCGTTTATTATCATCTTCACTTTGCCTTGACATGCTCTCTTCAATGTTTGATAGCATACTATTTACACTACTTGTAATTTCTTGTTCTCTTTGTTGAGATACTTCTTGTTGCTTAGTACTTGTCATTTGCATCGTTTCAACAAGTTTATTAATATTAGTAGATACTTCTTCATTCATTGTTGAGATATTCTCAGTTACCTTAGTTGATAGATTTTGTATCATCTCTTGTTGGTCTTGTTTAATTTCATTTAAATCTTCAAGAATTTTATTATCCCTTGCATTTGAAATAGTTTGTTGTTCTTGGAACATATTCTGCATAGAAGTAAATGTGTTCTGTAATTGTTTAGATGTAGCTAAAAGAATAGGTAAATCCGATGAAAAATAAAACAAACCTTAACCTCTAAAATCATCAAACTGGAAGAAATCTTGCTTAGACTCCTAAAATAAGGAGTTTATCATCAAATATACAAGAACAAGAGAGCTATTGGT
>Ga0256842_1003087_pt1 | contig 11348 bp, 9 predicted proteins | sample 4559240metaG_FD_185973 | JGI IMG/M metagenome (GOLD analysis project Ga0256842, IMG submission 185973) | Hydrothermal vent microbial communities from Guaymas Basin, Mexico - 4559-240 | ecosystem: Environmental > Aquatic > Marine > Hydrothermal vents | place: Mexico: Guaymas Basin | collected...
AAACATACTTGACCGTGGGATTCATGGCAATAATGCTTCTCTTCAAATAGCTAGTTAAGCTATGGAATAAGAATCCACCTCCTTTAGGGGGTGGAGTATCAAACCTAAAGGATTCTATAATGGCAAGACCAGCTGGAACAACAAGAGCTAAAAAACCTATTCTCAAAAAAGAGTTTGATAGACTTATCACTGCAACAAATAGAAATTTAAGTTTACAACACTCAAGTAAAATAAAATTTAAAAGAGCTTTTACACTTTTGTATATCACTGGATGTAGAGTAAGTGAGATAGTACAACTACACTCTAAAGATATAGAGATGATGATTAAAAATAACGAGTTTTCTTTGAGAAACAATACTAAAACAAAAAGTTCAAGACTTATAACATTTGATGAAAATAGAGTACAAATAGAGTTTTTAAGAAATATATTACCTGCTGATAATGAGTATCTATTTATAAAAAACAACTCAATAAAACCCCAAACTGTTTCATCTCTAAAATATCAGATGAATAAATTTATCCATAAAACACTAGGAGAACTCTACTCAACACATAGTTTCAGAGCAGGATATATAACAACAGCACATCAAGTAGGTTTATCTATAAGACATATTCAAGAGGATATAGGACATTCAAATTCTGCCACAACAGCAAGATATATAACTGTTACACACGATGAAATTTCTCGTGGGAAGAATAGGATAGGTTGGTAGATATATTTCTACACTACATTTAAACGCACTCTTTAAAATCCTTTAATTTAGTAAGATAAAAAATACTAATTTTAAGGTAGCTCCTATGCAAGAACAACAAACTTCACAAATTCAATCAAACCAACACATCACAAAAATGAGAAAAAGATACCCAGAGTATAATACGCTAGATGATATCTCTCTTGCTAAAATAGTAAATAAAAAAGACTATCCCAATATGGATGAGGAAGTTTTTTTAAATAAGGTCTTTAAAGAGACTCCAATACAAAAGATTGTTGAAGTAGAAAGTGAAACTATAAATCCACATATTGCAAAAATGAGAGAGAAATATCCTATGTATGAAGAATGGGATGATATTACTCTAGCGAGAGCTGTAAATAAAAAAAACTATCCCGACATGGATGAAGAGGTTTTTTTAACTAAAGCTGGTTTAGGGGAGGTTTTAAAACAAGAAAATAAAGTATTTCAAGAAAAATTACCATCTATTGAAAAAACAGTTGGTGAATTAAATGATATTTCAGCAGGTTCTAACTCTAACTTTTATGATTATGGTGCATCAATAGTTAAAGCAGTTGGTAAAGTCGGTGGTTATATGGGATTTGATAAATTTGAAAGAAAATCAAAAGTACTGCAATCTAAAATAAATAAACACTCTGCTGATGAAAAGAAAAAAGTTACAAATGAAGGAATCTACGAAGTAAGTAGAATGGCGGGAGACCCTGTAAACTTTACCCCAGCAGGAATATTCACAAAAGGTACTAAAGTAGCAAGAGTTGCTAAATCAGTTGCAGGTGGTGCAGTTGTTGGTGCTTCAACGATGGTTGCTAAAAACTATGGAAACGATACTTTAACCCAAGAGGAAAAAGATTTAGAGATAAGTATAGGTGCTGGTTTTGTGGCTACTATAAATGGGGTAATTGCTGGTGTAACAAAAGGTCGTGTTACAAGTGCTATAAAAGATGTATCAGATATTGAAGTAATAAAAACAAATCCTGAAAAATTTAACCTTAGTGAAGAAGAGGCAAAAGTAATAACTGATGCTCACGAGTTTCTAAAACAGAATAAACCTCAAAAAGCTAGTGATAATCTAGGATTTGAGAAAAAAGATGAAGATGTTGCAGCACCCACTACTAAAGTAGATGAAACAGTTATACCAGAGCAGAAACAAGAAGAGATTTTAACACCTCAAAAGCTGAGTGAAGTAGATGAAGCACTAGACCAAGATATGCAAGGGTGGAATAAAACGGCTGAAGATATTTTAGGGGAAAGTCCTAATCTTGAAAATAAAGTACGAGAAAATAAAACTCTTGAATCTCACCCAAGAATTCAAACAGTAAAAACTATGAGTGATACTGATTGGGATGAAGCAAACGCACTTTTTAGCAAAGGTATAGACAATCTAGCAGTAGGAACTTATGCAGGGATAGAAACTGATGAGAATGGGAATATAGTTGATTTTAATGCAGATGATTTTGTTATAGGTTTAGGTGGATATACAGCACTGAAAATGGCACTCAAAAATGGAACAGTTCAAGGAAAACTAAAAGAGTATGCTCAAAGTGCTATAAATAAAATAGATATGAATCCAGCAGTTTATAAAGAAAATGGGATAAATGCAATGTCACCAGTTAAAAGTAAATCTCAAAAAGAAAAAAGAGGAATTTATAATGTTACTTTTAATGGTAAAAATTCTACTGAGGTTAGAAAAGCTGATGGTGAAGTTATTGAGTACTCAAAAGGTGATTTAAAATATGGTGCAGAGCATATAAAATATAGGCATATAGGAGATGATAAAAATGGAAAAAGTAAGAATGGTATTATTACAGAGAATGAACTATTAGAACTAGGAGATGTTATTAAAAAAGGTTCTATTGAAACAAAAGACAATAAAAATATTTATACTTATTTTAATGAGAATGGAGAAAGATTTAGCGCCATCGTCGGTAAAAATAGTGAGGGAGAATCAGTAATAAGCTATTATTCAAATAGAAAAGGTGGGAGTCATAATGCTCAACCAAAAACCTCTTCTAATGAAAACACTAAGAGCATGGAACGAGCATTGGTAGATAACCAAAGTGATGAAGTTCACTCATTCCAGAGTGCATCAGATGGCAGTCCTCGAATTACCTATGACCAAACCCTTAATAATGGAAATATTATACCACAAGAGCCTAAAAAAACAAAGAGTGTACAAATTCAGTCACAAGGTGCTGGTCTTATTTTGGGGGTCACAGAAGATGAAGATGGAAATATGGACTACGATTGGAAGATGGGTCTAGCTGGTGCAGTTGGTGGTTCAGCTGTAGCTTATGGAGCTATGAGAGGAATAGCAAAGATAAAAATACCCCTTAAAGTCCAAAAACTATTTAACAAAGGGGAACTACAATCTAGCTCTTCTCTCCCTGATGAGACTAGGGTACAACTAAAACAAAGACAGTTTCAAGATAAGTTTAACAGAGTGAAACAGCTTATAAATTTAAAAGCAGATATAAACAAGATAGATGATGTGATAAACCCTTACCAAGCGGAGGAGCTTATGCACGGTAAAGTGGATGAACAAATAGATGAGTTCAATGAAAATATATATAGCCCTATCGTAGAGAAAATTTCCCAGGGGAAATTTAGTATTGATGAAGTAGATAAATATCTTTGGGCTAGACACGCACCAGAGCGAAATGCACAGATGCTAAAAAACAGACTCTCAGAACTAAAACCTAGTATGAGTATGGAAGAAGTTGGAGAGATATTTACTAAATATAAAGATGCTGATATAAAGGAGGTTCTATCTCAAACCAAAAAGATGGGTGACCAAGCTATACACTTTGTACCACAAGAGAATATAGATGAGTTTTTAAAAGCAGTAGAAGCAAAAAAAGTACACGATAAGATAGCTGAAATTACAAAAAGCGATAGTGCATTAAGTGGTATGAGTGATGATGATGCCTATAAAGTAATAGGCAAATATATGAATAATAAAGAGATGCAAAGTATAGTAGATGATATATATGCGATGAATGCTTCACGATTAGAAAAGATTTATAAAGATGGTTTAGAGAGTGAAGAGTTTATAAAAAAGATAGATGTATATGATAACTATGTTCCTCTTAGAAGAGAGTTTGATAAAGAAAGTATGCCAAATACTGGGAAAGGTTTTGATATAAAAGGTACAGAGATTAAAAGAGCTAAAGGGAGTAATAGAGAGGTAGAATCCCCTTTTATGCACTCTGTCCTTGCTTATCAAGAGACTATAGTAAGAGCTGAAAAAAATGAGGTTGGTAAGGCATTTTTAGCTTTTGCTGATGAGTTTTCTGATGAAACACTTTATACTATTAGCAACTTAAAACATATACCACAACACAATAAACACGGTGCAGTTGTAAGTGTAAACCCAGACTATAAAATAGGTGAAAATGTACTTCATGTAAAGATAGATGGGAAAATAAAAGAGATAGAGATACATGATAAAGCATTAGCAACTGCTTTTAAAAATCTAAACTCGGAACAAATGGGCTTAATACTTACTGCATCTCACAAAGCAGTAAGATTTTTAGCTGGTTTAAGTACCTCTTATAATCCTGTTTTTGTGGTATCTAACTTCATAAGAGATATACAAACAGCTATGATAAATCTACCTGATGGGATAAAAGGTAATAGACTAAACATTGTCAAAGATGTATTTCCTGCTATGAGAGGAATATATCGAAACGTAAGAGGTAAAGAGAAAAATGAGTGGGGAATACTCTATGATGAGCTAAGAAAAGAGGGTGGAACAACTGGCTGGAATAATATGTATGATGTTGTAGATATGAGAAAATCAACTCAAGATATTTTAGATAAATATAATGGAAAGATAGCACCTAAACGATGGTTTAAAAATATTTTAGGATTTGTAGAAGATATAAATGATGCAGTTGAAAACTCATCAAGATTAGTAGCTTATAAAATGGCTAAAGAGAGTGGAATGACTAATGCAAAATCTGCAAGTATTTCTAAAAATCTTACTGTAAACTTTAATAGAAAAGGGGAAGAAGGAACAGGAATGAATGCTGTATTTATGTTTTATAATGCAAGTATTCAAGGGACTGGAAGGATAATAGAACGACTCACAACGAGTAAAACATCTCAAGCTCTAGTATCTGCAATGGTTGGGATAGGTGTCACTTTAGATATGTGGAATCGCTCTCAAAATGCAGATGCCTATGCACAGATACCTAACTATATAAAAGATACAAACTATATATTTATGCACGAAGATGGTAGTTATAACTCTCTAAAACTCCCTTATGGGTACAATCTTTTTAAAGCATCTGGCGATTTGGCTTCTCAACTTTATCATGGAGAGATAGATAGAGATAAACTTCCTAGTAGATTTTTATCTCTTGTTGTAAGTGCCTTTAGTCCTCTTGGTGTAGATAGTGAAGACCCTATAAAAACAGTAACACCTACTTTAGCAAAACCAGTGCTAGAAGTTGCACTCAATAGTAACTTCTTTAGGGGAACTATACAACCTGAAGATAACCCTTTTGAACCACAAAAGCCTGATTCACAAAAATATTTTAAATCAGTAAACCCCATTGCCAAAACAGTAGCTCAAAAGATGAATGAATATAGTGGAGGTAATATGTATGAAAGTGGTTGGGTAGATGTAAGCCCTGAAAGTATAGAACATTTAGTTGAGTTTGCAACAGGTGGACTTGGTAAGCTTATTTTAAGAACTGGTACAGTTATAGATCAAGCTCTTGATGATGATAAAAAAGTAGATATGAATAAAGTTCCATTTCTAAGAGCTGTTTATGCTACTCCACGAGAAAAGTCTGAAACAAATCTCATATATAAGATGCACAATGAATCAGGTAAAACTTATTTTAATAAAGTACAAAGAGCTAGGTTTTTTAGATGGGCTAAGGAAGCATTAAATAAAGGTGATATAAAAAAAGAAACTTATAAAAAATTAAGAAAAAAGTTTACAGATAATCAATCTCGGATAGATTTTGCTCGAAAACATAATTTACAGTCGATAGATGATTATAGTAATTCTGAGTATATACAAGATGACGCTAAAACTGGTTTACATAGAAGTCAAAGAATAAAAATAAATAAAGAGCTGAAAAAAATGGAAGACAATTAAATGGCTCACGACAACAGTATAAGATTTAGATGTAGAGCATTATTTGAAGTGCTAAATATGACACTTAGCTCTATTGCAGAGCAGGAAACTATCGGTATCTCTACATTAAGTGATTGGAAAAATGATGATAGAGATGAATATGGCGGAATTTGGATAAAAGGATGTAAAGCTGGAATGTAGATGCAATAGCTAAACAACTTAGAGAAGAGTTAGCAGCAACTTCAGTTTATGATGAGATGAAAAATAAACTCTCTCAGTATCAGGGGATAACTGACACTGGTACGATGGAAGTATCTGGAATACTTGATTTATCGAATGAAAATAAAGAGTTACAAATCAGAGCTGAACTTGATATATCAATGCTATCAGCAGTCGGAGCAGATTGGTTTGATGCACAACTTCTTAAAAATAGTATGTTAAGTAGTATTGTTTTAAATAATCAAGTAAAAAAAGATATTACAAAAGTCAAACAATCTGATATTAAAGCAAGTTCTGAAATACATAAGATAGCTAAAGAATCAAGATTTGGTAAAACTCCAGATACTGTTGTGTTTAATGTAAATGGAGACTACACTCCAGAGGAGTTAAATAATTTATCCATGGAGGAGTTGGAACAGTTAATAGCTAAAGAGAGTAAAAGCATAAAAGAAAAAGTTATTGAAACTAAATAGAGTAAAAATTATAAAAAAGGGACACCTAAAAGGACACCTAAATTTTCAATAATTATCTCGTAAAGTATGAATTTATTTTAAAGTTCGTATTTTAGGGGGTTTTTGAAGTAAAAAAGTGGTGGGTCCTATGTGACTCGAACACATGACCACTCCGTTATGAGCGGAGGGCTCTAACCAACTGAGCTAAAGACCCACTGTTTTGATGCTGTAATTATAGTAAAGAAAACTTATTAAATTCTTAAAAAATGAAAAAAATAGATTTTTATCTAATAAATAGTATAATATTTTACTAAATATTATTAAGGTTTTAAAATATGGAACAGTTTTTAAGCGAAGCAAAAAATGCAAGTAGAGTTTTATCTACACTAAGTGGTCATGATAAAAATAGAATATTAAAAGAGATGGCAACTGCATTAAGAGATGAAACAGAGTTATTATTAGAAGCTAATGCGTTAGATATGGCAGATGGTAAGAAAAATAATTTAACATCAGCTTTAATGGATAGACTTCTTTTAGATGATAACCGTATTGATTCTATGGCAGTAGCTATTGAAGAGATAGCTGGTCTTAAAGAACCTGTTGGTCGTGTTTTAGATGGTTGGGTTACTGAAGATGGTTTGAATATAAACAAAGTAAGTATCCCTATCGGTGTAATCGGTATTATCTATGAATCACGTCCAAATGTTACATCAGATACAGCAGCTCTTTGTTTTAAAAGTTCAAATGTTTGTGTTCTTAAAGGTGGTAAAGAAGCTGAAAACTCTAATAAAGCTATCGCTAAAGTTCTTCAAAGTGTATTAACTACAAATAATTTACCAACTGCACTTATATCTCTTATTCCTGATTCTTCTCGTGAGGGTGTAAATAAACTTATAAAAATGGATAAGTATGTAGACCTTATTATTCCTCGTGGTGGTGCTGGACTTATTAAACACGTTAGTGCAAATGCAACAGTAAGTGTAGTTAAGCACGATAAAGGACAATGTCATACATATATAGATAAAGATGCAAAAATAGATAATGCAATAGCTATTGCTATAAATGCAAAAGTACAACGCCCTGGTGTTTGTAATTCTATGGAAACTCTTTTAGTAGATGAAGCGATTGCTAAAGATACCTTACCTCTTCTAAAAAAGGCTTTTGATGAAGTTCATACAGAACTTAAAGGGTGTTCAAATACTCAAAATATAATAGAAGTAGCAGATGCTAATGATGAAGATTTTGATACTGAGTATTTAGCAAATATTTTAAATATAAAAGTAGTTTCTGGTGTTGAGGGTGCGATAGAGCATATAGTACAATTTGGTTCTGGTCATTCTGAAGCTATTATCACTGAAAATATTACAACTGCTGAAATATTTTTAAATGCGATAGATGCAGCAGCAGTATATGTAAACGCATCAACACGTTTTACTGATGGTGGAGCATTTGGTTTTGGTGCAGAGGTTGGTATTAGTACAAATAAACTTCATGCACGTGGACCGATGGGTATAGAGGGTTTAACTACTTATAAATTTAAAATTTATGGAAGTGGGCAAACTAGATAATTGAAGGGGTTTTAATATGTACATTAAATACTTATTATTACTGTTAGCAATATTACCATTAACAATTTTAGCTCAAAATAGTATTGTCGATAATAATGTAACAGAGGTTGTTCAAGAAAAATTACAAATTATTGATGTAGATACTATACAATCAAATAAGATAGTTTGGGTCACAAATTCTAATGATGTAATACAAACAGATAGATATAATAAAATTCTTCAAAAATATATTGAAGTGACATATCCACAAAAAGTTCTCAATTATAAAAAAAGAGTTTTACAACAGAAATTAAAAACTGAGAAAGAGTTATTAAAAGAGAAAAAGAGAAAAGAACGACAACAAAAACGATTGAACCACAAAATAAATATTCAAAAATATACAAATGTATTAAATGGAATTATGTGGCAAGATGATGTAGATAGTGATATTTTAAAGCTAGACTGGTATCAAGCAAAAGAGTATTGTGAAAAATTAGATCTGCTTTCATTTGATAATTGGAGAATACCAACGACACAAGAGTTACAATCTATTGTTAAAAAAGAGAGTTTTAAATATATGTTTTTTAAACAATATTGGTCTTCTTCAGAGTATATTACTAATAGTACAAAAAAGTGGAGTGTTGATACTAACAATAGTTCTAAACTTGTTGTTAAAAAATTAGATAAATTGTATGTTCGTTGTGTTAGAGAAATATAGTTAATTTAAAATGTGGAGATTAGTATGATAAAAATAATAATATTAGGATTTATAGTATTGATATATACAGGCTGTATCAGTAGTTCTTCTAAAACTATAAATAACGATACAAAGTCTCTTTTTTATGAAGTGGAGTTAAACTCATCTGAAAAATTAACAGTTTTAATTAAAACTTTAATGGAAGATGAATTAAAGTTAGTGAAAACTGAATATGAAACAAGTCAAGACTTTCAACAAAAAGTAAAAGAAAATAAAAAACATATTCAAAATGTAAGAGTTAAAGCAATAACAATGGCACACAATACTATTTATTCCAAATTATATATAGATGAAAAGTTAAAATATAATGCAGATACAGAAAACTTTTATGGATATATAAAATCGACTAAAGGTGATTTTAATGAATCTGTAACTATTAAAGTTCCCATAGAACTAGCCAAAGATTTTAAACAAAAAATAGCAACAGTGGATGTTCAGTTATCATTTGAATATGATCACACACTGTTAATATTAAAAAGTATTATTCTTAAAAATAATGATGAAACCTATATAGCACACCCTATAAAGGAAAATTATAATTATCAACCCTTAAATATTGAAATTTACAATGGAATATTAAATAGTGAAGAAAAATCAACTACTAATATAGATAAAATAGATGATTTAGAAATTATTGAGATAGTGGAATAAAAAAATATGATATAATTTATTATTAACTTATTTATATTTCAAAATATGATATGAGTTATATTTAATTAATCTTGATAGGAGAATATTATGTTTAATTTTTTAAAAAGAAGACTATCTAGCGAAAAAGGTGCAATGGACAAAATTCTTGTTACATTGTTATTGGTAATTGTTGGTATTGGTGCTGTTGTTGGATTAAGTACTTGGATGAGTGATCAGTCAGATGCTATGACAAGTGATGCTAATACATCAATTAGTTCTGAACTAAACAACCCATAAGCTTTTACTATCATTAGTTTACTTTGTAATTTTTTTACAAAGTAAACATTTGGAGAAAATTATGTTTAAAATTTTAAAGTTAAAACTTACAAATGAAAAAGGTGCAATGGATACTATTATTGTAACTTTGTTATTGGTACTTGTTGGAATAGGTGCTGTTGCTGGTTTTGCTAGTTGGATGGAAACTCAAACAACTAAATTAAAAGATGATGCAAATATTACATTACATAATATAATGGATGAGTAACTTTTAATTAATTATGTTTTTTACCATATTTTATATATTTTCTTTTCTATTATCCTATACGGATTGTACAAAATTTAGAGTATCTAATAAAATACTTTTTATTATGACATTATTATTACTTTTTTTTGGAGTAATAGAAGAGAAAATATATATAACTTCCTTTATTATGCCTCTAATAGTCATTATTTTTTTTATAATTTTATTATTATTAAAACCAACAATGATTCTTGGTGGAGGAGATATAAAATATATGATGGTAATCGCTCTTTTTTTACCCTATCTTATGTTTCCTCTATTTTTAATAGTTACAGGTATTTTACAAACAGTAGCACTGCTCTATACTCAAAATATAAGAAAGCGTAAAATAGTAGCTATGGTTCCGATAATGTTTCTTTCTGTTTTAGTAACACAAATAATTACTTTTTTTGGTTACTATCCTTTATACCACTATTAATATCTATTTTATGGAGATTTTATTTTTATGAGGATGTCTAAAAAAGCTTTTATAGACCAAATAATGCTTGGATTTTTTCTTATCGCTTTTACTGTCATTTTTATTGGAACAGTATCTGATGAATTAAAAGCAAGAAGTAAATATACAAAACTTAAAAAAGTAGTTCAAACAGCAGTATTGAGTGCTTCAAAGTATTATATCAATAATGAAAACGATGAAGATATTGCTCAAAGTATCGCTATCTCAATTATTGAGCAGATACCTTTAGGAAATGAAGTTAAAGATAGTATTGAATTTGTATGGGATTTTGAGAGTGAACCACAAAATGTAATTGCAACTATTGCCCAATATAATGAAGAGTTCTTTTGGTTTAGATTATTAAATTTTGACAGTATTAATTTTACAAATATTTCAGCAAAAGCAAATATCATAGCAAAAGATTTAGAGATAGTAAATAATTTTGTACCGATAGCTGTTAATGGATGTACTCAAGAGTTAGAGTCTGGAACTGAATATGATTTTCTATTAAAAGCTTATGATTTATATGATGATGGTGATAATGTAGGTTTTTTTGCTTTATATGACCCTAGTGGCGGTCAATCATCCTTTGCGCATTTCAAAAATTTAGTTGATGATATTATGAAAGATAAAGATAGTGATTTTGATATGAATACTGAGGTAGTTTCTATAGCAACTGTACTATCAACTAAAATAGCAAATGATGTAAAACAAATTTCTCAATCATTTGGAATAAGTGGATTTTCAGGTAAAGAGATGAGTATCGCAGTTTTAGATTGTGGTAGTACCGCTGATGCACCTATAGTAAAAAAACTTTTACCTATTAAAATGAATGCTGTATTTTGTGCTAGTTGTTGTGCTTTTATGGGAATGTGTATGCCTTTCCCTATGTCTTTAATGTGTGTAT
>Ga0256842_1003088_pt1 | contig 11348 bp, 5 predicted proteins | sample 4559240metaG_FD_185973 | JGI IMG/M metagenome (GOLD analysis project Ga0256842, IMG submission 185973) | Hydrothermal vent microbial communities from Guaymas Basin, Mexico - 4559-240 | ecosystem: Environmental > Aquatic > Marine > Hydrothermal vents | place: Mexico: Guaymas Basin | collected...
AAAAGAAGCCAAGGAGTTAGTAGATAAGGCTCCTTCTAAGATAAAAGAAAATGTTTCTAAAGAGGAAGCCGAGGAGATAAAGAATAAATTGACTGCTGTAGGTGCTGTGGTTGACTTGGAGTAATCTTGTTTTGGTTTTTTGGGGAAAGGGTGAACCAACCTGATAAACGGTAACCTTAAAACCTTTGGAGTAGTATGAAAAGAATAAGTTTTGGACGAGTTAAGGAACAGGTTAAGTTGCCTTATTTGTTGGAATTGCAGGTTAACTCGTTTAATAATTTTCTTCAAATGGATGTTTCTCCTTCTAAACGAAAGAATCAGGGATTAGAGGCTGTCTTTCGTGAGATATTTCCAATAGAGATACCGGAAAAAGGTGTCCGATTGGAGTATATCTCTTATTCTATTGGGATTCCGCGTTATTCCATTGAGGAGGCCAAAAGAAGAGGAGTTACCTATTCTGCTCCGCTAAGAGTCAGATTTAGATTGATATTCAAAGAAGAGGCTAAGGAACAGGATGTGTATATGGGGGAGATCCCCCTTATAACTCCTAATGCTTCTTATGTGATAAACGGTGCTGAGCGAGTTGTTGTAAATCAGTTACAGCGGTCTCCGGGAATTTTCTTCATTGAAGAACAACACCCGAGTGGACGTCCTACATATTTAGCGCGGATCATTCCTTATCGAGGTGCATGGATTGATTTTCATTTTGATTTTGGAGATGCATTGGTAGCTCAGATTGATCGTCGTAGGACATTTAATGGAGCTGATTTATTGCGGATGTTTGGTTTTTCTACAGATGAAGATATTAAAAAGGCTTTAGGGGATGAAATTTTAATAAAAGCAATAGAACCTACTCTCAAGAAAAGTCATCATAAAGATATGGAATCCGCTCTGTTGGAGTTTCATCGTAAGATGCGTCCTACAGAGCCTTCTACTCAAGAGATTGCCCATAACTTATTTGCCCGGATCTTTTATGATCCAAGATATTATGATATGGGCGAAGTAGGTGCATTTATTATTCATCGCAAGTTAGGGATAAAGATGCCTTCTAATAAACGGGTCCTTACCCCAGATATTATCTTGGCTACTGTAAAGTATTTGTTGGGATTGCAAGTTGATTTAGGCGGAAAACCAGATGATATAGACCATTTGGGAAATCGTAGAGTTAAGCCGGCAGGAGAACTTCTTCAGGAACAGGTGAGAATTGCTTTAGTGAGGATGGAACGGGCAATTAGAGAAAGGATTTCTATCTTAGGGGAAAGCGACCTCAAAAAGTTAATGCCGCAACATGTGATAAATTATAAATTCCTTGCTAATCAGATACATGATTTCTTTGCTCGTTCTCCCTTGTCTCAATTTATGGATCAGGTTAATCCTTTGGCTGAGACTACACATAAACGTCGTTTAAGTGCGTTAGGCCCAGGAGGGTTGTCTCGTGAGAGAGCAGGATTTGAGGTTAGAGATATACATCCTTCTCATTATGGGAGAATTTGTCCGATAGAGACGCCAGAAGGTCCAAATATTGGATTGATAAATTCACTTGCTTGCTATGCTCGTGTTAATAAATTAGGTTTTTTGGAGACTCCTTATATCAAGGTGGAAAATGGAAAGCTTACCGGGAAAATTGAATATTTAACAGCAGATGTTGAAGAGGAGAAGATAATAGCTAATGCTAATGCCAAGATAGATGAGGAAGGTAGATTAGTAGGGCCTTTGGTGTCGTGTCGACATAGGGGTGACTTCCCCCAAGTACCACCGGAGCAGGTTGAGTATATGGATGTTTCTCCTAAGCAATTAGTTTCAGTTGCAGCTTCTTTAATACCGTTTTTGGAGCATGATGATGCTAACAGAGCTTTAATGGGTTCTAATATGCAAAGGCAGGCAGTTCCTCTTATGAAGACTGAGGCTCCAATCGTTGGAACTGGTATGGAAGCAAAAGTTGCCAAAGATTCAGGAGCAGTTGTAGTAGCTAAAGAAGCCGGGGAAGTTGTATATGTGGATGCTAAGAAGATAGTGATTAAAGGCAAGAGTGGTGAAGTAGTATATAACCTATCTAAGTTTCAAAGGTCTAATACCAATACGTGTATAAATCAAAAACCAATAGTAAAGCTGGGGCAGAAGGTTCGTAAAGGTGATGTTATAGCCGATGGTCAGGCAACCGCAGATGGTGAACTTGCATTGGGTAAGAACCTTTTGGTTGCATTCATGCCTTGGCGAGGATATAACTTCGAGGACGCAATAATTATTAGTGAAAATGTGGTCAAAGAGGATGTTTATACTTCAATTCATATAAACGAATTCGAAATCGAGGCTCGAGAAACGCGTCTTGGAAATGAGGAAATTACCCGTGATATCCCTGGCATTAGTGAAGACGCTTTAAAGGATTTAGATGAGAATGGTGTGATTCGGGTAGGGGCTGAAGTAAAGCCCGGAACTATATTGGTGGGTAAGATTACTCCTCAAACCGAAAAAGAGCTTTCTCCAGAGGAACGTTTACTTAGAGCTATATTCGGAACAAAAGCAGGTGACGTAAAAAATACTTCTTTGGTTGCTCCACCTGGAGTTGAGGGAGTTGTTGTCAGAGTAGAAGTCTTTGAGCGTAAAGATCCTAAAAAGAAAACCAAAAAAGATAAACAATTGGAGAAGGTAAAGATAAAAGAAATAGAGGCGTTGTATGAAAAGAAATTTGCCGAGCTGGAGGAGAAGAAGAATAATATGTTGCAAGAGCTGTTAGGGATGTCTGCTCGGAAGGTTTCCACTTTGACCTTGGAAGACCTTACCGATATGAAAATAGACGAGGCTACGTTTGAGGAGGCAAAAGGGATCCTTCTTAATTATGAAGAAGATAAGCGTTCTTTGATGACGGATAAGCAGTTAGAAATAAATCAGGTGAAATATGGTGATGAGCTTAAACCGGGTGTTTTGAAGAAGGTAGTGGTCTATGTTGCTACTAAGCGGAAATTATCTATTGGGGATAAATTGGCGGGAAGACACGGGAATAAAGGAGTTATTTCCACCATTGTTCCTCAAGAAGACATGCCTTTCTTAGAAGATGGCACCCCAGTGGATGTGGTTCTTAATCCGTTAGGAGTTCCTTCCAGAATGAATGTGGGGCAGATATTGGAAACTCACTTAGGTTGGGCAGGTAAGGTGTTAGGGGTGAAATTTGCTTGTCCTGTTTTTGATGGTGCAACGGAAGAAGATATTCGAGAGTATATGAAAAAAGCTGGTTTACCCGAGCACGGAAAAGTTAAACTTTACGATGGATATACTGGAGAACCATTTGATCAAGAGGTTACGGTAGGATATATGTATATTATGAAATTGATACATATGGCTGCGGATAAAATCCATGCCCGTGCTATAGGGCCTTATTCTCTCATAACTCAGCAGCCATTAGGAGGTAAAGCCCAATTTGGTGGACAGAGATTTGGTGAAATGGAAGTCTGGGCACTGGAAGGGTATGGTGCAGCTGCGACTTTGCATGAGATGCTTACGGTGAAAAGCGATGATGTTGAGGGAAGAACAAAGCTTTACGAGTCGATTGTTAAAGGTGAGCCTCATCTGGAAGGAGGAACACCTGAGTCCTTTAATGTGTTAATGCGGGAGATTAGAGGGTTGGGGTTGGATATAAAAGCGGAGAAGGAGAGACATGTTATTTAGTAGTAAAAGTGGATTCGATCGTATATCTATCAAAATTGCCTCTCCTGAGACGATAAAGTCTTGGTCGTATGGAGAGGTCAAAAAGCCGGAGACAATAAATTATCGCACATTAAAGCCAGAGAAGGATGGATTATTTTGTGAAAGGATATTTGGTCCAGTAAAGGATTGGGAGTGTAATTGTGGTAAGTATAAGGGGATGAAATATAAAGGGGTGGTTTGTGACCGCTGTGGTGTTGAGATTACCCGTTCTACAGTGCGACGCGAAAGGATGGGGCATATTCAACTTGCTGCTCCCATTGTTCATATCTGGTTTTTCAAGGTGGTTCCCAGCAGGTTAAGTGCTTTGTTGGGGATATCGTATAGAAATTTGGAAAAAATTATATATTACGAGGAATTTATAGTGATTGATCCAGGTGATACTCCTTTGGCAAAGGGTGAAATGCTTACCATAGAGAGATATTATGATTGTGTTGAGAGATATGGCGAAGGTAGTTTTGTGGCTAAGATTGGTGCTGAGGCTATACGTGACCTCTTGTTAGAGTTGGATTTAGATAAGAAAATTGCTGAGGTGAAAAAGCAGTTAGAGAAAGGTGGACAGAATATAAAGAAGCTACAAAAGGTTTTGTCTATTTTAGAAGATTTTCGCCGTTCAGGGAACCAGCCTGAATGGTTAGTTATGGATGTGATCCCTGTTATTCCTCCTGATCTGCGTCCGTTGGTTCCTCTCGACGGAGGCAGGTTTGCAACGAGTGATTTAAATGACCTTTATCGACGGGTGATAAACCGTAACAATCGTCTTAAAAAACTATTGGCGTTAAATGCTCCGGATATCATCATACGAAATGAGAAGCGTATGCTTCAGGAGGCAGTAGATGCCTTGTTTGATAATGGGCGTCATGGTCGTCCAGCTTTGGGAGCGAATAATAGGCCTCTTAAGTCTCTTGCAGATATGCTGAAGGGTAAGCAAGGACGTTTCCGTCAAAATCTCTTAGGAAAACGAGTTGATTATTCTGGACGGGCCGTGATTGTTGTTGGACCGGAGTTGAAGATTAATGAGTGTGGTTTACCTAAGGAAATGGCATTGGAATTGTTTGAACCATTTATTATCCGTAAGCTGCGAGAAAGAGGAATCGTACATACCGTAAAAGGTGCTCGTAAGATGGTAGAGCGCACTAAGATGGAAGTTTGGGATGTATTGGAAGAGGTTATACAGGATCATTATGTGCTCCTTAATCGTGCTCCAACATTGCATCGCTTAAGTATTCAGGCATTTCAGCCTAAATTGATAGAAGGTAAATCAATACAATTGCATCCATTAGTTTGTGCAGCCTTTAATGCAGATTTTGATGGTGACCAGATGGCGGTTCATGTTCCGCTTTCCTTAGAGGCTCAAATGGAAGCCAGAATATTAATGAACGCAGCGAGGAATTTGTTCTCTCCTGCTAACGGTCGGGCGATCGCTACACCCTCACAGGATATGGTCCTTGGGATAGCCTATATGACCAAGGCAAAAGATGGAGAGAAAGGTGAAGGGATGATTTTTGCTGATGTAGATGAGGTCCTCACAGCTTATCAGGATGGAGAAATTGGTCTTCACGCCAAAATAAAAGTTAGAATAAAAGGCCCTTATTATAAACAAGAAGGATTCCCCGAAGACAAGTTTCAGGTGATAGAAACCACAGTGGGTAGAGTGGTGTTCAACTCGTATCTCCCGAATGGTTTTCCTTTTGTAAATATGCAAATGGATAAAGGGAAATTAGCACAATTAGTCAAAGACGTATATGATAAAATGGGCCATGATATTACTGTCCAAACCTTGGATAGGATAAAAGAGTTAGGGTTTAATTATGCCACATATTCTGGTTTGTCTATCTCAATTACTGACATCAACATACCGAAAGAAAAAGAAAAATTGATAGAACAGGCTAAAAAAGAGGCCAAGAAAATAGAAGAACGATATCGTAAGGGCCTTATAACTGAAGGTGAGAGATATAGCAAGATAATTGATATATGGACTCATACTACCGAACAAGTCTCCGATTGTGTATTTAAGGAATTTGATGCGTTTAATCCTCTGTTTTTAATGGCTGACTCTGGTGCGCGAGGTTCAAAGTTGCAGATAAGACAATTGGCAGGTATGCGAGGATTGATGGCTAAACCTTCAGGAGAGATTATCGAAAATCCCATTATTGCTAACTTCCGAGAAGGGTTAAATGTGTTGGAATATTTCTTGTCAGCACATGGTGCCCGTAAAGGATTGGCTGATACTGCATTGAAAACGGCGGATGCAGGATATTTGACTCGTAGGTTAGTTGATGTAGCACAAGATGTAATTGTAGTGGAAGAAGATTGTGGTACTCTTAATGGTATTGCGGTTAGTGCTATCGTTGAAGGAGATAAAGAAGTAGTGAGTTTAGAAGAGCGAATTGTGGGAAGAATTGCGTTGGATAATATTGTAGATGTGATTACAGATGAGGTAATTGTGCGTGCAGGAGAAGAAATAACTGAGGAGAAAGCCCGAAAAATAAAAGAGGCTGGGATAGAGACAGTAAGGATTCGGAGTGTACTTACCTGTGAGTCTCAGCGGGGTGTATGTGCTAAGTGTTATGGAAGAAATCTTGCTACAGGGAAATTGGTAGAGGTTGGTGAAGCAGTTGGGATTGTTGCTGCCCAGTCCATTGGGGAACCGGGGACACAGTTAACAATGCGAACATTCCATATCGGTGGGACGGCCAGTAGGATTGTGGAGAAGTCCAGTATAGAACCAAAACAAGATGGAATTATTGTTTATCACAATCTAAGGGTCTCTAAGAAGAACGAAGGGTATGTGGTTCTCAATCGTAACGGTGCAATAAGCATAAACACACCATCTGGTAGAGAATTGGAGCGTTATCCTGTGCCTCAGGGTGCATTAGTTCTTTATCCGGATAAGGCTGAGGTTAAAGCAGGGGAGTCTATTGTCAAGTGGGATCCTTATACTCAACCTATACTTACTGAGGTTGATGGAACGGTTAAATATGAAGGTATGATTGAGAACGTTACTATAAAGCAGCAGGTAAATGAGATATCAGGGATAAAGGAGAGAATAGTTTTAGAGCATAGAGGTGATTACCATCCACAAATTGTAATAGTAAATGATAAAGGTGAGACAGTAGGGATCTATCCGATACCGCGTGGTGCTCACATCTTGGTTGATGAAGGCCAAAAGGTTGAGGCTGGGGATATCCTTGCCAAACAACCAAAAGTTGTCATTAAAACCAGAGATATTACTGGAGGATTACCTCGGGTTGCTGAGTTATTTGAAGCAAGACGACCAAAGGATCCTGCTATTATCAGTGAAATTGATGGATATGTGGAATTTGGAGAGACCTCAAGAGGACAAAGAAAGATAATTGTTAGGAGTCCTTCTGGAATGGTTAGGGAGTATACGCTACCTCCAGGAAAACATCCAACAGTTTATAAAGGTGATTACGTTACGGCTGGGCAACAGCTTACAGATGGGCCAGTTGTGTTGCAGGATATCTTGAGAATATGTGGTGATAGAGTCCTTCAGGAGTATCTGGTTAATGAAATACAGGAAGTATATAGGTTGCAAGGTGTTAAGATAAACGATAAACACATTGAAGTGATTATCCGTCAGATGCTGAGGAAGGTGCAGATTGAAGATCCTGGGGATAGTGAGTATCTTGCAGGGGATTATGTTGACAAACATAAATTGTTAGCAGTGAATAAAGAATTGATAAAACAAGGTAAGAAACCAGCGACTTATTCACCACTTTTGTTAGGTATTACTAAAGCGGCCTTGCATACCGAAAGCTTTATTTCTGCTGCCAGCTTTCAGGAGACAGCAAGGGTCTTGACAGAAGCGAGTTGGGCTGGTAAAACAGATAGTCTATATGGATTAAAAGAGAATGTTATCGTCGGGCATGTAATCCCGGCAGGAACTGGTGCAAAGGCAAATATTGTTGCGGCGGAGGAAGAAGATTTGGAAAATATTCCAACGTAAGTTAGACTAAGGAGGTTTTATGCCGACAATAAATCAATTAGTTAGATTAGGGAGAAAACCTAAACCAAAAAAGTCCAAGTCGCCGGCATTGAAGGGATGCCCTCAAAGGCGAGGGGTATGTGTGCAGGTGCGAACGATGACTCCTAAGAAACCGAATTCAGCATTGCGAAAGGTTGCAAGGGTTAGACTTACCAGTGGAGTAGAAGTTACAGCTTATATCCCAGGAGAAGGACATAATCTTCAGGAGCACTCAATAGTCTTGGTAAGAGGTGGACGTGTAAAAGACTTACCCGGTGTGAGGTATCACATTGTGCGAGGAGCCTTGGATACAGCCGGTGTAGAGGGTAGGAAAAAGTCTCGTTCGTTGTATGGTACTAAACGGCCGAAAAAATAAAGGAGATGTGAGGATATGAGGAGGAGAAGGGCAGAGCGTAGAAAGATCGCACCAGATCCTATTTATAAGAGTGAACGGGTTGCAAAATTCATTAACATGATAATGATGCGTGGTAAAAAGACTTTGGCTCAAAAGATAGTCTATAGTGCACTTAAGATATTAAAAGAAAAGACAGGAGAGGATGAATTAAAGGTTTTCTATAAGGCACTTGATAATGTCCGTCCAAGAGTAGAGGTGAGGCCTCGTAGAGTTGGAGGAGCTACGTATCAGATTCCTATGGAGGTGCCAGATTATCGAGGGTATTTTTTAGCAATGAAATGGATAAGAGATTTAGCTCGAGCCCGTAAGGGTAGACCTATGTATGAGAAATTGGCTGATGAGTTATTAGCTGCTTATAGAGGGGAAGGTGCAGCAGTGAAAAAGAGGGATGATACTCATAAAATGGCAGAGGCAAATAGGGCTTTTGCGCACTTTAGATGGTAAAGGAGAGGAGCTATGCCGAGAGAGATACCATTAGATAAAATACGCAATATAGGAATTATTGCTCATATAGATGCGGGTAAAACTACTACTACAGAACGGATCTTGTTCTACACTGGACGAATTCATAAAATCGGTGAAGTTCACGAAGGAACGGCCACTACAGATTGGATGGAACAGGAGAAAGAACGTGGTATCACGATTACTTCTGCTTCTATAAGCTGTAAGTGGCGTGATTGTCAGATAAATATCATTGACACTCCCGGTCACGTAGACTTTACAGTAGAAGTAGAACGGTCATTAAAGGTCTTGGATGGGGCAGTGGTAGTATTTTGTGGAGTTGGGGGTGTTCAACCTCAGACGGAGACTGTTTGGCGTCAGGCAGATAAATACAATGTTCCCCGCATTGCTTTTGTTAATAAGATGGACAGAGTAGGAGCAGATTTCTTCGCTGTTCTGGACCAAATGAAGGAGCGGCTTGCTTGTCATGCTGCTCCTATACAGTTACCTGTAGGTAAAGAGGATTCCTTTAAGGGGATTGTGGATTTGATCGAGTGGAATATGCGAATTTATAAGGACGATTTGGGCAAGGAAATGGATGTCTTGCCTATTTCTGAGGATATGATTGAAGAGGCCCAAAAATGGAGAGAGAACCTTGTGGAAAGGCTTGGTGAAGTTGATGATGAGATAATGGAAAAGTATTTAGCTGAAGAAGAAATCACTACAGAGGATATTAAAGCAGCAATTCGTCGGACGGTAGTAAAAAATAAGTTTGTGCCGGTGTTATGTGGAACTGCGTTAAAGAACAAAGGAGTGCAGCTTTTATTGGATGCGATATGTGATTATTTGCCCTCGCCTATTGATATTGCAGCAGTGAAGGGAATGAATCCCAAGACAGGTGAATATGAAGAAAGGGTTCCTTCAGATGAAGCGCCTTTTTGTGGGCTTGCTTTTAAAATTATGACAGATCCCTATGTAGGAAAGCTCACTTATGTGAGAGTATATTCTGGAAGGTTAACTTCAGGAGTATATGTATACAATTCTACTCGTCGTACTAAGGAAAGGGTTTCTAAGATAGTTCGTATGCATGCTAAGCGTCAGGAAATCGTGAATGAAATATTTACAGGCGACATTGTAGCCTTTGTTGGTTTGAAAGAAACAAAGACGGGTGATACCCTGTGTGATGAACAATATCCTATTGTGTTAGAATCGATGAAATTCCCAGAACCAGTTATATCACTTTCTATTGAGCCCAAGACCAAGGCGGATCAAGATAAGTTAGCCATGGCCCTTAAGAAGTTTGAGGAAGAAGACCCTACGTTTCAGGTGAGATATAATTCGGAGACAGGGCAAACCCTTATATCAGGGATGGGGCAATTGCATCTTGAAATAATCGTAGATCGTATGAAACGCGAGTTTAATGTAGATGCTAATGTGGGTACACCGGAAGTTGCTTATAGGGAGACCATCCGGAAGGCCGTGCGCAGTGAAGGAAAGTATATACAGCAGTCAGGTGGTAGAGGACAATATGGGCATGTAATAATTGAGATAGAGCCAGGTGAACGAGGTTCTGGAATAGAGTTTGTGGATAAGATAAAAGGTGGAGTTATTCCGAAGGAATATATACCTGCAGTGAAGGAAGGTATTCTTGCCGAGGCTCAAAATGGGGTATTAGCTGGGTATCCCTTGACAGATATAAAGGTCACATTAGTTGATGGTTCTTTCCATGAAGTTGATTCTTCCGAGTTTGCTTTTAAATTGGCGGCCTCTCTTGCCCTTAGTGATGGTGCTAAGAGAGCAGGTCTTATTTTGTTGGAGCCGATCATGGATATAGAAGTTGTAGTCCCCGAAGAATATATGGGGACTGTTATTGGAGATTTGAACAGTAGAAGGTGTAAGATTACGTCCTTGGGGCAAAGAGGGCATCTTAAGGTGATTCGAGGGGATATTCCTTTAGCTGAGACATTTGATTATGCAAATGTATTGAGATCCTTGACACAAGGCCGAGGAACGTATACAATGGAGCCTTCTTATTATGCGGAGGTTCCGCCAAATATAGCGGAGAAGATAGTTGGTAGGAGAACAGCAGGGAAGAATTCATAAAAACAGTAGGAGGTGTGAGAGATGGCTAAAGAAAAGTTCGTAAGAACCAAGCCACACGTAAACATTGGGACTATTGGCCACGTTGACCATGGTAAAACCACCTTAACCTCGGCAATTACCAAAGTTCTTGCGCAAAGAGGTATGGCTGAGGCAAAGGAATATGATCAGATAGATAATGCTCCAGAGGAAAGACAAAGGGGTGTTACGATTAATATTGCTCACGTTGAGTATCAGACTGATAAGCGCCATTATGCCCATATCGATTGTCCGGGACACGCTGACTACATCAAGAACATGATCACTGGTGCTGCTCAGATGGATGGCGCTATTTTGGTGGTAGCGGCTACAGATGGTCCTATGCCTCAGACTCGTGAGCACATCTTGTTGGCAAGGCAGGTTAATGTCCCAGCTATTGTAGTCTTCATGAATAAGGTTGATCAGGTCGATGATCCAGAGTTGTTAGATTTAGTTGAAATGGAGATAAGGGAGTTATTGAGTAAGTACGAGTACAATGGTGATGAAGTCCCTATTATTCGTGGGAGTGCTTTAAAGGCAATGGAATGTGGTTGTGGAAAAGACGATTGTCCAAATTGTAAGCCAATAATTGAATTGATGCAGGCAGTTGATGAGTATATCCCTGATCCAGTAAGAGAAATAGATAAGCCGTTCTTGATGGCAGTTGAAGACGTCTTTTCTATCTCC
>Ga0256842_1003089_pt1 | contig 11345 bp, 11 predicted proteins | sample 4559240metaG_FD_185973 | JGI IMG/M metagenome (GOLD analysis project Ga0256842, IMG submission 185973) | Hydrothermal vent microbial communities from Guaymas Basin, Mexico - 4559-240 | ecosystem: Environmental > Aquatic > Marine > Hydrothermal vents | place: Mexico: Guaymas Basin | collected...
TCCATTAATTATAAAATATCTTTCGTAATCACCAGATGTTGCTACAGTTCCTTCCATCATGTAGATATAGTCTATACTTCCTTCACCTCTTGGATTTTTGATTCCGATTACCCAATAGGTTTTTCCATACTTTGGACCGATTATTTTTATTTCACCACCGGCGTCTATAAAACCAGTTGCATCTTTGTCAATAGTTTTTACAATGTTGTAAGTTCTTTCAAGAGCGTAGCCCTTCACCATCGCACCAAGATCAAGCCAAGCTCCATTTAACATTTTCACTCTCATATTCTTTCTATCTATGAGTATGTTTTGATATCCAGACATCTTTAAAGCTTTTTTGATTTCTTCTTCCGCTGGAACTTTCATAGAAGATGCATTTTTTGAGGAGAAATTGTCAAAACCCCAAAGGGTTATCAACCTTCCAAGAGCAGGATCAAAAGCTCCCTCTGTGAGTTTTGCATATCCAACCGCAGCTTCTATAAGGGCAAAGGTTTCTTTGTCAACATCAACCCATCCATTTGAATGATTTATCTTGTATATTACGCTTTCTGGATTGTAGGGATTGAATTTCTGGTCGATTCTTTTGAATTCCCGAAGTACCATATTTGCAAGGTCTTTAGGGTTCATTTTATCACTTGATATATATACCCTTATTCTGGTTCCCATTGTAAATTCTATAGCTTCATAATAGACAGGTTTAACTTTCCCCCAGGCTATATAAGCGAATATAGATAGAACAACAAGGAGGATTGTTCCAGAGATCAGAATAACATTCTTCGTCTTCAGTATATCCTTGCGATCTGAAAGCCGCATTTGGCGCATTCACCCTCTTCCGTCATTCCTGAGGTGTCTACTTCATATCCCCTTCTTCTTATGACAACATTTCCGCATTTTGGACATACCGTTGTTTCGTATTCCTCTTCCCAAAGATTCCCAATATAGACGAAGTTTAGATATTTTTTGGCCACTTTGTAAATTTCCTTTAACTTCTCAACAGGAGTGGGAGGAATGGTGTATTTATAACTTGGAAAGTATCTACTTAAGTGGAGTGGAATATTTTTATCGATGGAAGAAAGCCATTTGAATTCCTCTTCAAGTTCTTCGATATCGTCATTTTTCCCAGGTATTATAAGTGTTGTGACCTCAACATGTATACCAGACTTGTAAGCTGTTTCTATCGTATTCATAACAACTTCTTTCTTTCCACCTATCTCTTTTAGGTAAAACTCATCATTCCATCCTTTTAAGTCTACATTCATGGCATGAATGGATTGGAGAAGCAATTTAAGAGGTTCTTCTTCTATGTATCCATTCGTTACAACAACATTATATAGCCCTTCTTTTGATGCAATCCTTGAGGTATCAAGGACGAACTCAAACCAAATAATCGGTTCGTTGTATGTGTAGGCTATCCCTCTTGATCCTCTTTCCAACGCTATTCTTACAAGCTGATCTGGCGTAACCCTTCTTGTTTGAACATTTTCATGGGCTATCTCCCAATTTTGACAGAATGGGCATCTCAAATTACAACCTACCGTGCTAACGGAAAGGATCTTATCCCCAGGGTTAAAATGGAAAAGGGGCTTTTTCTCTATTGGATCCATCGATACCGCACTAACTTCGCCGTAATTCAAAGTAACAAGTATTCCTTTTTCATTAACCCTTACCCTACAAAGCCCCTTCTGCCCGGGTTTTAAAACACACCTATGCGGACATAATGTGCATCTTACAGTCTGCTCATCGATATTTTCAAATTGTAAAGCCATTTTCTTCATACGAACCACCTCAGTGATATCTCGTAACTGTGAATTTGTATATAATGCTTGGTTTCTCGTATGGATACATTATTCCAGCTTTATAAGATGCTATTCTTATTTGTTCTTCAACAGTATTTACACCTTCTATGTCTGGCAAAAGCAAGCCTCTTCTTCCATCATCAGTTGCAACTATTATTCCGTATACTTTAGGATCAAGTTCATCAATGCTTTTAATAGGAACAGGGGTATTTAAAACATCTACAGATACTTCTATATCATCTAGTTCTTCTGGACGAACCGGTTCAAACCTTGGGTCTCTTGTAGCCGCTGCTATTGCGTTTTCTCTTATTTCAAGAGCAAGATTAGGTTGGGTAGGGAGAAAGGTCCCAATGCATCCTCTAAGGGAACCATCTAATCTATGCAAAGTAACAAAAGCACCTGCCCGCTTAGTGAATAATTCTTCGGGCAAGGTGCTATAAGGTTCTATTATCTTTCCATATTTAATATAATTTTCGATAACATCGATAGCCCACTTTACATAAGGATGACTTCCCTTCAAAACCTTTCACCTCATCCAAAGAACATCATAGCAAGTTTGTAATACTCATAAGGCACGAATTTTTTAACGCTGACGCCATATTCAAGAGGTATTGATATGATATCGTTACCTTTGAGTGCCACCATCCTCCCAAATTCTCCATTGAGAACGAGCTCCATAGCATGAACACCATACTTAGTTCCGAGTATCCTATCGAAAGCCGTGGGTGTTCCTCCCCTCAAAAGGTGCCCAAGGACTACTGCCCTTGTTTCGTACCCTGTCTTTTCCCTTATTATTCTTGAAAGAACATGAGCAATTCCACCAAGTTGTATATGACCAAACTCGTCGGTTTTTTCTTCCACGGTTACATAGCTGTCAAAGTCAGTGGGTTTGAAGCCTTCTGCAACGGCAACAACAGCGTATTTTTTCGCTTTCATTCTTTTGTCCAAAATTTCTGATATTTCATCGATTGTCATAGGAAACTCCGGTATAAGAATAAGATGAGCACCGGCTGCAAGGCCAGCTTCAATTGTTATCCAGCCAGTATCCCTACCCATAAGCTCCACGAATATAATTCTCTCGTGAGATTTTGCCGTTGAATGTAGCCTATCGATAGCATCGGCTCCAACGTTAACAGCAGTGTGGAAACCGAAGGTGTAATCAGTATTGGAAATATCGTTATCTATAGTTTTAGGAACGCCTACAACTTTAACACCCATAGCATGATATCTAGCAGCAACAGATAGTGTGTCATCTCCCCCAATAGCTATAAGAGCGTCAAGACCTAATATTTTGATATTTTCAAGTACTTTGTCTCTTGTTTCTGGAGCCTTAAAAGGATTGGTTCTGCTTGTGCCAAGTATGGTTCCACCAAGAATATGAATACCTTCTACATCGTCCTCCGTGAGTTCTATGTATTCTTTCTCTATTAATCCTTTCCAACCGTGCATTATACCTATTATCTCAACATTTTTTGGAGCGGACTTTACGATTCCTCTTATAACGGCATTAAGCCCGGGACAATCCCCACCGCCTGTAAGAATTCCTACTCTCATGCGAACACCTCCAAAAATTATCAATTTATTACCGTTAAGCTAAGTTATATTTTATCACAGTATTTTGCCTTTTGCAGGGACAGTGTAAAATCAATGCCGTCTAAAGAGAGGAAAAACAAAACGAGCAAAAGCTCTAAGTAATAAAACATTTGAAATGGACATTACTTAATGATGAAGTTCTGCAAGAGCAGATTGGACGATAGGTTGAGGTCAAATAGGTTAAAAGAATTTGAAGAAGTCATAAAGAGATATAACGAAACACAGAACATATGTGAAAGAGGGTAATTCAATCGATATAAGCTTTTAACAGTAGGTTCTGGAAATGTATTAACAAAACTTACTACAAATTAGAGAGGAAATCTCCTTTATAAGCAGCTTTGGAGCGCTAACCGCCGGTAAAACCTTTTTTCAGTTGAAAATCACAGAATATTGGATTTTTAATCTGACACCATAGCAGTGTATAATTCTTTCCCAGAAAGATATATTTATCTGGGAGGATTTTGAGTGCATAAAAAACTTAATCCAGTATCTATGAAAAAGGCAAACAAAAAGATAATCTTAAGGTACCTAATTGAGAAGGGACAAGGGAGTAGAATGGAAATCGTTCGCAAGACGGGACTCGCTCAAAGTGCAGTATGGAGACTTGTAAATGAATTAGAGAGTGATAATCTCATAGAAGAAAAAGGTTTTGCACCAGGAAAGAGGAGAAAATCTGTTATTTATGGTCCTACGAAATCCTTCGTAACTTCGGTAATATATAATGTTGAAGTTTTAGAAACACTCGTTGCAATAGGATTTTTGGATGGATCTTGGCAAATTTTTGAAAGGTTTTCCACGCCATCGACTTTTGAATCATTTAAAGAAAAAGCTAAAACCTCACTTGAAAAAATCCAGAAGAAATTATCATTTAAAGATGGCATAACGAAAGTTGTGTTTTCTTTACCAGGTATTGTTAACTATGATAAAAAATTTTTGATTTACGCACCAAATTTGAAATGGAAGAATATTGATTTTCAGAAAGCCTTTGAAGACATTGAAGTGGAAGTTTTTGTGGAAAATGACGCTAACCTTGCACTCATGGCTGAGCAATTTTTCTCCGATGATGTAAAAAAGGCGAAGGTCGCATTCTTTCTTTACTTTGGGGAGGGAATAGGTGGAGCAATTTCTGTGGACGGAAATATTGTCAGGGGTAAAAACTCTGCTGCAGGTGAAATAGGGCACGTTATGTTTGATGGAAAGAATAGGGAAATAGAGCGATTTCTTTCTATTTTAGAACTCACCAGTAAAACACAAAAGTGGTTGGAAGGAAATAACAACCATTCTTTAAGTGAAAAATTTCAGCATCTTAAGCGTCTTTGGTTTGCAGGGCAAAAAGATGTTCAAAAAATACTTAAAGATTATTTATGCCATGTAGGTGTTGTTTTAAGGAACATCATTTACCTTTTGAACCCTGATGTTATTGTTTTAGGAGGGTTGATAAACGATATATATGATACATTTGGACCGGTTATAAAAAATAAGATTGACAAAGACATAGCAAAGGAGATAGTTGAAGGCATACGGATCAGAGACACTATCTTTAGAGATGTCCCTCCATCTCTTGTTGGGGGCAATGTTTTGGTTATTGATCATTTTTTAAAAAATCTATAGTGCTTTTTTCAACTCTAACTCTAGGGAGGTGGTTTTATGAAACGGTTGTTTGTGTTTCTTATAGTGGCACTGACTATCTCATTGTTTGCGCAAGCTTCTGTCCCAAGGGAAGAAACTGTATATGTTGCTGGTGCGCTTTGGGGTCCAGCAACAACGTGGAACCTTTATGCTCCTCAAGCAACATGGGGGACGGATCAATTCATGTATATACCAGCGTTTCAGTACGATCTTGGAAGAGATGCATGGATCCCATTGATCGCAGAAAAGTATGAGTTCCTTGACGACAAAACACTGAGGATTTACATAAGACCTGAAGCGAAATGGAGTGATGGCGTACCAATTACAGCTGAAGATTTTGTGTATGCATTGGAGCTCTCAAAGAAATTGGGAATAGGGCCTGGCGTTGGATGGGATTCCTATATTGAGTATGTAAAAGCTGTCGATGAAAAAGTCGTTGAGTTCAAAGCAAAAACAAAACCATTAAACTACTTCCAATTCCTTTCACATTCACTTGGTGCACAGCCTATGCCAAAGCATGTTTATTCCAAACTTGAAGCCGAAGGCAAAATTAAGGATTGGATCAATGATAATCCTGACGAACAGGTAGTTTCTGGCCCTTACAAACTTTATCACTCTGACCCGAATATCATTATATACCAAAGAATTGATGACTGGTGGGGTAAAGACATCTTTGGACTGCCAGGACCAAAATTCATCGCTCATGTGATTTACAAGGATAACGCAAGTGCTAATTTGGCCCTTGAAAGGGGAGACGTAGATTGGGCTGGATTGTTTATTCCAAGCGTTTGGGAAATGTGGGAAAAGAAACATCTGCCAGTTGGTACATGGTATAAAGAAAAACCATACTTCCTGCCGGATGGCGTCGGATTTGTTTATCTGAACAATACAAAACCTGGACTTTCTGATCCTGTTGTAAGGAAAGCCATTGCTTACGCTATACCCTATAAAGAGATGTTGGCAAAGGCTTACTTTGGTTATGGTAGTCAAGCACATCCTTCAATGGTAATAGACTTGTTCAAGCCTAACAAGCAGTATATTGACTACGATCTTGCCAAGAAAACGTGGGGTACAAGTGATGGAAGGGTACCATATGATCTTGAAAAGGCAAAACAGATACTTGAAGAAGCAGGATACAAACTCGGCAAAGATGGCATCAGAGTCGGTTCTGACGGCACAAAGCTCGGACCATATACAATATCAGTTCCTTATGGTTGGACTGATTGGATGATGATGTGTCAAATGATCGCTAAGAACTTAAAGAGCATTGGTATCGAAGTTAATACAGAATTTCCAGATTTCTCAGTTTGGTCAGATAGGATGACAAAAGGAACCTTTGATATCATAATCTCCTGGAGTGTAGGACCGAGCTTCGATCACCCATTTAACATCTACAGATTCGTGCTCGACAAAAGACTCTCCAAGCCTGTTGGTGAAGTTACATGGGCAGGAGATTGGGAAAGATATTTCAACGATGAAGTTGTAAAACTTTTGGACAGCGCTGTTTCCACATTAGACCCGAAGGTCAGGAAAAATGCTTATTTCAAAATTCAAGAGATAATCTACAGAGATATGCCAAGCATACCTGCATTCTATACTGCTCACTGGTACGAATATTCAACGAAATACTGGGTCAACTGGCCTAACGAGGACAATCCATTCTGGTTCAGGCCTTCTCCATGGCATGCGGATACTCTGATGACATTGTTTGCAATCTCTCCAAAAGACAATCCAAAACCCATTCCAACATGGATAGAAACTGTCGAAAAAGGAGGTATCAGTATACCCACTGCGAAGATATTCGAAGATCTTCAAGCTGCGAAGTAATAGAATAATTTCTTCCCGGTCTCCATATAGGAGGCCGGGATTTATGAATTCTCATATAGGAGGTATAATGCAGTGACTTTCAAACCTATGCTAAAGTTTTTGCTAAGACGCTTCGTTTTCCTCTTAGTTACTTATATTGTTGCAACTACAATAGTTTTCATACTTCCCAGAATAATTCCAGGAAATCCTTTAGCTCAAATGCTATCAAATCTTTCTAGAGTTGCTCAAGCAAATCCAGAAGCTATAAGAGCCGCAGAAAAGACTCTTATGGAAGAATTCGGTGTGGACAAACCCATACTTGTTCAATATGGGCAATTCATTTTAAAAGCGCTAAAAGGAGACCTTGGAACTTCTATTTCATATTATCCGCGGAAAGTCATCGATTTAATAGTTCCAGTGATACCATGGACATTAGTTCTTCTTTTACCTGCTACTCTTGTTGCCTGGATACTTGGGAACACTCTCGGAGCAATGGCTGCTTATCGAAGAAATACATGGATTGACAAGGGCGTTTTAACAGCTGCATTGATTGTTTCTCAAATACCCTATTACTGGCTTGGAATGATATTTATATTTTTGTTTGGTGTAAAACTTGGCTGGTTACCCGTTCAAGGTGCATATTCTCAGGGAACTATTCCCAGTTTCAGCTGGGAATTTTTCGTGGATGCTTTGAAACATTACATAATGCCCTTTGCATCCATCGTACTCTCCGCGATGGGTGGCTGGGCAATAGGTATGAGAGTAATGGTCATTAACGAACTCGGAAGCGATTATGCGCTGTTTTCGGAATATTTGGGAATGAAGGACAAAAGAATTTTTAAATACGCCTTTAGAAACTCACTTTTACCTCAGATAACAGGATTAGCCTTGAATTTAGGTACAGTTTTGGGAGGTTCTTTGATAACCGAGATTGTATTCAATTACCCTGGAACAGGGTATTTACTCTTTAAAGCTTTAACCACCCTTGATTATCCAATGATACAGGGTATATTTGTTATCCTCATTGCATCAGTTTATCTGGCGAATTTCTTAGTGGACTTTCTCTACGCCTGGATAGATCCAAGAATAAGATTGGGACAGGAGGAATGACTATGTTTTCGTTGATGATCAGGCCACTTTTCAAAAACAAAAAATTCATAATAGGTATCTCTATTTTTATCTTCTTCTTACTTCTAGGTATTTTAGGGCCCGTTTTTTACAAAGTTGATCCTACAGAGATGACTTGGGATTACGAGCAGCCTCCCTCCAGCGAACATCCCCTCGGCACAGATACCTATGGTAGAGATGTGCTCGCTCAGCTGTTTCACGGCATTCGTTCGTCACTCTATATAGGATTTCTGGCGGCTATTATTTCGTCGATAATTGGAACAATAGTCGGCAGCTTTTCTGCCGTAAAGAAAGGCATAACGGACGATATACTAATGGCAATAACAAACATTGTTCTAACTACACCCTCTATGTTAATAGCCATACTTATCGCAAGTTACCTGAAAGTAAGAAGTATGGAAGCTGTGGCAGTAATTTTAGGGTTATTCCAATGGCCTTGGTATGCAAGGGCAATCAGGGCACAGCTTATGAGCGTTACATCAAGAGAATACGTTTACCTTTCCATCATGGCTGGTTACTCTGACACAAAGCTGGTAATTGAAGATCTTCTTCCAACTATCGCAACCTATGCTTTTATGTCCTTTGTACTTTTCATAAACGGAGGAATAATGGGTGAGGCAGGATTGAGTTTAATCGGTCTTGGTCCTACCCAAGGTATTTCTCTGGGATTGATGCTGCAATGGGCTGTTCTTCTGGAAGCTGTGAGAAGAGGTTTGTGGTGGTGGTTTGTTCCACCAGGAATAGCCATTGTTGCAATAACAGCTTCGTTAATGATTATAAGTACAACGATGGACGAAGTCTTCAACCCCAAACTGAGGGAGGAGTAAAAAAGTGAAAAATAGAGAAATATTATTCAAAATGGAAAATGTGAAAGCTTACTATAAGTTGGAAGAAGTTACCGTTAAAGCTGTTGACGATGTTTCATTGGAAATATTCGAAGATGAAGTCATTGGTATTGTGGGTGAATCTGGCAGCGGAAAGACAACGCTTTCAAATGTTATATCAATGAATATAATGAAACCTCTCACGCTCGTAGAAGGTAAGGTGTTTTTGAAAATCAATGGAGAATTCGAAGAGATTTCATCTATGTCAAGAGAAGAAGTAAAGAAAAAATTCTGGGGTAAAGAGATAACCATCGTTCCTCAAGCAGCCATGAACGCTTTAATGCCAACTATCAAAATGTCAAAGTACATCGAGCATCTTGCACAATCCCACGGCATTGACAAAAACGAACTTTTATCGAAGGCTGAAAAAAGATTTGAAGAAGTTGGCCTTGATCCCCTCTGGCTGAAAAGATACCCTTTCGAACTTAGCGGAGGAATGAAGCAAAGAGCGGTAATAGCAATAGCAACAATTTTGAACCCCGTGCTTCTTATAGTAGACGAACCAACATCCGCTCTCGATGTTGTCAATCAAAAGATATTTCTCAAGGTTTTGATGCAGATGAAGAAGATGGGCATTGTTAAAAGTATTGTTTTCATAACTCATGATATTGCTACGGTTCGCCAGATTGCTGATAGAATGGTAGTTATGTATGCAGGTAAGATCGCTGAAATCTCTCCTATAGAAGAAATAGTACAAAAACCGCTTCACCCATACACTCAGGGATTGCTTAATTCGGTGTTGACCCCTGAACCTGAAATCAGAAAAAGAGGAATCACTACTATTCCTGGTGCACCACCCAATCTTGTAAATCCACCAAGCGGGTGTAGATTCCATCCAAGATGTTCTTATGCTATGGATATTTGTAAAGAGAAAGTTCCACCCTTGAAAGAAATTGAGAAAAACAGAAAAGTAGCGTGTTTCTTGTATATGGAGGAGAGAAAATGAGCAGACTTGTAGTTGAAAACTTGACGAAAGTATTTTCTTTAGGATTCTTTTCGAGAAGATATATAAAAGCTGTTAATAACATTTCTTTCGATATAAAAGAAGGAGAAATAGTGTCTCTGGTCGGAGAAAGTGGTTCTGGAAAAACTACGACAGCAAAGATGATCTTACGATTAATTCCACCAACATCTGGTAGAATTTTGTTCGAAGGTAAAGATATTTGGAAAGATATAAAAAGTCAAGAAGCGCTTAGAGACTTTCGAAGAAAAGTACATGCAGTATTTCAAGATCCTTTTGCAAGTTACAATCCATTTTATCCAGTTGAGAGAACTCTCTGGCAGGCTGTTAATTTACTGGAAAAAAGCCCATCCAACAAAAAAGAAGCACTGGAACTGATAAAAGAATCTTTGGTTAGAGTTGGGATAGACCCTAAGGATATTCTTGGTAAGTATCCTCATCAGATATCTGGTGGTCAAAAGCAGAGGGTAATGATAGCGAGATGCTGGATACTTAAGCCTTTATTAATAATAGCTGATGAACCAACTTCAATGGTGGATGCTTCGAGCAGAGGTGGAATCATACAACTTCTTGAAGAGCTCAGAGAAGAACAAGGAACTTCAATTATGTTTATAACTCATGATCTAGGACTTGCCTATTATGTATCGGACAACATCTTTGTGATGAAAGATGGAGAGATAGTTGAAAGAGGTCATCCAGACAAAGTGGTGCTTGAACCAACTCATGAATATTCAAAACTTCTTGTAGGAAGCATCCCAAAACTGTACAGAAAGTTGGAAGGATTGTGACATGTTTACGCGCACTGTTTTAATCATCTTCTCTTGGGCTTTGATATTAGAAACATTGGTCTTGGTGTATTACTTGCTGCAAAGCATAAAGCCATTAGAGTTTTATATGAACATTGGCCTGATGGTTTTCACAATCCTTTCACTTACTTTCTTGATTCTAAAAGAAATAAGAAGGAGGGACGAGGATGATAAACATAGATGAGGTGCTTTCAAAACTTACTCTGGAGGAGAAATTAAAGATTGTTGTTGGGGTGGGAATGCCAGGACAATTCTCTAATCCTCCATCAAAAGTTACAGGAGTGGCAGGTGAAACACATCCTGTGCCACGTCTTGGAATACCAGCTGCTATTTTGGCGGATGGCCCTGCTGGATTGAGAATAGACCCAACCCGCGAGAACGATGAAAATACATACCATGCAACAGCATTCCCCATTGCAGTTATGCTCGCATCAACATGGAACAAAGAGATTTTAGAAGAAGTAGGTAAAGCAATGGGTGAAGAAACCAGGGAGTACGGTGTTGATATCCTTTTAGCACCGGCAATGAACATACAAAGAAATCCCCTTTGTGGAAGAAATTTTGAATATTACTCAGAAGATCCCATGCTTTCGGGTGAAATGGCTTCTGCCTTTGTGAAAGGAGTTCAATCACAGGGTGTGGGTGCATGTATAAAACATTTTGTAGTTAACAATCAAGAAACCAACAGAATGACCATAGACACGGTTATCTCTGAGAGGGCATTGCGAGAAATTTATCTTAG
>Ga0256842_1003090_pt1 | contig 11345 bp, 13 predicted proteins | sample 4559240metaG_FD_185973 | JGI IMG/M metagenome (GOLD analysis project Ga0256842, IMG submission 185973) | Hydrothermal vent microbial communities from Guaymas Basin, Mexico - 4559-240 | ecosystem: Environmental > Aquatic > Marine > Hydrothermal vents | place: Mexico: Guaymas Basin | collected...
GCTTTTAGATAGTACTCCACCCTGCTTAAATCTTGTTTATGACCACCGTTCTTGTCAAAAACACGATCGTCATAGAGTAGATCAGGGATAACAGCCAGCACAGAAACCCTCTCAAAGAGTTCCTTCAGGCTCTCAATTATTTTACCCTCTTCATTTTTAATGAGATAACGGGAGGCAAGAACGCGGAGGGCATTTATGGAGAAACGCTTGTCTATTTCATCCAACCTCTCCTTGTTGAGAATTTTTCTCTTTTCTTCTCTTATCTCAGCTTTTTTCTTTCTATAGATTATGTATGCCTTTGCAACATCGAAGAGGCCAGCTCTCATAAGCTCAAGCTCAACTATATCTTGAATGTTTTCTATGTGGGGGATCTGCCCATCATAAAGCTCGTTGATTCTCCTGACAACCCTTCTGACAACCTTATTGAGAAGCTTTTCATTCCTTACTCCCACTTCAAGCATTGCCCTTTGTATAGCCCACTTTATACGCTCTTTATCAAAAGGTACAATCCTTCCATCTCTTTTCATCACTTTTTCAACAGCCATATAAACACCCCTGCCATATCATTAGACACAGTTGCATATCATAGTAAGAACATCAGTAAAGGGGAGTGAGGATTTCAGGTAAATATACCTTACCCATAAAGAAGTTGCCAGAGTGACAAATACTACAATGTAACTCTGTCGCATTAATAAAGGAAAGAAAACTGAAGATGTCGGATATTTTATCCAGTCTCAAAGACCCTCATACATTATTTTGAGCCTGTATGCATGTTTGAGCTCCTCACCGGCCATCATTTGAAAAATTTGACTGAGAGAGCCATTTAAAATTTTCTCAAGCTTTTTATAAAGCTCGTATGAGTGTTTTTCCCGTATAAGGGCCTCAAGAATTAAATCTTCAAGGCTTTCCGGCGTGCTTCTCTCATCAGAGAAGAATGACTCTAGACTCAGGACGTCCATTGCTGTTCCCTCAAAAGTTCTTTCCTTTAAAAAACCCTCAATGGTTTTCCTGTGTCTCAGCTCTTCATCCGCCAGCCAGCGAAAGTGATCAACAAAGGAGGGTTTTTCATAAACTGCAAACGTCTCTCCAAGCTTATAGAGGTTGTACAGCTCATTCTCCTGCCAGATAATTTTTTCAAGAAGATTTCTTATTTCCATTTTAGTCACTATTTTATACCCCCGAGTAACTGATTTTTGGTTGTATTAACAGTTATGCAATAAACTTTATAACCATCAAGCAGGATGTCTAGCTTATCCTGAGATAATCAAGCAGCTCCTTAATGCTAGGTAATATCAAATCAGGCTTTATCTCACTTTTTTCAACATCCTGGATACCGTTGACTCCAGTAAGAACCATTATTGCTTTAGCTTTGATTCTCTTTGCGAATGCAATATCAGTATCAAGCCTATCCCCAACAACCCATATCTCCTTTTCATTCAGCTTTTCCCTGATGATCTCCCACACGGGTTCATATGGCTTTCCTATTATCAAGGGCTCTCTTTCTGTAGCAACTTTTAGAGCCGCAATAATTGAACCTGCTCCTGGCACTATGCCCTCTTCAGAAGGATATGTCGTGTCAGGATTTGTTCCTATGAATTCTGCCCCATTCCTGATGGCTAATGTTGCATATTTCAGCTTTTCATAAGTTAATCCGGTATCCAGCCCGACAACGACGTAGTCTATGTCCCTCCACTTTTCTCCGGCTTCTTCAGGCCATATTATCTCCCATCCTATGTTTCTAATCTCTTCAATAAGCCCTCTTCCGCCTATTACAAAGACTCTACCTTTTTTAAAGTGTTTCCGAAGATAGCGGGCTGTGGCATATCCAGAAGTGATTATCTGCTCTTCCTTAACGTCAATTCCAAGCCTCAGGAGCTTTTCCCTGTACATTTCTGCGGTTTTTGTGGAGTTGTTTGTGAGGAAAATAAAAGGAATACCCCTTTCCTTCAGAAATTCCACAATCTCCAGTGCTCCTTCTATGAGAGTATTTCCTCTGTAAAGCACGCCATCCATGTCGAATATTATTCCGGTCATATCTAGCTCACTGCAGCAAGCATCTTCTTTATACTTTTTAAGGTTTCTATAAGGTTGTTTAAATCCTGTTCGATTCCAAGTTCCTTCGCGTTGAGTTTTACCGTCACAGTAGTGTCTATAGGTACTTCAACCTCTTGGTTTATAGGCACTTCAATAACCTTATCAAACGGCACTTTGACTTTCATGTTCATAGGAACATTAACATCAAGATTCAAAGGAACTCTTACAGGAAATGTCTTATTAACATGAACAAGCACAGTAGTATTTATCGGGACATCAACGTATGTGTCTATTGGAAATGTTATTTCTGTTTCTTCTCCGTTAATAACCGCTGTGGTTGTTACGTTTTGAACTATATGTGCCTTAACTGTGGTAACAACTGGTACTTCCACATAATCATCAATTGGCACATTTAACTCTAACATTTTATTTACAGGAACTGTTAGATTTTCCTTTATTGGCACTTCAAAAACTGTGGAAACTGGAACTTTAGCCTTTAGATTTATTGGAACCTTTATTTTATCTTTAACTGGAACAGTGACTATGATATCCTGAGTCTTTGCTTTTTCTAACGATGAAATAGCGGTATCTACATTTGATGCAACTATTGAAGCTCCCTTGTAAGCAACATATAACTCAGCCAAATTTAGAATCAACAAAAAAACCACAATTCCAACGAGGGTTCCTGTAAGTGCTTTTCCCATGAAGCACCACCGTTTTATTATCTTGTTACTTCTATATTAAGTTTTAGGCTCTGAATGGTACCATTTATTGCTTTAAGAATAAGATTCCTAGCATCTGTTCTCGCATAGTTTCCATCTGGAGGTGCCGGAGGTAGTTTAGGAGGACTATCTTTAAAGAGGAGGAACCACAGCTGCCATCTCCCCGGTTTATCTATTCTGAATGTGTAGTTCTTCTCAAACTGTGGCGTCCAGTTGCCCTCTATGTTGACCGGAACGTTTGGAAGTGTAATATTAAACCAACCTGACATGGGATACATCTCATATATATGAGTGGTATTGGTCTTAGTGTCGTATGTAAGGTTAACAAGCCAGATTTCAACGTAATATGTTACATTTCTGTGTTCGTGGTTAGCAATCCCGATAATTATCGTAGCATTCTCTCCAACTGTTAGTTTAGTTGGATAACCTGCAGCTTTTCCTTCAGGACCGAGGATATAGAATTCTGTAAATGCCTCCCCTGGTTTTGGATGGGTTATCACATATGCCAAAGCTCCGATTGATGTTAGTATTGCTATTATCAAAATTATTGTCAAGGCTTTATCTAACTGACTTGACTGCTCCCATTCAAGCTCCTCTTTGAGCCTCTCAATGTTTATCCATGGAATCCATGGTTCAAAGGCTCTCATACGACGATATATTGCAATTGAAGAGAATACAATATTAAAAACTGTTAGGCTAACCAGAATTGGCATCAATCGAATTCCCCAAGGGGTGTAATTTAAAGCTAGACCGATTAGAGGTACTATAGCAATACTAAGACCAAAACTCAGTGCAAGCCTTTCAAGATTATCCAACTCCCTCCTATTTGGAAATAAAGCTGTTATAAAGACATATCCAGGAAAGAAAAGGACAAAACCTAAGCCAAGCACCTTTCTAATCAGACTTTCAGGAGCATAAAATATCACCAAGTCAAGAATGATTGAAAGGAATATAATCGTTATTAAATCCCAGTAATTTCTCAGCCTCATTTCACCACCACAGATAAAAGCGAGAAGAAGTTTAAAATGCTTTCCACAAATGTTAGGGCTTCTTGATGAGTTTCACATCTATGGGTTTCACGTCCTTTCTCTCTCCAACAAGAATTAAAACCAGCGCCAGACCAATGATGACTAAAGCCTGTGCTCCTGTGTGAATCAGCTGATTTTTCGCGGCATATAAAAAAACTATAACCAGAACCCACCATCCTATGACATAGAATGATGCCTTTCCAAACCTGCGGTATGCAGTGTAAAATGTCACAGCTGTTAAAACTGGTAGGAATGTGTAGAGCGTAATGGCTGAGACTGTAAGTGCTCCGAGAAGTATGAACTCTTCCTTTGAAGGAAGTCTAAGCTCAAATCCTCTGAGGATTTCATCCAGCACTATTATAACCGAGAGGGTAACTAAAATGCTGTTCATTCCATTTAAGGTATATATCGAGCCTGGATTAAAGGAGAACGCCAGCATTAGAATGTATATATAAAAAGCAAATAGGGCAATGTTTTTACTTTTCAGTGAAATGACATATATTAGAGGTGTTAGAAGAGGGAGATAGTTTCCTGTAAGCACAGCGGTCAGGATTGAGGCTATGATCCCAATCACAGCTTCCCCACCACCTTTGGAATCAAATCTTTTGGCCCGACTTCAATTATCTTCGCCTTTCCCATGAGCTTTTTCATGAGTTTCTTCCTCTCCATGTAGCGTCTGTAGAGGAGTTCAAGCCTTTCCTCATTCAGGTCGTTTTTGCTCATAAAAAATACAGGATTTGGATACAAAACAACAACAGTTGAGCCTTTCTTTTCAAGAGTGTTAACAGCCTTTAATATTTCCCTTGGATGAATACCTATATCATCTACTATAACGACATAAGAATTGGGCTCAACTTTGAGAGCCGCTCTCACTAGGCCAGATGTATAAACCCTTCTCTTGAGCGAGAGGATTTTCTTACTCAAGTGCGAGTCCTTCTCCAAAGAAGTTGCTTTTAAGGGTGGAATTCCTTTCTGTGGCGCAAGTTTTAGCTTCCCTATGAATGTTTTTCCATCTCTTGGATTTGGAACCAGCTTCACGATTCTATCATCGTCATAGGCTATTCCATTTATCCTATACCCAAATTTCTTAAAATATTCAACCAGTTGAGCTGTTATCAGAACAAGATAATCAACCTTTAAATTTTTCAACTCACGTCTAAATTTTCTATCGACGTTTATGAGCAGATATATCTCACTAAGTGTTTCTCTATAGAACTCCTTAACTATCAGTTCTCCCAAACGAGAAGTTGATTTCCACTCTATTTTTCTCACATCATCTCCTGGATGGAACTCTCTCAGCTCTTTAAAATCGAGTGTTTCAATACCTATACCCAGTGCTTTTTCAACTTCTGCTATAGCCTCAACTTGTCTCTTTATCTTTAAAGCTTCTCTAATACTCCTTGCTGATGGCAAAACTAGGAGTTTTTCCTCATTAATAGGTATTTCCTCATAGAAAAACCCAAGTTCGTCTTCAAAAATTACTTTTCCTTTGAGAGGAATATAGCCCTTTCTATGGGGAATTATTATCTGTTCCAAAAGCTTGTTTTCACCCGGTTTAACTCTAACTTTAATATCTCTCGCAAAGATAAATTCAGACTCTTCATTTATTCTGAGTTTTCCAGTGATTTCTGAGAGGTTTTTTATTCTAAAGCTAAGTTTTAGAGGCTCAAACTCTACTCCTCTCTCAGGTATTTTTCTTTCCACCTCAATTTTTGGATTAAAGCTTAACCTAGCCATACTGTAATAACCCAATATTCCAGCTACAATGAGAGCGGGGGTGATGTTTCCCGTCAGGTAGGCTCCTGCAGAGAGCACAGCTGCCAGAGAGAGGAGCAAGTCGGTTCTCTTCATTCAGTTGGCACCTCTACCCTCTCTAAGACCTCCATCACGATTTCCTTTCCGGTTATGTTGTCTATTTCATATTCGGGCTTTATTATGATCCTGTGAGCTAAAACAGGCAGAGCAAGCTTCTTGACATCGTCTGGTATGACATAGCTTCTGCCTCTGAGATATGCATGCACCCTTGCGGCATAAAGAAGATGCTCTCCTGCTCTCGGTGAAGCTCCAAGTATCACCCTATCATCCAGCCGGGTTTCCTTCACTATGGAGTATATGTAGTCTATTATCGCATCACTGACATGAACCCTTCTGAATTCTCTTTTTGCATTCAGTATTTCAGACGATGAAACAACCTGTTTGGCTGTGCTGAATTTGCCTAAAGATTTTCTTCTGAGCATAAGTTTCTCATGGCTTTCATCTAAATAAGTTAGATCTATTTTCATCATGAATCTGTCTACCTGTGCTGCCGGAAGTTCATAAACACCCTCAAGCTCCACAGGATTTCTGGTTGCTATAACTATAAATGGCTCGGGAAGTTTTAGCGTTATTCCCTCTATTGTAACCTGCCTCTCCTCCATAGCTTCGAGAAGAGCCGACTGGGTTTTAGGGGATGCCCTGTTTATTTCATCAACAAGAAGGACATTAGCAAATATAGGACCTTTTCTTATCTTAAACTCTCCAGCTTTCATGTCATAAAATGTATGCCCAAGTATGTCCGCCGGCAGGAGATCTGGAGTCATTTGAATTCTGACGAATTTGAGACCAAGGGTGTTTGCGAAGTTTTTGCTGAGGGTTGTTTTCGCTATTCCCGGGATTCCTTCAAGCAGAATATGACCTCCAGCTATAAGAGAAACCGTCATAAGTTCAACTATTTCATCCATACCCACTACAGCTTTTGAGACCTCTTTTATTATTTTTTCAATTATCATATTTAATCCCCCATACGTTCTATCATTGCTATGTGTCCTTCAGCTATTTCGTCCATGCCTATCACGGCTTTTCCAACTTCCATCTTTATCTTTTCAAGTATCATACTAACCCTCCATGCGTTCTATCATTTCCACGTGTCCCTTGGCTATAAGGGTTTATTTATACCCATCACGTCAAGCAGCATATTAACCACCCATGCGTTCTATCATTGCGAGAACTTCCCTTTCATCCCAACCGTTTCTCTTTGAAATCTGGACGGCAAGGGTTATTAAATCTTCTTTTTTCTCTCTGAAGAACCGGTTTATAAGTGCAGATATGGGTCCGGTGAGATAATTCAGGACTCCGATTTCAATGAGGAGTATAGCCATACCTGCGATTATCAGGATTTTCCTTGCTGTATTGACGGGCAAGATTCTGGTTATCGTGACCGTTCCGGCGCTGTAGAGGTTAAAGTCCATGTGGTGAGCTTCGTCAATGTATACTGCACCACCACCAAGGTGGTCAATAAGATTGCTTATAAACTGCCTGTTTCTGGGAAAGAGCTGGTTTGTGAGGATATCAGGGTCAGCCAACACCACTACCTTCCCGTCCCCGTATGGAACCTCCGCGAGCAGGGGAAACTGTCCCATGTGGAGGTTAACCATGGCAACTTTGCTGGAGTAGACCTCGCCTTTTTCGGAGACTATAATTGCAGAGGGCTCGTTCATTATGATCCTGCTCACGTTCCTTCCGAGAACCGGATCGCTTATCCTGACCGCCACTATGATCCTGTCGTCCTTCTCGTAGAAGAAGTCCTTCAGGGGATATTTTGAGATTCTCACCGGCAGGTTAAGGGCTCTGAGTATCTGGTCGCCTTTTCCGAAGTCATCAGCTATGAGGAGGGTGTTTCCCCTCTTTACGAAGTCCCTGATCTGGGCGAGTTCAGCCGAGGTGTATGCGGTATCGGGTGCGATTATGACGAGAACCCCGTTTTTATCCTTCAGGTTTTCCATATCAAATGACTGAAAGAGGGGAACCAGCCTTATTCCTTTTGAATGGAGGAACATGGCGAATCTCGCTATTCCATCCCAGCCAGTGTTGAACATGCTGTATGGAGTTGAGCTCTTGAACAGCGGCACCGTTAGGGGCATTGTTATGAGCGTCATCATGAGCACTATCACAATCGTGTATATTACAAATTTTCTCATTCATATCCCTCCAGCACCCTTCTTACCCTCTCTCTGAACTCTCTCTCCTCATCTCCCGTTAGAGGCATGCTACCGTAGACCAGCTTCTCGTGAAGCTCCGTTATCCTCTCCATGTCTCCGTATATTTTAGTGTTCCTGAAGAGCATGAGGGCTTCTCTCGGGGTCAGGTTTTCGCTGATCCCTAGAATTTTCCTGAGGAATGCGTAGAGCTCCGTAACGCTGTCCGGGAGCCTGACTGCCGGTTTTTTCTCTTTAGGAGGCCTGAGAAGTTCTTCTTCTCTCTCCTCGATTATCCTCTTTTCTCCACCCTTCCGAGTGTATATAAAAGTGGAGATCAGGAGTGCCAGGATCAGAAGCATTGCCGCATATCTCAGTATCCTGCTCGGGGGATTGACAACATTTAGGATAATCACGTTTGATACAGCCTCGGCGTGTATGCTGTCTCCTCGAAATCTCACATATACCTTCAGTTTTCCTGTCTCGTTCGGCTTTATGAAGAAGGAGAAGCTACCATCCACTGCAGTTATGGTGATGTAAGGCCTATCGTTTAAATAAACCACCAATGGGACTGAAAGTGAAGGAGTCATGTTGCCAGTGAACTCTATTTTCCTTCCGGTGTAGGCCTTAGAGGGACCGCTGAGTGCTATTGAGGTCGGATATCTCCTGAAAATTATGGAGATGTTCTTTGATACCGCTGAGTGCATCTCATCACCATGGAAGCTGACAGTAAGCTGCATGGTTTTGGGAACATCCGAAGTGTAGTTGCTGTAGAACCTTCCCTCATCGTCCGTGAGCAGGGTTGTGTTTCCGATTGAAATTTCTCTATGTGCGAGTGCATTTCCATAGTAGTCCACAAGCTGCCCCGAGACGTTCAGTGTTGACCCCATAAGCCCGCTGAATATATCATCCATGAGGAGTATTGAGGGTATCTTCCGCACTGTAATTTCAACTGTGTTTGATCTAATGTTTCCTTGGATGGCGTATATACTGTAGTTGCCCAGCTTTCTGAAGGAGTACTTTACTGAAAATATACCATTTTTAGGAAAGGTTAATATCATTGTTGAGCTGTTCTTTCCAGCTATAATCATCTCAATGCTCCCATTCATGGGGGTTGAGCCGTATATGGTGACATTCTCATAGAGCAGGGGTTTTATGTCTGAGACAGAAATTTCAAATTTTTTTGGAGAAATTCTGGCGGAGCTGGTCATTTTGAGTATCTTTACCAGATCGCTTCTTATCTTCGCTGTTTGGGCTGTGAAGTTGAGGAATTTTGTTCCATTCATGAGTCTTATGGAGTCAATAGTTTCGAGATCCCGGTTCATACTCTCAACCGTTCTCTGTATTCCCACTGCAAGCGCAGCATTTGGTTCTTTTTGAAACTGCAGTACAAGCTGTGTTAGTTCTTCCAGATTCCGGGAGAAGTCATAGAAAGGAGGGATAACCTCCATAACCTTGGCATCGACACCTCGGTTTTTGTAGTAAAGTGCTTCAAGCTGTATCTCTCCAAGCTTCTCCGTGGTATTCTCTGCAAGCTGAATGCTGTAAGGATTGTTCTGGAGGGAATACCTGAGCGTATATTCAAATCTGACCAAAGTTTTTGAGAAGTATTCATAGAGAAAAATATCCCTACTAACTGGTCTCTCTACGGCTTTTGCCGCGACAGGGATAGAAAATATGATTATCAACATTATGATTAAAATCAGGATTTTCTTCATGGTCATCACTTCCATAAAGAATATAAAAACTTTAAGCTTATCTACTCCGGGTGCTAAAATGAGCAGGACTGTGGGAGCGGCTTTAATCGGTATCGGAATTATCCTCTGGTATCATGGTGGCACTTCATCCAATAGCACGCTTATTAACCTCGGTATCGGTTCTATTATCCTGGGGCTGGTGATTGCGGCTTTTCCTGCCAGAGGATATGTCAGTAAGGATGTTCTTGAGCTGAGCTGCAGTGATATGGGCAGGTTTTTTGAAAAGATTGTTGAAGATCTTGAACTTGAGGGAAATCCTATTTATATTCCCCCTTACGAAAATCTCCCTCAGGGAGGGGTTTTTATTCCCAAGGTTAAGGAATTCAGGCTGAGTCTCGGAAGGCTCGATGAAAGAGATGTTTTTGTTACGGGAAGCGGGCGGGAAACCGGGATCCTTATAAGCCCTCCCCCCGGCTATGAGCTTCTGAGGTACTTTGAGGAGAACTACGGAGAGATAAAGAACACGGATGTCGGATATGCATCTTCGGTTGTTTCGGGGGGGTTAAGTGCCCTAGGCATAGGAAGCGCAGAGATTTTTGAGGAGGAGGGCTTCATTGAGGTATACATAAGACCTCTTCTTCCGAAGAGCAGGAAAGTCTGGAGTGATCCTGTCTCTTCTGCGGTTCTTCTCGGCGTTGCTAGGGCAAAGGATGGAGTGATATCCGTGGAGGAAGTTCAGAAGGTTAACGAGTACCTCAGGCTGAAGGTCAGGGTACTCGGGAGTGTGGAAGAATGGCTATGAGGGAAAACATGCTAATTTTCCTGGCCTTCTGGATTGTTTTGAGCGGGCTTTTAAGCCCCTCACCGAGCATCTTCCTGACGGTGGCGCTGATAGGGATTCTCATTGTCCTGGAGATAGGAGAGTTCTATCTTTCAAAAGAAACAAAAGAAATCCTGAAGATTTCGTCCTATTTTCTCCTGTTGATATTTGCATTCATAGTAGCTCAGAAGGTGTATGAGGTCATAAAAGGGTGATCAGCAAGGTATGGAGCGTGCTCAGGAATGACTGGTTTCCCTTTAAGCACTAACATTCCACCAGACAGTATGCTATTAGTTTGCGCTTAAAAGAGAATGAAGCAGGATAGCTCTAACTTATCCTGACATGCTGTCAGGATGTAAGCGCTTGATAATGAACAGCTTTATAATTATTAAGGCTTACCTAACAGCATCCCTCTGGCAATACTGTCAGGAGTCAGCTCGCATACCGGATTCTCATCAGCTCACAGGTTATCCTAACAGTATCTCTCTGACATGCGAAATCTTTATATATCCCGCCTGTTGTTTAATTAAATGTCATTAAATATCATTAAAGCAGGGGGTGTTTGCTGTGACAGATGAAAAGAAGTACACAACGGTTTCAATCCCAAAACCCCTCTATGACAAGATTAAGGCAAGAATAGAGGGAACTGGCTTTACTTCGGTTTCAGACTATGTTACATACGTTCTGAGGGAAGTTTTAGCGAGCTTGGAAGAGGAAGAGAAGGAAGAGGTCTTCAGTGAGGAAGAAGAGGAGAAGGTCAAAGAAAGACTGAGGGCCCTTGGATATCTCGACTGACTTCTGTTAATTTTTTATTTAGGTGATTAAAATGGTTTCTAAGCCGCATGGTGGAAGATTGGTCAGGAGAGTGGCCGCTGAAAAGACAAGGACAAGAATTCTAAGCGAACAGCATGAGTATCCATCAGTTAGGATTGATCATGGAAGAGCAATAGACCTTGAAAACATTGCCCATGGTGTCTATTCTCCACTGAGAGGCTTTCTAACCAGCGACGACTTCCAGAGCGTTCTTGACCATATACGCCTCAGCGATGACACTCCATGGAGCATCCCAATAGTCCTTGACGTTGATGAGC